>Ga0307432_1002213_pt1 | contig 10802 bp, 12 predicted proteins | sample SalMarWE160150MG_FD_202158 | JGI IMG/M metagenome (GOLD analysis project Ga0307432, IMG submission 202158) | Salt marsh sediment microbial communities from the Plum Island Ecosystem LTER, Massachusetts, United States - WE1603-150 | ecosystem: Environmental > Aquatic > Marine > Intertidal zone >...
TTATTATCCTTAGGGTCTATAGGATAGGCAAAAAATCCTTTACGTTCCGGATTATAACTATGGGTAGTACCATAGAAATTTTCACCATCTTTAAATATTATTATTATTTTGCGTTCACTTGGTGTTCCTCTGGGATGACCCTCAAAAGTTCTGACTTTTTTATAATTCTTATCTCCGATAAAATCTTTTACAAAAAATACCGCTTTAAGGGAAGATATCTCTATTTCTAAAATTTCATTACCATCTTCTTCTATGGAATGTAAATGAAATATATCTGCATTAGGTTTAAAATCAGTTGACCAACCTTTTTTAATTTTACCATCTTTAAATTTTACTACAAGTTTGTTTTTAATCATTTGTATGTTCCTTTCTTGAATTTTATATTTCGATTTTCATCAGGCGGACGCTCTCTATTGCTTTATGAATTACAAAAATCCTATCACTATTATCTTTTGGGTCGATAGGGTATACAAAAAATCCTACTTTGAATCTACCATAACTATGACTCGTTCCATATAAATGTTCACCATCTACAAAATTCACAATTAGTTTCCGTTGGCTGGGAGTTATTTTAAGGTCAACATCGAAAGTTCTAACTTTTTTATAATTTTTATCGCCAATAAAATCTTTTATAAAAAATACTGCTTTCAAAGAATCAAAATCAATTTCCATTCTCTCTTCTTTGCTATATTCAATTAGAGGGAATAAGATAAATGATTTTCTATCAGGTCGAAAATCTTCTACCCAACCTTTTATAATTTCACCATTTTTATATTTTACTACAGCCTTTTTTTTAAGCATTTTATTGAGCTCCTTTGTCATTATTTTTTTCTGGATTCTCGCCTGCGCGGGAATGACAAAAGAAATATACGCAATGACAATTTTTACTTTTAGATTTCAAGTTTCATTAAACGAACGCTTTTTATTGCTTTACGAATTACAAATATTCTATTACTATTATCTTTGTGGTCGATAGGGTATACAAAAAATCCTACTTTGTATTTGCCATAACTATGACTCGTTCCATATAAATGTTCACCATTTTCAAAATTTACAATTAGTTTCCGTTGGCTGGGAGTTATTTTAGAGTCGATATCAAAAGTTCTGACTTTTTTATAATCCTTATCTCCTTTAAAATCTTTTACAAAAAAGACTGCTTTGAGAGAATTAAAATTAATTTCTATTCTCTCTTCTTCGCTATATTCAATAAGAGGGAATAAAATAAATGATTCTCTATCGGGTTTGAAGTCCTCAACCCAGCCTTTTACGATTTCACCATTTTGGTATTTTACTACGGCCTTCTTTTTAAGCATTTTATGAGCTCCTTACGAGTTTGATGAATCAAACCCCTACATTTTTGTATTTTCTAATTCTTCTTTTAATGTTTTTAAAGCTTCTTTTTTTATTCGAGAAACTTGTCTTTGAGAAATTGCCAGTCTTTTAGCTGCTTTAGTTTGAGTTAGATCTTTGATAAAAATATGGTTAACAACTTTACGCTGCAAATTTTTTAGCTTATTTAAAGCAAGATCTAAGGAAATCAAATCTTCTATAGGCAATCTAAAGCTTTCATAGTGGTCATTCTTTATTTTATCTAATACAGGATATTCATTGTAATCATAATTACGACTATTCTGGTCAATAGAAACCACATGAACTACATCTCTTGCCTTTAATACCTCTTTAACTCCTTCCTCTGTAAGGTTAAACTCTTTTGCAATTTTTTTAAGGGAAGGTATCTGTTTGGCTTCTTCTTTATATTTTATTATAAATTCATCTATTTTTCTATTCAGTTCAATTATCCAGTGAGGAATTCTAATTGCTTGATGTTTATCTCTTATATAATGCCTGATTTCACCGGAGATAAACCAGGAAGCATAGGTTTCAAATTTCACTTTTCTTTGTTGATTATAAAGATTTAAAGCATTAATTAGACCAATATATCCCAGCTGTTCTAGATCTTCTAATGGTTCACCAGAATTTTTAAATTTGTAGGCAATATTTTTTACCAAAGGTTTGAATTTTAAAATCTGTTCGTCAGTAACTTCTTTATGCATATCTAATTCCACAATAATCCTCCCTCCGCCCTTTAATCTCTTTTGATATCTTCTTTTAATTCTTTGAGGGCAGAATCTTTTATTCGAGAAACCTGTCTTTGAGATATGCCCATTTTACGAGCTGTTTTAGTTTGAGTTAAATCTTTTTCAAAAATATAATAGATTACTTTTTGTTGCAATTTTTTTAATTTGCTAAAGGCAGTTTTTAAAGTAATAATATCTTCCATCGGCAGCTTAAATGTTTCATAATTTTTACTTCTTATTTTTTCTATTTTAGGATAGCTGTCAGAACTATATTTTCTTTGTTCCTGGTCAAGAGAAACAATTTGAACTGCTTCCCGAGCTTTTAGGATTTCTTTTATCCCCTCTTCGGTGAGGTTAAATTTTTCAGATATCTCAGAAAGTGAAGGAAATTTATTATTTTCTTTTTTATATGAAATTACAAATTCATCTATTTTTTTGTTTAATTTTAGCATCCAGCCAGGGATTTTTATAGTCCGATGTTTATCCCGGATGTGGTGACGAATTTCACCGGAGATAAGCCAGGTAGCATAGGTAATAAATTTTATTCCCTTCTTTTGATTGTAAAGATTTATGGCATTAATTAAACCAATGTAACCAACTTGCTCTAAATCTTCCAATGGTTCGCCAGAATTTATAAATTTATAAGCGATACTTTTTACCAAGGGTTGGTATTCTGTAATTTGAGCATCGGTTATTTTTTGCGTGTTAACTGTTTCGGTCATAATAGTGGTCCTTACGGGTTCGATGAATCGAACCCCCACAAATTAATCCCCCTCACCCTGCCCTCTCCTTGAAGGGAGAGAGAAATATAAGAAATTATAGATTCCCGCTTCCGCGGGAATGACATAAAAAGATCGCGGGAATAACATAAAAATGACAATTTATATTATATTTTTATTGAATTAGGTTTACCATATTGAATATAGGCAGGTACATTGCGATTATCATAACACCAACGGTTAAAGCAATAAATGCCATCATAAGCGGTTCAATAATTGAGGTTAATCTTTCTACAGCCCTATCCACTTCTTCATCATAAAATTTTGCTACATTCATTAACATTTCTTCTAATTCTCCACTCTCTTCCCCAACCATAATCATCTGAGTAACCATAGGTGGAAATACTCCGCTTGTCGCCAGTGGGCCAGAGATGCTTTGTCCTTCTTTTATCTTTGTTTTTGCATTTAAAACTGCATGTGATATCACCAAATTTCCTATTGCATTGGAAGATACTTGCAAAGCTTCCAAAATGGGAACTCCACTTTTAATTAAAGTTCCAAGAATTCTCGTAAATCTCGAAACAGCAGATTTTCTATTAAGCTCACCAAAGATAGGAGCACTTAACTTAAATTTATCAAAATTAATCTTACCATTCGGTGTCTTTATATAAGCTAAAAAAGCAAAAATTAATGCTGCGAAAGCAACAAAAAATAGATACCAATATTTATTAAATAATTCAGTTGCCACTACAAGGGCCTTAGTAAGAGCAGGAAGTTCTCCACCAAATTGAGCAAATACTCCGACAAATTGGGGTAAAATAAAAGTTAACATAAAGATAGCCATTATTACTGCAGCCCCGGCAACAAAGGAAGGATAAGCCATAGCTGACTTTATTTTCTGTCGGAGGGCAAATTCTTTCTCCATTAAATCTGCTATTTTATTTAATATTTCATCTAATACTCCTCCAATTTCCCCTGCCCTAATCATACTAATATTTAATTCAGAAAATATTTGTGGCTGTTTTGCAAAGGCATCAGCTAAAGTAGAACCTGCTTCTACATCAGATTTAACTAATTTTATAGCTTCCGATAATGCCTTGTTTTCTACTTGCTCAATTAAAATATCTAACGAACTTACTAAAGTTAAACCAGCATTTACCATAGTGGCAAATTGTCGGTAAAATATGGTTAAGTCTCTGAGTTTCATCCTCTTAAATAAAGTTATTTGTTTTGAAAGATCAAAACCTTTCCTTTTTTCATTAATGGAAGTAATAAAATAATCCATTTCTTGAAGTCGAGATACAATTGCTGCTTTACTTTCTCCTTCCATATTTCCCGTAAATATTTTCCCTGTACGGTCATGTACTTTATAGACAAAGGTAGCCATTGGTTAAATTCACCTCTCTTTAAGACTTAATAATTTCTTTTAGGGCATTTATAACTTTCGGGTCATACTTTGTTCCGGCAAGAGAAAACAATTTATTTAATGCTTTATTATCCTCGGAAAAATTCTCTATGTATTCATTATAGAATATTTTGGTATAATCTTCAACTATAGATATTATTCGTGAAGCAAGGGGAATTTTTTCTCCCTTCAATCCATCAGGATAACCTGTTCCATCATAATTTTCATGATGATGTTTAACGATAGGAATTATATCTTTAAATAAATTAATCTGTTTAAGCATGTTTGCTCCCACTACAGGATGCAAACTAATTTCATTTTGCGCTAAATGAAAATTATCTTTTGCTTTAAGGTCAATATCAATCTTTCTACTTGCTTTTATTTTACCTATATCGTGTAGTAGAGATGCGTAATATAAATTATTATAATCTTTTCCGGTTATTCCCAGCTTATTACCAATTTGTGTGGACAGTCGAGCTAATCTCATAAAATGTCCTTTGTGACCAAGTGATTCACTTTCCATTGCCTGGATTAGTATTTCAGTAATATTTACAAAATAATTATTCAAATCTTCTATAATATTTGCATTCCATAGGGCGATTACTACTTGATTAGCAAAAGAATTTAAAATTTCTTCATCATTCTTGTCAAAATATTCTTTATCTTTTTTGTTGATTACTTCCATTACTCCCATAATTTCTTTTTCTAAAATTAGAGGAACACAAATAAGTGATTTAGTTAAAAATTTTGTAGCACTATCTAAATTTTTATTCCATCTCGTATCTTTAGCAACATCATCTACTATCAGAGATTTTCCTTTTTCCGCTACCCAGCCAGCTATACCTTCACCAAATTTTACTTTATATTTTTTTATTTCTTTGCTTTTTTTACCCAAACTTGCTTTAAAATACAATTCATTCTTTTTTTTATCTAAAAGCAATATAGAAGCGGCTTCAGCCTTCACAATTATTGCTGCATATTTTATTATTTTATTCAATAGAACATCTAAATCTGTAGTTCGGGTTAACTCCAAAGAAATATTATTTAAAGCATTTAATTGCAATATTTTCATTTTTAGTTTTTCTAAATTATTTCCTTCATTCTTATTAAGATATATTTTAATTCACTCCTTTCAATCCTTAAGATGAAGCGACTCGTAAAACTTCATCAATAGTAGTTATACCTTCGCAAACTTTCTTTATACCATCTTCCTTTAATTGACACATTCCCTCCTTAATAGCAACTTCCCTTAGTTTTCCGGTAGTAACATTTTTGCTAATTAAATCTCTAATATTTTCAGTAATTACTATCATCTCAAAGATAGCTACTCTCCCTTTATATCCGGTATTTTTACAGTATGGACATCCTTCACCTTTATATAAGGTTATCTCATTACTGCTTATCTCATATTCATCCAGAATTTTTTTCATATCGGAAGTTATTTTTATCCCTTTCTTACATCTAGGACATATCTTTCTGACTAATCTTTGTGCTATAATCCCAATTACCGAAGAAGAAATAAGAAAGGGTTCTATCCCCATATCAATTAATCTCATTACTGAACTGGGAGCATCATTGGTATGAAGTGTGCTCAGAACAATATGTCCGGTAAGTGCTGCCTGAACAGCAATTTCAGCGGTCTCTTTATCTCTAATTTCTCCTACCAACATAATATCGGGGTCTTGTCGCAGGAAACTTCTTAACCCGGCGGCAAAAGTTAGCCCGATTTTGGGTTTAGCCTGCACCTGACTGATTCCTTTCAATCTATATTCTACCGGGTCTTCAATAGTCATAATTTTTTTTTCGGTTGAATTTAACAAATTTAATGTGGTGTATAGTGTAGTAGATTTTCCACTTCCTGTCGGACCGGTAACCAGGATTATACCATTGGGTTTTTTTATTAAGGATAGAAATTTAGGAAGAATATCAGGAGAAAAACCTAAAGAATCTAATTCCAATAAGATGCTTGAGGGATCCAGTATTCTTAAAACTGCACTCTCTCCGGTTACTGCAGGCAAGATTGAAACCCTGATATTAATCTTTCTTCTCCCGACATTCACCTGAATTCTGCCATCTTGAGGTAATCTTCTTTCAGCAATATCCAATTCAGACATTATTTTAATTCGGGAAACAATGGCTAATTGTAGGTTTCGGGGGAGAGACATAACATCGTGTAATATTCCGTCTATTCGGTAACGAACTTTAAGTGTATCCTCACCGAATGGTTCTATATGAATATCACTGGCGTTCTCTTTAACTGACCTTAAAATTATCAGGTTAACCAGAGCAATAACGGGAGCCTCTTCGCTTTCAGCGATTGCAGAAATGTCAGCTGCCTTTTTTTCTTCTTCTTTCAGTACGGTTACCTGCATATTTTCAATTTTACCAATTACCTGATCCCATTCATCGGTAACCCCGAATACTTCATCTAAAGCCTTGTAGATGTCTTCACCATAAGACAATACTGAGTCAATATCATATCCCAATCTTATTTTAAGTTCATCATGGGCAAAAACATCTAAAGGATTTGCCATGGCAACAGTCAATTTTTTTTCATCTTTGTCTATGGCAATAAGTTGATGTCTTCTTGCCATCTCTTCCGGGATTAGAACTACTATTGTGGGGTCAATATTTACATCATTTAAATTTACGTATTTTACTCCAATTTCATCGGCTAAAGCAAGCATCATCTCGTCTTTTTTAATGATATCAAGGTCAATGATAATCTTTTGAAGATCATTACCGGTATCTTTCTGAATCTTTAAAATTCTATCTAACTGTTCTTCGTTAATTAAACCCTTTTCGTATAATATATCTGATAAGAACTTTCCGGTAATACTTTTATCTATTGTTCTTTTCATTTCTCCTTCGTTTCCTCCGTTGCTTAAGTTGCTTGAAATCTAAATCATTTTTAATACTATCCCGATGAATATTGCCAATGATGTATTAATAATCCTTTTTAAATTATATACCTTTTCTCTTCTTTCTGCACTAATTTGATAGGGAATAAGGCTTGTAATTACAAAACATATAAAAATTATAATTATATATTTATCATCCAGGTACTGAGCTGAGAGAGTTAAGAATAAGCGATAAAATTTATCTATTGTTTGGTTTGCGGGTATTTTAATGTTTAATATTTTTTGTTTATTTAATTTTTCTGGTTCATATGGAATGTTTTCTTCTTTTATAAATATAAGCAATACAGGTATAAAAAATATCGTAGCAATATATCCTATTAAACTTACAATAAATATATCATTATTATAAAGTTGTATCAAGTAATTCAAAAAAGCATTATCGAATGGAGAAATTAATAAATAAATTTTTTCGAAATTAAAACTTAATGCTGCAATTATTGATATATGTAAAAATTGATCGAGTAAAAATACTTTTATGTCCTGATTAGCATTTTTTTTTGAATATTCTAATTTTATTTTATCAATTATTGTATGGGTAGCAAAAATAATTATAATAATTATAATAACTCTGAGATTTTCTAAATAGGGGAAGGCAAAGAGGATGGAAAATATCAATACTATCAGGGTGTGAAGTAGTACTCCCCACTGGGTATTCATCTTTACTTTGAATATTTGTTTGGTTTGTAAGGGAAAATCTGCGATTATGTGAGCTAGCAATAGTCTATAAAGCAAAAACATAGTTAATTCCTTTCAGGAATCACTTTGGCCAATTTCCAATTTCTTTTTTTATTATACCTTTTCTTAGCCAGAAAGAAATAATAATTTTTTCCAGATTACGATGAAAAAATGTTCCTATAGAATCCTTTTTAACTATGGGGGCAACTAAAATGGTTAGAAGCTTTAATCCATTACCTCCCCATATATCGGTAAATATCTGGTCTCCTATTACCACTGTTTCAGATTTTTTTGTATCCAATATTTTAAGACCATTATTAAAGGCTATACTAAAGGGTTTAAAATATTTTGAGTGGTAAGGGACATCAATTATTTTTGCTAATTCAGCAACTCTTTTAGAATTAGTGTTGGAAACTATACATATTTTTAATCCTAATTTTTTTGCTTCATTAACCCAATCAATAATTTTTTGACTAACTTCTTTCTGCCCCCAGGCTACTAAAGTGTTGTCCAGGTCTACAATGATGCCTTTTATCTTTTTTACTTTTTTTAATTTCTTTAAGTCTATATTACATATAGAATCTACATATACTTTTGGTTTTAATATTTCAAACAATTAAATTCTCCTGTATTTTTCTCCTGAATTCTTTCTTTTGATTTCTTTATTTCCTTACGATATACGATATACTAATTTAGGTTCTTGATTTTATTTTACTTACTATTATATCAATTGCTACATCATTTAGTCCACCTTGGGGAATAACAATATCAGCATATCTTTTAGAAGGCTCAACAAACTGCAAGAACATCGGCTTTACAACATTTAAATATTGTTCAATTACCGACTCCATTGACCTCCCTCTTTCTTTTGTATCTCTCACTAACCTTCGGATAAATCTTTCATCCTCATCGGCATCTACATAAATTTTTATATCCAGTAAGTTCCTTATTTTTTCTTCCTCTAACACTAAAATACCTTCTAATATTATAATATCACGGGGAAGCACTTTTTCTGTCTCTTTTTTTCGAGTATAATCAGTAAATGAATATATGGGTTTTTCAATTTCTTGTCCTTTAATTAATTTCTTTAAATGTTTTATCAACAAATCACTATCAAAAGCTGAAGGATGGTCAAAGTTTATTTTCTTTCTTTCTTCTAAAGGAAGATGGCTTAAATCTATGTAATATGCATCTTGTTGAATCACTACCACATTTACCCCTTTTAAACTTTCATAAATTCTACGGGCTACTGTAGTTTTACCTGAACCGGTTCCACCCGCAATACCTATTATTAATGGTTTCATAATCTCACTCCTTAAAAAAGTTTCCCAAAAGTGCCTGGCACTTTTGGGAAACTTTTTGTTTATTTTTTGTTTTTTAAATGTTCCTGATAGGTTTTGGAAAATATATGTCTGCCATTTTCTCCTAATACAAAATATAAATACTCTTCTTCCTTTGGTTCAAGGGCTGCCATGATTGAATCGAGTCCGGGATTGCAGATTGTACCGGGAGGAAGGCCTTTGTAAAGATATGTATTGTAGGGAGAATCAATTTTTAAATCGTTTTCATCTAATCTTTCTTTGGGCTCTTCTAAAATATACTGAATAGTAGCACACGATTGTAATTTCATACCCTTTTCTAATCTATTATGAAAAACGGTCGATACTTTATTTTTTTCATCGCTAAATTTAGCTTCCTTCTCAATAATTGAAGCCAAAATAATGATTTCATGAAGAGAGAATTCAATTTTTTCAGCTTTATCTGTAAATTTATTTTCTAAAGCTATCTGATTAAAATTTGATAACATTGTCTTAACCATATTTTCTGCTCCATATTTTTTAGGCACTTCGTAGGTGTCAGGGAATAGATAACCTTCCGTAGTTTTTTCGCCATCTTTTACTAATTCTAAAAAAGTTTCTTTCTCTGCAATCTCTTTTTTATCCAGTATTTCTGCAATTTGTTTATAGTTATAGCCTTCCGGAATAGTTATTTTATATACTATTACTTCTCCCTTTACTAATTTATCCAGTATTTGGAGCATATTCATTGAGGGGCTTAGGTCATATTCACCATACTTTAATTGGTCTTCTAACTTCATTAATTTAATTAATATTCTGAATGTATAATTATTTTTTCTAATTATTTCGTTTTTTTCTAATACATCCACGATCTCTTTAGCATTAGTTCCGGAGGGAATATTAACTATTTTACTAGTTGTAGAATTTTCTTCTAAGGGGAAATATATAGAGGTAATAAATAGGATAGCGATTAAAAAAATCAGAGAAAATATGAAAAATAATTTATTAATAAAGTTCATTTTTTTATCTCTTTATTCATCATCCTTCTATCTAAAAAAGATTGGAGAATTATTATTGCTGACATTTTATCAATAACTTTTTTTCTTTTTTTCCTACTTCGGTCATTTTCAATTAAAAATTTTTCAGCTTTGCTCGTGCTTAATCTTTCATCTTCTAACTCTACAGATAGTTGAAAAGAGGATTTAAGTTTTTCTGCAAAGGATATAGCCTTTTTGGCTTGTTTGCCTAATGAACCGTTCATATTTATGGGTAAGCCTAAAATTATTTTTTCTACCTGATATTTATCGATAATTTTTTTTATATTTTTTAAATCTTCTATTTCGTTAATTGAATTAATTGTAGGTAAACCCTGGGCGGTTATTCCCAATTCATCACTTATAGAAATTCCGATTCTTTTTTCTCCTAAATCTATTCCTAAAATTCTCAATTTGTTCTTCTCTCTTTACTATATACTCAATACTGTTTAAACAATCTCGTATACTTTTTCTAAAGCCTGGTTTAGCTTATCTGCTTTTTGCCCTCCGGCCTGAGCCATTGTTTTCTTTCCACCACCATTTCCACCGACAATAGGAGCAATAGCTTTTATAATATTTCCAGCATTATAACCTTTTTGCACTAAATCATCAGTAACCATTACCAATAATGCAACTTTACCATTATCTAATTCTGTCCCCAATACTACAATA
>Ga0307432_1002216_pt1 | contig 10790 bp, 7 predicted proteins | sample SalMarWE160150MG_FD_202158 | JGI IMG/M metagenome (GOLD analysis project Ga0307432, IMG submission 202158) | Salt marsh sediment microbial communities from the Plum Island Ecosystem LTER, Massachusetts, United States - WE1603-150 | ecosystem: Environmental > Aquatic > Marine > Intertidal zone >...
TCGAAGACCTTCTGCCAGGTGCCGCCCCCGTCCTCGCTGCGGTAGAGCCCGCCGGCCTCCGCGCAAGCGCCCCAGTAGAACCGGTCCGAGTTCGTCGGATCCACTACGAGCCCGTAGAACATGCGGCGCGAGCCGGGCTGGCTGGGCAGTTGGCGCCACGTGTAGCCGCCGTCGACTGACTTGAAGACGCCTCCGCCCGTCCGGTCCTGGGCGGGCTCCGGATCGCCGTCCATCCCGAGGTAGACGACGTTCGGGTCCGCCGGGTCGGCCGCCAGCGCGCGGGGGTAGGATTCGCCCCACATGCAGTTGGCCGACGAGCGGTAGTCCGGCAGGCCCTCCCGCGCAATCGCGAAGGTCTGCCCGCCGTCTTCGCTGATCAGCACGCGGTTGGGCGGCTCGGCCCAGGGAGAGCAGGTGGACAGAATCCTGCTCGCCCCGCCGGCCTGGCGGACGTCGACGCGCCACTGGTGGCCGCTCAACGCAGTGTCATACTTCAGGGGGCAGAGCTGGCGCCACGTGCCGCCGCCGTCGTCACTCACCAGCAGCCCCTCGTCCATTGCCGTAACGTAGGTCTTCCCGCCGCAGAAGCGGATGTCCGTGACGCAGGTGATGTCGGCGCCCCGGTCGCGCTCCTCCCAGGACTCGCCGCCGTCCCCGCTGAAGCAGAGGCGCCAGTTGCCGGAAACGAACAGCTCCTCCGTCCTTAGCGGGTTGACGGCCACGTTCGTGGGCCGACTGAGGGGACACATCCCCGCAGGCTGGTAGGCGTAGTCCGCCGGCAGCGTGGGATTGGCATCCAGGTCCCTCCTCATGAGCGTCGCCGACTGCCAGCTCGCGCCGCCGTCGAGCGACCGGTAGAACTGCCCGTCCCAGCCGACCTCGCCGACGCAGTAGACCGTGTCGGGAGTCTGTGGATCGACCGCGACGTCCCTGACGGAGGCCGCCTCTCTGATGCCTTCGCTGACGGGCGCCCAGGTCTTGCCGCGGTCGATCGACTTCCAGACGCCGTCCCGCCCGCAGGCAGCGTACATGATGTTCGCGTCTGCCTGCGCGATGGCGACGCTTCTCGCATCCTTCGGCGTGCCGACGGTCGTCCACGTCTGACCGGCGTCGTCGCTCCGGAGAACGCCCGACAAGGTGCTGGCCGCCAGGAGGAGTTTCGGTTCAGAGTCGGCCAGGGCCATGCAGGATATGCTGCCGGCCTCCGGCGATTCGTAGACCTTCCGCCACGACTTGCCGCCATCCCGGCTCTGGAGGATTCGCCCGTCGGGCGTTCCCGCGTAGAGCGTCCGGCTGTCGGTCGGGTCGACGGCTATGTTCCGCACGCTCACGCCTCTTTCGGACGTGATTGCGAGTGTGCCCCTCCCGGTCTGCTCCAGGAACTCCCAGTGCTCGCCGGCGTCGGTGCTCTTGCAGACGCCGCTGACCGTGCCGGCGTAGACGGTGTCGGGGCTCGACCTGTCCACGGCCAACGAGTAGACGGCATAGTCGGCCAGACCGTTGTTGACGAATCGCCAGTGTCGCCCCTTATCCTCCGTCTTGTATACGCCGCCGACGTCGCCGCCGACGTAGATGACGCCGTCCCTCGACGGGTGGAATGCACAGGCCCAGTAGAAGCCCCCTCCTCCCCAGCCGCACTGCTGCCAGTGAGGGCGCGTCGCCCCATCGCCCAGGGCCGGTCGGGCTTCGAGCAGGCCCGCCAGCCAGAACACGCAGGCCCCGGCAATCAGCAGCGTGGTCAGACGCGTCATGGCATCTCCCATTCCTCTTGTGGCCGGCATCGGCCCATGGAGAACACGTTAAGCGCGGCCATCCGGCGTGTCAAACGGTGCGTGTTTGACAATCCCTGCCGAGGGCATAGAATGTCCGGGCTGACCGAGCGACCGACACATCATCATGCGGAGGCAGAGATGGCCGAGAGAACTCGAATCGGGGTGTTGGGTCTGGTGCACGACCACGTGTGGAGCCAGGTCTCCGCTTTGCAGGACATGGACGATGCCGAGCTGGTCGGCGCCGCCGACCTCAACGAGCCGCTCTTGGACAAGTTTCGCGAGCGAACGGGCATCGAGACCGTCTACACCGACTACGCCGAGCTGCTGGACAAGGAGGACCTGGACGCCGTCTTCGCCTACGGCACGAACCGGAGCACGGGCGACCTGGTCGAACTCGCTGCCGGGCGCGGCCTTCACGTCATGAGCGAGAAGCCGATGGCCAGCGGGCTGGACGTGGCCGATCGCATGCTGGTCGCCGCCCGCAAGGCCGGCGTGCTGCTGATGGTGAATTGGCCCATCGCCTGGAACCCCCGGATTCAGCTCGCTCTCAAGCTCGTCCAGGACGGCGCCATCGGCCGCATCTGGCAGCTCAAGTGGCGCGGCGGGCACTGCGGGCCGAAGGAGCTCGGCTGCGATCCCTACTTCTACAACTGGCTCTACGATCCGGTCGAGAACGGCGCCGGCGCCATGTTCGACTACCTGGGCTACGGCGCCAGCCTGGCGCGGCTCTTCATCGGACGGCCCACGCAGGTCATCGCCATCGCCGGCCGACTGGTCAAGCAGTACATCCCCGTGGACGACAACGCCGTCATCGCCCTTCAGTATCACGACGCCAACGCCGTGCTCGAGGCCACCTGGACCGAGCCCGTTGCCCACAAGCCGCCACACGACCTGATCCTCTACGCGACCGAGGGCGTCCTGGTCGCCGGAGGCAAGGGCGTGACCATCTACACCAAGGACGATCCCGACGGCGTGCTGCATGAACCGGAGCCCATGCAAGCTCCCTGCCGCAGCGGACCCGAGTACTTCATCCATTGCGTCAGGAACGAGGAGCCCATCCGGGGAGTGTGCAGCCCGGAGAACTCCCACGACGCACAGGAGGTGATGGAGGCGGCGCGCCTGTCCGTGCTGACGGGGCAGCGCATTGACCTGCCGCTGGTGGATCACCTGTACGCCGTCTAGGCTCCTGCTCGTGCTCCGGTGACGCGGAGAGCGCCTGACGCAACGTGACAGGCAAGACGCGGAGGGCAGGGCCGTGCAAGTCCACGACCGCATCCTGACCCTCGCCGACATTCTGCCCGTGCGCGCCCGGGTCTCGCCCAGGAAGATTGCGCTGCGGGAGCTGGGCGACGGGGGCAGGCTGATCGGCACCTCGTTCGCCGAACTGAAGCGGCAGGTTGACGCCTTCGCCGCTCGGCTGGCCGAGGGCGGCGCGGGGCCTGAGCGTACGGTAGCCCTCCTCATGCCCAACTCGCGGCGTTGGGTCGTTGCCTACTACGCCATCTTCCGGCTCGGAGCCGTCGCCGTCCCGCTCGAGTACGACATGCTCGGCGACCGGCCTGATCTGATTCGCTACGCGCTCGACCAGGCCGATGCCCGCATCGTGGTCTGCGAACCGGACGACGCACGTCGCGTGCAGCCGGTGGCCGGCGCAGGCCGGGAGATCGTGCCGGCCCCGGATGCCGGGAAGGACTCCGCCGAGACGAAGCCCCCTCGCCAGCCGCCCCTCAAACCCGACGATCTCGCCCAGATACTCTACACCTCCGGCACGACGGGCCCGAAGAAAGGCGTGGAACTGACGCACGGCAACATTATCTTCAACGTGCGGCAGTCCTGCGCGCGGCTCGGCGTCGCACGCAACGATTGCCTGCCAGCCGTGCTGCCCTATCACCACGCCTACCCTCTTACCGCCACGGTCGTGCTGCCCCTGTACGCCGGCGCGCGCATGGTGGTAGGGGACATCAAGGACAGGCGCTCACGCGAGCTATTGCAGAAGTGCCGGCCCACGATTTTCGTGGGGGTGCCACGCGTGTTCGAGGCGATCCTCCAGTCCATCCGCGCAACTGCGGCGCGCACCGGCCGGTCCGGCCGGTTTGAGAAGGCGCTCAGGCTCTCGGCGCTGGCGAAGAATCTGACGGGCGTCAACGTCGGCAAGGTGCTCTTCCGCAGGCTGCACCGGGAGCTCTTCGGAGGGACGCAACTGCGCTTCTGCGTCAGCGGGGGCGCCCGGATCGCCACGGGACTGCTGCGCGACTACTTCCTGATGGGCATCCCTATCGTGCAGGGGTGGGGGATGAGCGAGCTATCGCCGGTCGGCGCCGCCCAGCACTTCCGGCCCGTTCGCTTCTATTTCACGCGCCACTACGAACGCAAGGCGGGCTCCATCGGCACCCCCCTGGACGGGACGGACATTGCCCTCGTTCAGAGCGCGCGGGAATCGCTCTCGCTCGACGTGCGGGAGCGCGGCGAGATGGTCATTCGCGGGCCGCACGTCATGCGCGGCTACCACAAGGACCCGCAACGCACCGCGCAGCAGATGACGGCCGGCGGCCTGCGAAGCGGCGACATCGTGAGACGCGACGAGGACGGCGACCTCTACGTCGTCGGCCGTGTCAAACACGTCATCGTGCTGGCCAGCGGCAAGAAGGTCTTCCCCGAGGACGATCTGGACGAGGAGCTGTCCCGTTGTGCGACGATCGAGGAGTTCGCCGTCCGGCCGATCGCGGATGAAGGCGGGGCGGAGCAGATCGGCATCGTCGTGCGCCCGAACCTGGATGCGTTGAAGGAGCGGGGCGTCCGGACGCTCGCGGACCTCTACGGCGCCGTCAAGCGGGACATGGACGCGGCCCTGCGCCACAAGCCGGACTACATGAGGCGTTACGATTTCTGCCTGACGGCGTGGACGGGAGACGGCTTCGCCGAACTGGTCAAGAGCGCCCTGGGCGAGCCCTGCCCCCTGAAGAACCTATTCACCCCCGAGACCTCCTACAGCCGCATGAAGGCGAGCGGTGGCCCCGTGCCCTGGGCATGATGGTCGAGTTCCTACAGCTCTAGACAGTCGGTGTCATCTGGAGGACTGTCTGGCTACGACCCGCGGAATCGCTGCGCGCTCGCGCACGGGACGGCTCCGGAACCGTTCGTATCGGAGAGGTGGCAGGTCTTTCGCGGCCTACGGCCTACCCCAGCATCCACCTCAGGATGCTCAGCGCCCCGGGCGACTGGTGACTACTCAAACGGCAGGGATACGGTGTTGGACTCGTATATCTTGCACACGCCTGACTGCCTGAAAAGCACGCCATAACAGCAGTGCAGATACCAGATGCGCTGCCACAAAGGGTCGTCCTGTTTGAGCTTTACGACCTTGATGCCCAGCTTCTCGGCCTCTGTAGCGTCAATGACGACACCGTGGCTGAGCCACTTCTTCACATCGCAGAGGTCCGCAGCAAGCTTGGCAGCGGCATCTGGATCATCCTTCAGCATATACCGGTTGAGCCACTTCTGAGCGAACCGCTCAGAGCGTTCCATCTTCATGAAGCCCAGATTCAGCCCTTCCAGGAGGGGGAAATACGCTGGGGACAGGGAGCCAGCCTCGTCCACCTCATGCTTAATCCGCTCAAACTCGTCGATGAAGGACTGAGCGGACGTTTGGAACCGGGCACCCCCAGGCCCCGGCCCCTGCAGTTGAGCATCTATCGGTCCAAGCTCGGAAGCGATGCCCATTACGACTTCGTCAGAAGCCAAAGCGATCAACGTCGCAGCGCTCTTGGCGTACTCCGGAACAATCACGCGGAAGCCTGACGCTCCCTCGCGACACATGTACACGATCTTCTCGGCCGCGTCAATGTCGCCGCCAGGGCTGTGGAGCATGAGGTCAACGTCCGCGTCCGCTTCGATGCGACACAGCAGGTCACCGAATGGCTGCACGTCTTCCTCACTCAGGCTTGCCTTGTTGGACCAGAGGTTCGCCTCATACACGATGAGCCTCCGCCCAGTCATCTCCTCCATCTCTCTGATCGCCGCCTGACGCGCATAGCGGTCGCTCTGCATCGCGCGGTATAGGGGCGTCTGGGAGAATGGAGCCTGGTCGCCGTTCATCGCGCCGACCTACTTCGGCTTATGGCGGAAGGTGAGGGCTTTTGGCTGGGACACGGCAGGTGTCCCGTCCCGCCGCTGTTCCTTGCCTTCCTGGTACTCGGCGAACTGCCGGCGGAAAGTGCGGAGGGCATTGGACGTGCCTCCCTGCTGCCCTGGCTGGCTCTTCGCCTGTTCCAGGATATCTCTATCTGTCCGGTTAGCCATTGCGTAAGCTCCTTAGTAATGGTCTGCACTGGCGCGCCGGATCGATCATCTGGCACCAAAGCCCCAAGCCGGTCCCTAGAAGGATCAGCGCTGCAAGGCTCAGACAACCGACACATGGTACTCGTTTGGGCGCGACGCGTCAACATTACACGCGAGGGCAACGTACGCGGTGCTTATGTCCAGGTCATGTGTGTTCGCCACGGCTTCCCTCCGCCGACAGGTCAGGCACCCCTTTAGATCGGCGCCTGCGTCGGAGAGGCCGGCGTGCACGTGGGGAGTCCAATCCTGCGGGGTGGCGCCTGAGGCCAAAGGTCGCAGGTACACCGGGACTCGCCATTCCTTGCGCTGCCGCAAGGCCGTCGCTAGAATGGCGGTCTTCCCATCCCCTCGCGGTTGGTGCCATGGCCGACGAACCGAAGACAGCCCTTGCCCTGCGCGAAGCCTTCGTGAGCGGCAACAGAAGCGCAGAGAGCATCGTCGAGGAATGCCTCGCGCTCATCCGCCAGCGCGAGCCGGCCGTGGACGCCTTCCTGAGCGTCGCCGAGGAAGAAGCACTCGAGCGCGCGCGGGCTCTCGACCGCAAACGCGTCGCAGGCGACGAGATGGGCCTGCTGGCCGGCGTCCCAATTGCCCTCAAGGACATCATCTGCACGCGCGGCATGCGCACCACCTGCGGCTCGAGGATATTGGCGGACTTCATCCCTCCCTACGACGCGCACGTGGTGGAACGCCTCCTGGCCGAGGACGCCGTGGTCGTCGGCAAGACGAACATGGACGAGTTCGCCATGGGCTCCTCGACCGAGAACAGCGGCTTCAAGGTCACGCGGAACCCCTGGGACGCGACGCGCATCCCGGGCGGTTCCAGCGGCGGCAGCGCGGCAGCCGTCGCCGCGGGCATGGTGCCCGTATCGCTGGGCAGCGACACGGGTGGCTCGATCCGCCAGCCGGCCGCTCTCTGCGGCGTCGTGGGCCTCAAGCCGACCTACGGCCGGGTCAGCCGCTACGGCCTGGTGGCGTTCGCCAGCTCCCTCGACCAGATCGGCCCCTTCGCGCGAACCGTCGAGGACGCCGCCCTGGTGCTTCAGGCCATTGCCGCGCCGGACGAGCGGGATTCGACCTGCACGCGCCGTCCACCGGACGATTACGTGGCGGCAGTCGCGGGCAGCGTCGAGGGCATGACGTTCGGCCTGCCGCGGGAGTACTTCATCGAGGAGGGCGTGGATCCCGAAGTGGCGACCGCTCTGGAGGAAGCGCGCAGGGCGTTCGAGGCGCTCGGCGTGCGATTCCGGGACATATCGCTGCCGCACAGCCGGATCGACGCTGAGGGCGGTGAGCTCTCCAGCTACGCGGTCGCCTGCTATTACGTGCTGGCCACGGCCGAGGCGAGTTCGAACCTGGCCCGATACGACGGGGTGAAGTACGGCCATCGCAGCGAAGAGCATCAGGACATGATCGACATGTACGCCAGAACCCGGGGCGAGGGGTTCGGAGACGAGGTGAAGCGGCGCATCATGCTCGGCACGTACGTGCTCAGCAGCGGGTATTACGACGCATACTTCCTGAAGGCGGCCCGCGTGCGGCGCCTCATCAAGGAGGACTTCGACAGAGCGTTCGAGGAGGTGGACCTGATCTTCGCACCGGCCACGCCGACCGCCGCGTTCAAGATCGGCGAGAAGACGGGCGATCCCCTGGCGATGTACCTGAGTGACATCTTCACGATAGCCTGCAACCTCGCGGGCAATTGCGGCATGTCCGTGCCATGCGGGTTCAGCTCGGAGGGGCTGCCGGTGGGGCTTCAGCTTATGGGCGGGCACTGGGATGAAGCCGCCCTGCTGCGGGGCGGCGCCGCGTATCAGCGATGCACGGGCTTCCACCTGCAAGCGCCTGAGCTGCCCGTCCCCGGCAGGGGCAGAAGCGCTGAGTGAGTTGAGATGAAGGAGAACCTCCTGCGCGCGCGGCGGGTTGCGGCGCTGGCAGCGCTGATCACGCTGCTGCTGGCCGCCGCAAAGGGGCTGGTCGGGTGGTTCATCGGCTCCCCGGCGCTGATGGCCGACGCCCTGCACTCGGGCACGGACATGGTTGCCTTGGGGGCATCCTGGTTCGGCCTCTACATCGCCTCGCGCCCCCCGACGCAGCGGTTCCCGTACGGCTTCTATCGCGCCGAGACCCTGGGCGCGATGGTCGCCTCCGCGCTCATAATCCTGCTGGGCGGCCGGTTCCTCTGGGAGGGAGTCAGCAAATTCGGCACGCCTAGCGAGCTGAGGCTGAGCGCCGCGGGCCTCGTGACGGCGGCCGCGTCGATCATGGTTGCCTTGGGCCTCTACCTCTGGCAGAAAAGGACCAGCCTCGCCACGGGGTCTCAGAGTCTTAGCGCGACGGCCGAAGAAGTGCGGCTTGACATGGGGACTTCCGGGGCCGTCTTCGTCGCCCTTCTATGCTCCCGTTACAGAATCCCGTACGTTGAATCGCTGGTTACGTTCCTGATCTCGGGGCTGGTCCTCTGGGCTGGAGTCCGGAACCTTTGGACTACGGTCCTCACCCTGATGGACGCATCCATCGACCCCGAGCTGGAGAAGGAGGTCACCCGAATCATCGAGGACGTCCCGGGCGTCAGGCGCGTCGAGCAGATACGCGCGCGCAAGTCCGGCCCCTTCTACTTCGTCGAGGGCCACGTCGAGGTAAAAGCCACCATGGACGTGATGCGCAGCCACGCGCTTTCCCACAATGCGCAGGAAGAGGTCAGGCGCGAGAAGCCGCGCGTCGAGGGTGTCGTCCTTCACGTCGAGCCCTACCATTCCGAAGTGCAGAAGGTGCTCGTGCCGGTCGATTCCGAGGACGGCCCGGGTGCTCCTGTCAGCGAGCACTTCGGACGGGCGCCGTTCTTTCTGGTGGCGACGCTCCGGGGAGCCGAGATCGAGGATTACGCCGTCGAGCCGAATGCGTTTCGCCAGAAGGTGGTCCGGGCCGGGCTCGCCGTGATTCGGTCGTTCGTCAAGGAACGGGAGCTGGACGCGGTCCTCGTCCGCGAAATCGGCGAGATCGCCTTCCACGGCCTGCGGGACGAGTTCGTGGACCTGCACCGGGCGCCCGAGGGATCCGCTGCGGAAGCGCTGGAGGCGTTCGCGCGCGGCAAGCTTGAGGTTCTCCCTGAACCGACGCACACCTCTGAAGAGAAACTGCCCCGCGGCGAGCCGCTCGCGGAAGGGGGCCAGAGCCTTTGATACCGATGCGGCCCGCCGATAGACTGGGCGTGCATCCGTTCGTTCGATAGCCCGGAGGGAGGGACATGAAGCTCGGATACCTGACCAAGCTGACGGAAGAGGAGTGCCGGATCGCCGCAGAGATCGGTTACGACTGCCTGGAAGTGGCCGGCGCGTGGGACCTGGCGCAGCTTCCCGACAAAGACTACCGCAAGGACGAGGCCGGCAAGGTGCGCAAGATGCTCGAAGAGCACGGGCTGAGCATCTCCGCCGTCGCGCTCTACTGGTCGCTGCCCAAGCCGATCGAGGAACGCGCCGACGCCTACAAGTCCTACATCCATTTCTGCCAGGAGCTGGAGATCGACTGCATCACGGCACTGACCCAGTGCGACCCGGCCAAGAGCCTGGACCAGAACCTGGACGATTGGGAGTCGGTGTTCTGGGACGTGGCCCCCGCAGCCGAGACCGCGGGGGTCAACATCGCCTTCGAGAACTGGCCGGGCCTTCAGGGCTTGTTCCCGCCGGTCGGCACCATCAACTTCGCGTTCAACCCCGAGGCGTGGGAGAAGATGTTCGAACGCGTTGACTCAGCCGTCCTGGGGCTGGAGTTCGACCCCTCGCACCTGGTCTGGCAGGGGATTGACTGGGCCGCGCAGCTCGTGCGCTGGGCGGACCGGATCCACCACGCCCACGCCAAGGACACGGAGGTGTTCGAGGACAGGCTGGAGGCCGGCGGCTTCTTCAGCGGCGGCTGGTGGCGCTACCGGCTGCCGGGCTACGGGCGCGTCGACTGGCACAAGTTCACGTCGCTGCTCAAGGAGAACGGCTACGACGGCGCCATCTGCGTCGAGCATGAGGACCCGATCTTCTCGGGGGAACGGTGGGTTGAAGGGCTCCGGAAGGCCCACGACTTCCTGCGCCCGCTGGTGTATACCAACCGGCGGACGACATCTCACCGCGGAGTCACGGAGCTTGCCCGCCGTACGGCGGGAACACAGAGAACAGTAGAGACCTGACCACTACGACACGACGAGCACAACGAAGTAGTCAGGGCTGTAACGTGGTGCTCGTTGTGCCGTTGTGGTTAGACCGTCGGTCCGTTGCCGTCCTCCGTGTTTCCGTGGTGAATGCCTGAAGTGTGTGCGTGTTGACAGGACGGGGGCGGGGGTCTAGAATCGCCGGCATGGCAGGCAGATCCCGGTATCATCCTGGCAAGCGGAGGGCGCGATCATGATAGCAAGAGTCAACGCATTGTTGCTGACGGTGGCGGTGCTGTGCATGTACGGGTGCGCGAGCGGCGAGAGCTACACAAGGCCTGATTTCCACTTCGGTTCGGTTGAATCGGTGGCCGTCGTGTCCGTTGAGGGCCAGGTGCGGGGCGAGGCGGGCAAGAACCAGATCGCCGATTTCTTCGCCATGGAGCTGCTCAAGAAGGGCTACCGCGTCGTGGAGCGCACCCAGGTCAAGGCTCTTCTGGCGGAGCAGGAGTTCCAGGCGTCCGAGTTCACACGGCCCGAGG
>Ga0307432_1002219_pt1 | contig 10784 bp, 9 predicted proteins | sample SalMarWE160150MG_FD_202158 | JGI IMG/M metagenome (GOLD analysis project Ga0307432, IMG submission 202158) | Salt marsh sediment microbial communities from the Plum Island Ecosystem LTER, Massachusetts, United States - WE1603-150 | ecosystem: Environmental > Aquatic > Marine > Intertidal zone >...
CCCTCGGCATTACCTGAAGAAACCCTTAATGACGAAAATGTGGATTTTGTGGTTATCGGAGAAGGCGAAGAAACGACACTCAAGTTGGTGGAGAGATTATCTAGCATGCTTCCCCTCGAAGAAATAGACGGTATAGGATACAGAAAGAAAGAGCAAATTGTCGTAAAGCCAAAGATAGGTTTCATCAAGAACCTGGATGAGTTGCCTTTCCCCGCTTGGGATCTACTCGAAATGAAGGAGTATGCCAAGCTAAGAGTGGGACATGGTCCCATCGTTATGAATACACCTTTTTTTAGCGTAGTAACCAGCCGAGGCTGTCCCGGCAAATGTATATTCTGTTCTATTCATAACACTATGGGATATCAATGGCGGTCAAGAAGTCCCAAAAATGTTGTGGATGAAATAGAGATTTTAAAAAAAGACCTATGGTATCAATGAGATCCATTTTGAAGATGATAACCTAATGCTAAATAGGAAAAGGATGGAAACAATATGCGACGAAATTATAGAAAGGAGACTAGATATAAGTTGGGCTACTCCCAACGGGGTCGCTATTAACCATCTTGACTATAGTATACTTGCTAAAATGAAAAGGGCTGGCTGTTTTTCCTTGGATTTCGGAATAGAGTCTGGCAGTGAATATGTACGAAATAAAATTATCCGAAAACCCATTTCAGTTGGGCACGCCGAAAAGGTGATAGAGTGGTGCAAAGCTCTAAACATATGGACAAATGGTTTTTTTATTCTGGGGATCCCGGGCGAGAACAAGAAAACATTTCAGGAGTCCATCGATTTGGCAAAACAGTTAAACTTAGACAGTTCAAGCTTCTTTATCGCCACACCCCTTCCTGGCACAGAACTTTTAACGCTATGCCAGGAGAAGGAATACCTCCTGAAGGATTTCAGGACTGATAAACTAACGAGCGTAGATGCTCTCATTGGCACAGAGTCCTTTTCCCCGGAAGACGTGATAATATGGCAAAAAAAGGCCCTTCGGGAATTCGGTAAATGCTTCTTGAAAAGAGAGCTTCTCCATCTTAATATGATGAAAAGGTTGTTCAGAATTCGCTCGTGGAACAACATTAAGCTATTCTATAGGCTAGGAATAAGGTTTTTCAAATTATGGAGCCGTTGATAAATAAATCTGGATCTCATATCGATTTTGGAGGCGTCAAGGAAGCCCGACTAATTATATGAAGACTACGAAAGGCCTTGAAGTCGGCAATAATGCCATAATAGAAAACGGTGTTTCCCTGGGCAACAATGTATCATTAGGAGATAATGTCACTATTAAAAAAGGTGCCATAATTGGAGACAATGTAATAATCGGCTATAAAGATAGTAAACCTGGCAAAAATAATGAGGGGAAAGTGTTGGCTACAGAAATTGGCGAGAATGTTAAAATTCGCAGTGGGAGTGTAATCTATCACGGCACTAAAATAGGCAACAACTCTATGGTCGGGCACAACACCGTAATTAGAGAAAACACCACTATTGGGCACGATACCTACATTGGCTCTCTCGTCATGTTTGAAGGTGACACTAATGTGGGAAACTATGTTGGTATTAATGCCCAAGTTCATATAACTAAGTTCTGCAGTATAGGAGACTACACATTTATCAGTCCCTTATTTATTGGTGCCAATGATCAGGCGATGTCATACAGAAGAGCAGGGCATGGGCAGAATCTTGTTGGTTTCACCACTGAACAGTATGTCAGAATAGGTGCTGGTGTTACCGTGTTGCCTGGCATTCATTTTGGCGAAGGCTGTATTGTGGGTGCTGGCAGTGTGGTAACCAAGGATGTTCCTCCATACAAACTGGTCATGGGAGTTCCAGCAAGGGTGATTAGAGATGCTCCAAGAGATGAGATTGTTCATCGGGATTAGAATAGGAAAGAGATAAATGGCGAGATTATTACGGGCTGGTGTCATCGGTCTCGGTGCTATGGGCAAGAATCATGCCCGAGTTTATTCCGAGCTTCCTGAAGTAGAACTGATAGGTGTTGCTGACTCGAATGGAGAATTAATCTCAAGTGTTGCTCAGGAATACAATATTGAGGGGTTCATTGATTATAGGAAGCTTCTCCACTGCAATCTAGATGTGGTAAGTACGGCTGTGCCTACGTCACTACATCGAGATATTGCTCTCGCTGCAGCCGATGCCGGAATAAATATACTGGTAGAGAAGCCGATTGCCGATACTCTGGAAAATGCCTCTGAGATAATAGACAAATGTGGGCAAAGAGGGGTTAAGCTTATGGTAGGGCATGTGGAACGGTTCAACCCTGTTTTCTCAGTTATAAAACAGAGAATAGCAAATCTAAATGTCATCTCAATTGACATAGTCAGATTGGGTCCGCTACCACCACGAGTTAAAGATGTCGGGGTGGTAATTGACCTGGCGGTTCATGATATTGATATTTTTAGGTATCTCACGAATTCAGAGTTTCGCAGGCTGCAGAGCCTGATAAGCAAAGGCATGACCGACGATAGGGAAGACACGGCGCTGCTATCTTTTGAGATGGAGAACGGGGTATTATGCCATCTGACTACTAACTGGCTGACACCTTTCAAGGTGAGAGAGGTGAGCATCGCTGCTAAGGAAAAATATATAAAAGGCTGGCTGATGGAGCAGAAGGTATGTGAATACGAGAGGTATCAGGCGAATGGTTCATACATAGTCAAAGATATAGTGGTTCCCTATGGAGAGCCATTAAAGCTAGAGATAGAGGCATTTCTGAATGCGATTAAGAATAATCAGCCGCCAGCGGTAACAGGAGAGGACGGGTTTAAGGCTCTTGAGGTAGCAATTCAATGTCTAAGACTGGCCGAGAAATGAGGCCGTTTTGAAGATAGTTGTTTTTGCGATTACACCAGCGCAGGTTCACACATTCAGAAATATTGTCCGCACATTGGAGAATAAGGAACATCAAGTTAAATTGATTGTCAGGGACCATGCTGATGTACTCCCGCTCCTTAATACCTATGGGATCAAATACTCTCTTTGTGGTAAAGCAAGGAAGTCGAGATATACAAAGTATCTGGAGGCAGTGCCTCAGGTTCTAAAAGCCTACAGAATTGCCCGGAGATTTGATCCAGATGTTCTCCTTGGAGGTTCACTGGCAGCTTTTATTGGTTTCTTCTTGAGGAAGCCTTGTTTCGTTCTTGGCGATACCGATGTAAAGACGATTCAAAATCTATTCGTAACTCGTAATCCGTTTGTCAAAATTATCATTACCCCTGCACTTTTCAACCTTGACCTGGGTAAGAAACATTTCCGCTGCAATATGTATAAAGAGCTTGCCTACTTGCACCCAAACTACTATAAGCCCGACCCTTCCATTTATGACTTACTGGGCATAGGCAAGGACGACAAATATGTAATTCTTCGCTTTAACGCCTTCGATTCCGCCCATGATACTGGCAGGCATGGGTTTTCGTTCTCAGAGAAGCTCGAGCTGGTGGAGCAGCTCAGGAAATATGCCTATATCTTTATCTCCTATCAAAGCGAATTACCCAAAGAGTTAGAACCTTACAAATTACCGATCCCACCACATAGAATCCACGATGCCCTCTATTATGCCCAGCTACTTGTCTGTGACACTGGAACTATGGCAACTGAAGCCGCGGTGCTGGGCACGCCAGCCGTTAACTATAGCTCTTTTGCGGCCTACCTGGGTAATTTCATCGAACTGGAGCGTAAATATAACTTGATTTATTCCTTTCGCCAATTCGAGCCGGCAATCAAAAAAGCCGCGGAGCTTTTACAGCAGCCAGACCTGAAGGAGCAGTGGGCAAAAAAACGCCAGAGAGTCTTAGCTGATAAGGTAGATATTACTCAATTGGTGGTCTGGGCTATAGAAAATTATCCCCAGAGCCTTAGTAAAGTCAAAGAGGATTCAAGTATTCCAAAAACAGTTAAGTAGGGTTACCTGGTAGGTTAAGGAATGAAAATATGCTGTGTTGAATGTGGTGATAGTATCCACACTCAAAGATGGGTAAATTACTTTGCCAAGAAGGGAGATGAAGTTCATTTGATTTGCTGGGAAGTCTTGCCTGGCTATGATGACAGCATTCATATTCACTTGCTGACCAAGCTTGCTCCGAGAATCTGGAGAATATCACAATACCTCAGCTTCCTCCTCTGGCTTTTTCAGGTGCGGTGGCTGATTAGAAAAATAAGGCCAGACATAGTTGAGGGGCATTTTGTAACCGTCTATGGCTTTCTAGCTGCTTGCAGTGGGTTTCATCCGCTAATTATTGTCGCTTGGGGCTCTGATATATTAATTGCGCCGAAGCAAAATCCGTTGTGGAAATTCATTGCCAAATATGCATTGGGGAAAGCGGATTTGGTAGTATGTCGCTCGCCTATGCTAAAAGAGGAAATATCAAAATTAGGAGTTGACCCAAGTAAAATAAAAATAATCCTAATCGGTGTTGATACAGACGAGTTCCACCCATTGTCGAGGGATGCGAAGCTAAGAGAGAATCTTGGCATAGCTGCCTCGCAACCTGTAGTAATAAGCACTAGAAGCCTCTATCCAGTATATAATGTGGAAACCCTGGTTAAAGCCATTCCGCTAATCTTAAAGGAAATCCCGGAGGCAAAGTTTATCATCGCTGGCAGGGGGGAGGAGCAGAGCTATTTGGAAAACTTGGCGCAGGAACTAGGCATATCGAGCGATGTCAGGTTTATTGGCTGGGTTTCTCACGATAGGCTTCCAGAATATCTGGCTTTAGCAGATGTTTATGTTTCTACCTCTCTGTCAGATGGAACTTCAAATAGTCTACTGGAAGCAATGGCATGCGAAATAGCTCCTGTGGTTACAGACCTGCCAGCTAATCGAGGATGGGTAACCGATAGCGAAAATGGCTTTATTGTGGCCGTAGCTGATACGCGGGCGTTGGCGGAAAGGATTATCTATCTAATCAAGGATAAGGAGCTTAGGAAGAGATTTGGCAAAATAAGCAGAGAGATAATCAAAGACAAGGCTGAGTATCACAAAGAAATGGAGAAAAGAGAGAAAATATACCAGGAGCTAATTCGAAGTACTCGGGGTTAGTCAAATGAGAATATTAGTTCTTTGTCATATACAATTCAAAGGTGATAGGTTAGCCAGTGGGCTTCGCACCTATGGGCATGAAGTGACTGTTGCTGGCGCAAATCTAGGCGGAGGACACTTTGTCAGGCGGTTTGGAAGGGCGATGAAGCTCGTTTTCAGGGAAGCTAACAAATCCCAGCTCATCATACTAGATGGGTCTCAGTATGATAGGACAGTAGCCCTGCTTGTGCATAAGATGAAGGGCATCCCGCTAGTTTTATATCTCGGGGGGTACTTTCCCACAGAGTATGAGGAATACGCGAATAGCAGCTTCCGGAGAGTTACCAGAGCTATTGACTGGTTTATAATGACCCGTCTTATACAAAACTGTGCTCATATCGTATATAAAGTCGAATGGCTCAAGGATAGGTTCCTGAATACCCCCAGGCTTGCTATACTGAAGGACAAGCCCTCCAGTGTAATCTATGGAAGTCCAGACCCATTCTTTCACCCGGTTTCCATCAAATCTTTCTCTCAGTCAAACAGGGAGCTGGTCCTGTGCCACGCTGGGCATTTTAATTACCGAGATAAAGTGAAGGGTATAGTGTTACTTCTTGACGCCTATTCTCAAGTGTTGAAGTCTTTTCCCCATTTGCGCTTTTACATCTGTGGCGATGGCAGATACAGGCATTTTTTGCAACAAAGAGCCAGCCAGCTAAATTTGGACGATAAGGTTATGTTTACTGGCAAAATTGGCTGGGGGGAGCTACGGGAATACTATCGCCGCTCAGATATTTTCCTTTACTCTTCGTTTCTTGATGGCTGCCCGACGACGGTATTGGAAGCCCAGGCTTGTGGCCTACCAGCCATTGTCACCTATGGCTCTGGAGCCGCCGAGCTTGTAATAGATGGGGTTTCCGGAATTGTATGCCAACCCACTGTAGAAAGCCTGGCGGAATCACTCAGCTATCTTATCCAGAATCCAAGCATCCGCCATTCCATGGCGACTCAAGCGGTGGAGCATATCCAAAACGACCTGTCATGGAAGAATGGTGCAGCTAAATTCAATGAAGTGATAGCTGGCTTAAGTCATTAGAGATGAAACTAGTTTATCGCTCATTCAAGGGTAACCTGTAATGACCCTTCATCTTTTATTCATAACCAAACAGAAGTGGCTCTGTAAAAAATAAGACGCAAAGCGATTGCCAAGGAGCAGCCTGCCCATTACTCTAAGGAAGTCAGGTGAAGTCCAGCGTATTCTAGGACTAAAGAAACCAAATTCTTGCAGCATACTGCTCCAATAGCCAGGAGACTGGTGCTTCTCCCATTCAATCGAGGGTGCAAATGGGTTTGTAACATGCAGCAAGGGAAAGAAATTATGTGGCGAACAATCGCAGATGATTAACTTCGCGCCTGAGCTCGAAAGTTTGCTCAATTTTTGAAATATTGATTTGTATTTATTTCTCGCGTCGTCATCATGCTGCAGCTTGATACATGCTTCCTCATCCAAGTGGTTGATTGAGTTGTGCAGTAGAATAATATCGAAAGTCTGATCGCTAGGCTCAAGCTCCTGAAATGTGATTGGCAGAAGCATGACGTTATTCGATTCAAGATTCTCCAAGCCTTGTTTGCTTTTGTCAAGTATTATTTTAGTACTACCCGCTAATTCTGGTTCTATACAAACAACAGGTCTGGCTCCCATATATGCTCCGTAAAAGCTATAAAAGCCTGAACCTCCACCGACATCAAGCATTGATTTTCCAGCAAAGGATATGTCCTGAAACACGAAATTAAGATAGAATTTTAGGTTCCCTTTGAATATACGCTGGGGGAAAATACTCCGCATGTCCTCACTCGCTAGAATATCGATATAAGTGTCAAAGAACCTATTAGTGGTCGCCATTAGTGTCGAGTTTCTCCTAGGTCTAAGGTATTATATTATATACAAGCATGAAAGCACATAGAACCATCAAGATAGCTGCTTCTATATGCTTTATTCTAATTGTTGCAGCTCTGCTGGTCATCCATAACTCACCAGCTATTGGCTATGAGCCATCAATTTACAAGGCGACGCCCCCCATGGTCTGGGGCTCTTTGCTTTTCAGCATTGCTTGCGGCATCGCAATAGTCGTTCATCAGGTATATCGCCGGCAGGACAATAGAAACCTATGGGTAATCGGGCTAGCACTAATCCTCTTGAGCACAAGCATAATTCTATCACTTCATATTCTGAGAGGCTACGCTATGTGGTGCGCTTCGGGTGACCCCGCCGGACATCTAGGGTACATACAGAATCTCATTGCCTCAGGACACGTCGCGGCTAGCAATTTCTATCCTATAACGCATATATACCTGGCACAGCTTTCCCTAGTGTCAAACCTTGACCCAATAATATGGCTCAAATGGGTACCCGCTTATTCCGCGTTAGTAGGTATGGCCTTTATGTATTTTCTGGCAAAGTCTATATTGCCTGATAAGAGGCAGGTGATACTGGCTGCTGTGGCTGGCACAGCACTAATTGGTGGCTGGTATTTAAACCTGACCCCCAATCATCTGTCAAACTTGCTTTTTCCTCTGGCACTGTATCTTCTGGTCAGAAGCTTTATTCCGGGCACACTGCCCTGGAAGATACTATTTCTTGTCATGGTCTTTCTATTCCCAGCCTTCCATCCAATCCCAGCAATCGCTTTGCTCGTTGTGGTGTGGACAATATCGTTGCCGCGCAAGGTGTTTCCTTTCTTCGGCAAAAAAACTACTGGGTTTGCTGATAGCCAATTCCGATTCAACACCTCTGTATCTATACTTCTACTCGTGTTTACCATTACCTGGCTGTCCTCATTCTACTTATGGGATTCTATGGTACAGCATATTCATACTTTGGTTACTGAAGGTACGCCAGAAACTTACTTCAGCACGCTGGTAACCGAGGCCCAATATACCGCGGGATATGGATATAGCGTAACCGAGCTATTTTTCAAGGTATATGGTGGGGTTGCGCTGTATATTATATTTGCCTTGGCTGCTATTCCAATCCTGCTAAAGAAAATAGCTATAAACGGTGAATTGACAAGGCTGGTAGCATTATATGGCCCCCTGGCAGTATGTGCTTTAACTATAGTAGTGCTTTATCTCACCCGCATGGGTTGGGGTCCACTCCGCCTGTTAATCTATGTGGCAATGTTATGCACCATCTTTGCTGGTTTTACCCTGTTTGAATTTATGAGAAGGGCAGCTTCTCATAGTAGCTGGCGGGCTAAAATAGCCGCCCTGGTGGTAGCAATTTTACTGCTTGCAGTATCAGTAAACGGAATACTAGCAGTATACGCCTCCCCATATAGACTTGCTCCTAGCGAGCAGGCGACTCGAACTGAAATAGAAGGTATGGACTTTTTTCTTCACCGCAAAGATGCCGGGATTAGCACGTTGCGTCAAAGTATTCCAGTTCATAGATTTGCCGGTTTCTTAATGACTCCTGAGGAAATATCTAAACGGGACGATGTCTCTAAGTATAGATTTCAGGAATCACCACCACTTCATTTCGGCTATGACGAGCACTCCATGCTCGGAGAATCCTATGATAAAGATACATATATGATAGTTAACGAGCAAGACAGGCGGCGTTATATGGATGTTTACCCTAGAATGGCAGAATTGAGGTGGTCAACTGATGATTTTACCAAATTAGAGAATGACCCAAGTATTGATAAGCTCTACGCTAACGGTGGCTTTGATTGCTGGTATGTTCATGCAGAAGCTTCTTCCAGCACTTGAGCCAGCTTCCTTGCTCCTTCCCTTCGAGTATACTTTTTGACCATGTCGCCATCAGGGTTCCAATGGGAGATAATTTTCCTTGACTGCTGCCATTCTTCCAGCCAGCAGGATAAGACATCCTTTATTGCCTTAGCCTCGTTAGCTATAATACCAGCTCCGGTTTCTTGTAATAACCTATCAATTGCTCCAGTCTTGTAAGCTGTAGCCAGAATGGGTCTCTGTGCTCCGAGATACTCAAATATTTTAGCTGTATAAGTGCCTTTGTCCCTCGGATCATTCCAGCTTAGCAGCAGCAATGCTGTAGATTCTTTCTGTCTTACGATGCTTTCTTTAAAGGGAACAAAATCATATATTTTAACAAGCTCTTGAAGACAATATTCTTTAATCAGGGGAGAAATAGTTCCTGTGACATTGATGCCGAAGAAACGAACCTCAAGGCTGTCAGGAGGTATTTTACCCTCTTGCTGCAGTTGCTTTAGTGCTTCAAAAAGCAAGATCGGGGTGCGCTTCCCGGAATATATGTTGCCGGTGTAAGTGATAGTAAATTTAGAAGTTAGGGGCACATCTTCAAGGTAATCCTCTTCATCAAAGCCGTTAGTAATTACAGCAGTCTTTTTAGAATGCATTTCTTGCAATTTGTGTGCATCATGCTCAGAAATAGCTACAAGCAAGGAGCTATTTCTCATCCCCCTTCTCTCTATCTTTTGCTCAAAGAACGAGGAAATTCGTGTTGTAGTATGGTAGGGATTTAGACTCCAAAGATCTCTAAATTCAGCTACCCATGGTATCCCTGATTCTTTTTGCAAGTGAGAGGCAACAAAATGTGATGACGAGGGATAGTAAGAGCTAAATATAACATCAAATTTATGTTCCTTTACAATTTGGCGACCAGCTTTTATGGCATTGCCATACCAGCCTACGGGATTAGGTAACACCGCTCTAAAAATTGGCAACCCATAAATGAAAGTGGCTAGTCCTAACAATTTGGAGGCTGTCTTCCTCCAGCCCTCATTTTGAGACAATATTCGGCGAGAGTTAACCTCTTCGTCGACTAACTTCCGACGCATAGTGGGACTCAGGTCAAAATAAGGTGTTCTTATTACCTTTGTCTCATCTATTTCTACAGGCAATGTCTGGGGATAGCCCCTCCATTTGTCAACAGTGAGCACTATTGGCTCCCAGCCGAATTTTGGCAGGTATTTAGCCAGTTTGCCCACCCTTACCGCGCCGCTGGTATTCGCGGGAGGAAACGAATGGGAAACAATGAGCACCTTCCTTTTCTTGCTTTCAGCGGCTGTCATTGATATTCGGTGATTGGTAATTGGTGATTGGTGACTGGTGATTGGTAATTGGTAATTGGTGACTGGTAATTGGTTCTGTGTTTCCACCATTCAATAATTTCTTTTCCAATTTGGCTTCTTATCCTCCCCGCCCAAATATAGTACCACATTCTCATTTTGCTCTTGGAATTCTCTTCATATTATCCTTGGCAAAATTCACAAAAAAGGTTATCTCTTCCTTGCTCAAGCCTTTAATCAAAAACAGTAGAGCAAAATAGATTGCGACGCCGCCTAGTATTGATGTTATGGCTAATGCTATAGATTCAGGATTTATTAACCATATACAGGATGCCATAATGGCTGATGAGAAGAGGCTTTTCAACATAAAGGGAATGCTGAGGTCAAATTTCAAATATCGGCGAGTTATCATCAAGGTGAGCACACCTAGAACGCTGTAAGCAATTAGAGTGGCTGTTGCCGCGCCCAGAATACCCATGCGCGGGATGAGGATAAGATTCAAAGCAATGTTCAGGGCAGCTGATGCACTCAGTAATCTTACTATCAGCTTGGTTCGCTTAACCAGGTAAATGAGGTTAACACTTATCTGAAAGAAACCATACAATATGACACCCACAGCTATAAAAGGCACTATAATACTGCCAGGCACGAATTCAGGCGTGGTCAATATC
>Ga0307432_1002224_pt1 | contig 10755 bp, 10 predicted proteins | sample SalMarWE160150MG_FD_202158 | JGI IMG/M metagenome (GOLD analysis project Ga0307432, IMG submission 202158) | Salt marsh sediment microbial communities from the Plum Island Ecosystem LTER, Massachusetts, United States - WE1603-150 | ecosystem: Environmental > Aquatic > Marine > Intertidal zone >...
TTGTCTTCAAGGGCAACGAATCCACTACCCCTACTGCGATGCCTTGTATCGTCAGTGATTACCGTAAAGCTACAGCCTGAAGAGAATGGGGGTTCGCTGGTATTGACCTGACAAGCAACAGAACTAATAATACTGGCTATCAGTATTAGACACGCTAACGCCGTTAGGAGAACATGATGTTTGTTCACCTTATCATACAGCTCACTCTTAACTAGACACCATCGATTTGTCACCATGTCCTCTGTTGAAACAGTTGGCTTAGCTACTTATCAGCCACAGCATACATCGTAATCGTTATCGTAGCACTTGCCGAAGAATTGCTTGCTTCAGTTTGGCTGGTAGCTATCTCGTTATCAGGACTGGTGCTATCAGCAAGTGACGTATCAGACACCGCCGAGATAGGTAATTTGGCCAGCATCATTGCTAGCACCACTAGCGCAATTAAAAGGATTAGCCCCTTCATCTTCACTATCTCATTATCATTATATGCCCTTTTTGCCTGAAATAGAAGGCTTACAAAGCTAGAAGCCGTTTTGATGGATTTATTCAATTTTTTCAACCCTAAAAAAAGAGAAACCAAAGCTGAAAGGGGGATGGGGTATCAAATAGCTACGGCTTTCAACTCTGTAAACCGAGCGGGCAGTAACACGCAAAATTTCGCAAAATAAGGTAGGGGGGTGAACACTCATCTTCTTTCGCAGGTATTCTGGGGACATAATACCTTATTTGTAGTAGGCCTGATTAGTATGGTGTCCCTGGAATTCTACCACGTGCTAGTGCTAAGCGGGATATGCCAACGCTTAATCCATAGCAGTATGTTGACAGATGATAGGACATATGATATATAATATGTAATATGGAATTGTTTAGGGATAAGTTGAAACACTGCCGGCACATCAAGGGATGGACACAAGAGCAACTTGCCAGGAACATCGGCGTTTCGTGGAATACGGTTCAAAGATGGGAATCAGGTAAGACAAGTCCATCACCTCTGGCAATGGAAAAACTGCAGGACTTATTGAAAGACGTGCTTGAACGCGAGCAACTTAAGCTACTCTGAATAGTGCAATAGATATGAAGTTAAACTCTCTTATCCAATAAGTAGATATGGAATTGACCAAAAACATGGTTGAAAAAAAGACGGACAGGGAATTATTTTGGGCATTATACAAAGAGTTAGATGCTAGGCACGGTACATACACTGATAATTCCTATGAAAACCAGGTCAATCTTTCACGAACAGAATCTGCACCAATTCACAGATGGTTGCATTATCAAGAGGGCTATTCCTGGGTCTTAGTTGCTAGGATGTTAAGTCACTTAAACGTGGATAGTAAAGCGTTAGTGTTTGATCCATTCGTAGGCTCTGGGACCACATTATTAGTAGCAAAAGAGCTAAGAAATAAGTCTATAGGTTTTGAAATAAATCCATTCAGTGCTTTTGTTGCTAGAACAAAAACGCTTAACTACTCTGATAAAGACCTCAAGGAGCTTAAGGAATTCAAAATTCCCGAATGGAGACCAATGGATGATGTATACGACAAATATGAGCTGAAGATAATTAGAAACTTATTCGATAGGCGCAAACTAGAAGGAATCGAAGCACTAAAGGAAAACATTAAGCGTATCGAGAATAAAAAGACTCGTGACCTTCTCTTTACAGCCCTACTATCTATTCTAGAAAATGTCTCGAACTATAGAAAAGGTGGGAACGGTCTGAAGAGAAAAAGGGTTAATAGGAACCTCGATCCTTTTGTGGAATTCGAGACAAAAATCGAGCAGATCTACAAGGATATAGCAGGCAGATCTCCCGGAGCGGAACCGATCATCATAAACGACTCTTGTCTAAATATCGGTGAGTATGATATAGACGACATAGGTGTTTCCATTTTTTCGCCGCCATATGCCAATTGCTTTGACCCGTTCGAAGTCTATAAGATAGAACTTTGGATTGGTGAATTTGTTTCGTCTTATGATGACCTCAGGGCAAAAAGAAGGAAGGCATTAGCCTCCAATTTAAATGCAGATTTAAAGAGAGAAGTTGGCACGTCACATAGAACTGAATTACTTGATGCATTACTGGCTTTTCTTTCCAAGGAAGAACTCTGGGATAAACGGATTCCTCGAATGCTTGACATCTATTTTCACGACATGTTGGATTTGCTTAGCAGTCTTTATAAGAGAACAAGGAATAACGGTTTCTGTGTCATAGTGGTTGGAAACTCTGCTTACGGTAAATTGGCGATACCGACTGACATACTTCTGGCTCAAATGGGAGAAAAAACCGGATTTGGTGTGAAGGAAATTATTATAGCTAGAACTAACGAAACAAGTTCGCAGCAGCATGCCAAGCTCGGGGAATATACCGAGTATTTAAGAGAGAGCCTCGTGGTGTTACAAAAATGAAAGAAAGGATAATCCAAGTGGAAGAAATACCCATTGATGTAGAACCCGAAGCCACTTTAGAGATTACATCGAACAATCTTGGTTATTTCACACATTCATTTTTTAAATACCCCTGTAAATTCATACCTCTTGTTCCCAAATGGGCGATCCTCAAATATTCGCAGCCAGGGGAATTCGTCCTTGACCCATTTGCAGGATCAGGAACCACTTTAGTAGAAGCAGTTCTTTTACAAAGAAATGCACTGGGTGCAGAATTTGACAAATTGAGCCAGCTCCTATGCGAGACAAAGACAAAGAATCTATCTAGTACACAGCTACAGCTTCTGACCGAAATTGAGGGGTCTTTGTTCGCTGCATCCAATAATAACAATTCATTTAGACCAGACCTATTTAACATAAATCATTGGTTCCCGCCAGAAAATATACTAGGATTGGCAGCGCTTAAGGAAAGAGTTGATAGTGTGTATGACGAAATTAAGGATAAGGCCATACTCAATTTTCTGTTAGTTTGCTTTGCTTCCATTATTAGAAAGTGCTCATATGCTGATGATGCATCCCCTAAACCGTATGTCTCAACGAGAATTAAGAAAAGACCGGCAGCCGTAAGGGAAGCTTTCTTGTCAGTTTTAAACTCCCATCTCAAGAACATGGAAAGATACAGGGGTCATGAACTAACGGAGTCTGCAATAATCTCTCAGGACGCGAGAGATATTAGAGCGCCAGAATATGAAGGCCGTGTTTCACTTGCAATAACTTCGCCTCCCTATATAAATGCCTTTGACTATGTCCGATCTCTTAGACTTGAAAACGCATGGCTGGGATACTATGGCGATTCAGACATTATGACTGTGAAGAGGGAACAGGTGGGGACCGAAATCATTCCATCCAGCGTCTATTCAAAAAATATAGAGAAAACAGGGAATAGGAAACTTGACTTGGTTCTAAATGCAATTTCGGAAAATGATAAAAAACGGGCATCTGTGGTTCTAAAATTCTTCGAGGATATGACCAAAAACATCAGGGCGGTTAAAAAGCTGCTCACATCAAATTCCCACTATGTTATTGTGGTAGGCGACAGTGAGATTAGAAGAGTCAATGTTCCTACACACGAGATTCTGGTTGATATTGCAGAACAAAACGGACTTAAATTGGATAATGTTTTTTCTTACATAATAAAGAACAGGTATCTACGAATACCGCGCTCCGGAAGAGGTGGTCTGATAAAGAAAGACTGGGTAATCGATCTGGCTAAAGCAGATTAAGCTTTGAAAATGTGAGTTCTGTGATATTGTGTGAACTCAGGTAAGGGGAATCTATTGTCAATTCTCGGTTTGAGTCTTATGTTCGAGCTTGAGACAATTATCGTTTTCAAATGCTGGTTTGGAATTTGATCAAACATGCTTGAAGTAATTATCTTGTGGTCATCTGTCAGTGAAAAGTAACCCCTATCGAAGGCAGCATGGCAATTCCTACATAAACATATCCCATTGAGAATGTGTGCCCTATGCGGTACGCCACTCTCAGGAGCATTATCTGGCTTAATATGAGCTGCATTGACAAATATTAGTCCGTTTGCATCACAATTCGGAACAGCGCAGATATAGTTGTATTTCTTTTTTATTCTTAGAGCCCAAGTTGCATTTCTTATTCTTCTTGTGTTTTGTGAAAACCTTAAGTCGCTGCTCAAAATATCAACTTCTGGTATATTTGTTTCTTCCTGTTCTGCGACAATATCTACTAATGGATCTGTATAACCTTCGTCAAGTAATTGACCTTCAATATCTCGCTCCTGAGATAATCCTCCAAGGATTGTCTTAATCGAGTCCTTAAAAGGCGAATTTTCGGTTATCGGATTTTCACGAATTTCTATCCAGTCATCATCTTCTAAAAGCGGGTTTGGATTGAAGTTCTTGATCTCGTGAACAAAACCCGGAAACTTGCCTGCGTAAATCAATCGCCCTTGTTCTTCTCTGAATAGACCAGAATTTACCAAATCAAGTATCCAATACGAGGTGTTAGGTGCCTCCCTTGATTTATTGCCGTCAACTAGCATCTCAAATTCACTAAGTGAAATGGACTCCGCATCATCAAGAATGTTAAACAAGAATTTCAATGGCATTTCGCCTCTAGCAGGATTCACGGTAAATTGGTCAGGGGAATCATTGAAAGCATAAAGAGCGAGCGAGATTGCAAGGGTCAATTCATAAATGCTTTTTGCAGCGCTATCATTACCGATGGTGTAGAGTTCGTTCCACAAATCACCCATCCGCGTCCAAATTAAGGGACAATTGTTACCTTCTCTAAGGAATCCAAAGCGAATCCACCCACGGATTTTGGTGCGCATAGTAGGCGGCTCGATATCTACTACATGCGCTAACTGGCTTCCATGCAGACCCCCACCCCATCCAGAACCTCTATACTGCGGCTTCTGACTTTCGAGAACCACATCTCTTACCTTTAATAGCTCACTCAAATTTGAGGTAGTTCTGGAATGAAACCAATCTCCATTGATGGATGCCATAGATCAAGTTTACCCAAAATGGCGTAATCTTACAACAGTACTTAACAGTCCTGACATTTTTGCATTATTCAAGATTCGAGCGTCATATAAAATGTGAACGTTATGATTTGCCTGTAGGGCAAGGGGAATTCTATATATATCGAATCCTTTCTTAGGTCTTAAATGGTAATAGCACTATTTGGAAATTAGATTGGGTCAGAAGAACAAGACCAAAATCAAGAACTTCCACAAAGGTTCGCTGGAAGAGCTTATGGACATTTTAAAGGTGAACAAAATCATTCCCGATCCATGTCCCTCTAGCACGTGGGATACAATATCCAGCGACTTTGCGACCGCGCTAAACACACTGGGGCCGCTTAAAACCCAGATTGCGATTACCGACAAACCGATCGATCAGATAGTCTACAAACTCTATGGGCTTTCCGATGCCGAGATAGCCATCGTGGAAAGGCAACCAAGTCATAGCAAGCCAGCTTAGGGTTGTTCCACTCCCAAGGGCTGGCTTAACAGACTGCACATTTTGCCATCTCGTGCAATTCAAGAAGTACAATATATAACCGTCCTTGCCCAGAGGGTAGGCCGATAAGGGAAAATGTGGCGAATGCCCTCTGGCCAATTAGGTGGCATGGTGAGATGTCCCAAATTACTGTGGATGTTATCAGTGCAAAGCGGTATTTATATCTCGACTATGCACTGGAATTGAGGTAAAGGGACAGCGTTGGGGCAGATATAGCTAAGATGTTGGAGCCTCCCAGCCTCATCTATACATACTTCCACCGGTCTAAAGCAAATTTTATTATCTCTTCTGTCCGATTTTGAACGAACTCGTCAACCTTACTCAGTATTTCTTGCGGTTGCCTGTTATTCTGCTCCAAGATACATACTTCGTGGAAGTGATTATCTTTACATAGATTCCGCAGATGTTGTAGGTTAGAGGCAGCATATTTCTCTTGTTTTTTGAGTAATGGGCTATTAGATAACTGAGGATTCCAGGGAGGTGGCACTAGTGCCAAATTACCCAGTTGCTCCACAACGCGATAGTGTTGACTTTGAAGATCCTCATTCCATGAATCGAACCCTTCGGGGTTCTTTGCCCATATATGTTCAATTTGGAAATTCTCTACTGCCTCCCAACTAATTGCAGGTTGTTTTTCTAGTGTAGAGAGATATATTTCCAGCTCATATAGCAGAAATTTTAGTTCTCGTGTGCTTATTCTCGGATGTCTAAGGTTCCACTCAAACCATTCGTTATCTGCGTATTCCCATATAAGATTATGAAAAGCCGCCTCTATACCTTCTAATGTCCGGGTTTCCTCAAAAATATCGTGTGCCAAATCTGATAGTGCTGCTAGCCCGGTATCAGACCTTCGGCCGCACACTCCATAAGCTCGCCATGCCAAGAGGTAAGAATATCTTGCTAATCTATTAAAAAGCTCAGGGTTTTTCGAGAATCTATGCAGTCCCGCTATAAGTAACGGCACAAAATTAGCTACTGTTCCCAGTCTATGCAAACAACGAATGTAGTAGTTCATTTCTTCTTTTAGTTGTCTGTTAGCCTCAGGGAATAGGGTGTATCTATCTGGACGTAATATCTTCAAATAGTGCTGTGAGGATTCGGCTAGACTCATTACATATTCTATTGCTTGTTCAGGCGTATCTTCTTGGCCTATCTTGTATTTTCCCTTTACTTCGCGGTGAATTTGATAAGCTTTGTGGTTACCCGTCTCTACAATCCAGTGATAACGTAGCATCTGGTTTTCAAGACCTTCAGTATCATCATCTTCAGGGTTAACGTTAGCTATATTGCGAAGCAGCTCTCCCCAATTACCATTTATCACAGTGGTCAGATTGGCAGAATCTGTCTTAGCGGCCACATACATCAGATAACTTTTAACTTTATCAAGTTGCGAAAGATCTTTCCCGCGGTCATTAATCGTTTGGAATATGAGTCCAGCCTCGAGCTCACCCCCTACCTGATAAGTAAGTAGTAGAAGGCGACTTTGGATTTCGTCTGCGAACCTCAGTAAATCCTGTGCGGATAATTGCTCTAATTTTTCGTCAAAGAACCGCCTGGCATAGTTAAGCCTCCGTTGTCCTGGTGTTTTCGCATCAATCTCTAAAGGGTCAGTAGCGAGAATCGTATCCCAAAAGTAGTTATTATCTTCCTTACCAAGCTGAAGCTTCTGTAGTTCCCGATCCAGCGTATTCTTGTAGTAAGCGACAAACTTATCATAGAGATTCTCAGCCGCCTCTTTATATTGTTGCTGCTTCCATAGACGTCTACATATGCATGACATCAACACGACGATTGATGTTAATCTCTGCTGTCCATCAATTATATGGAAAATTTGGAAATGCTTGCCATATTTTCGGATTTCCCTTTCCGGGGCACTTGTTATGATGAGTGTGCCCATAAAATGATTCGCTTTATCAGAGGCGAAGGTCTCCTCCAAATCTTCCCATAGATCCTCAAGTTGTTTTTTCGTCCAAGAGTATGCTCGTTGATATTCTGGAACTTGGTAAATAGTATCAATGAACAGTCGCTCTACGGAAACGGTGGGCTGTTGAAACATGGTGATAACGATTATAGTGAACCGAAATGATTGGTGTCAAACACCCCCGACAAAACCTCATTGACCCTCCACTATCCTCAGTGGCTATAATTAGCACAGGCATACTTGGTATGACCTATCATTGGGCAACGAACACGAACCCTGGTTTAGCCAAGGCTAAGGCGTGGAACCACATCCATTCCGCGTAAGCTCAAAAATCGTCGACCCAGCCGACAACCCCCGAACCCGCGTTCACGCAGGTGAGGGCAAAGTCCTCATTGGAAACCAGGCCGACCTCGGGAATATCTTTAAGGCCAGCCATGGATTTTTGCCCATTTTTTATCGCCTCCTCGATTGCCGCTTTAAGAGTTGCAACCTCGTCATGGAGGCGTTTTACTTCCATCTTCAATTTCTTACTCCCTAGATTATTATCATAACTCCCTTAACCCCTCTTATCTTAAGAGGGGAAACCGGGTGGCTCCATTCTTAAATGTCTTCTAGAATCTTAATAAAAGTTCTATAGCTTGTCTATGGCCCAAAAGTCCTACCCCTGGGCATCAAGGTTTTCTTGCTATAGCCTGAAAGTACCAGGGAGGGAGAGTTTTCAACCTACCGGAAACAAATCTAGAAACTAAAGGCCAAGAATAATAATGACAAATCAAAACTCAAAAATGTAGTGCGAGGCTTCTGCCTCGTGCCAGGGTGGCATTGCACGACCTTGAAAGGTCGCACTACGATTGTGTTTGGAATTTAAGCCGCGGAGATTGCCACGCCCCGACAAGTCGGGACTCGCAATGACACAGGAGGTTATTACCCAACGTTACACACATATAAAGTGTCACGCATCTATCTGAACTGGATTAGAAACTGCTGAAGAGGTCAACCAAGACTGAGGCTGGGCACTACATCCAGGTCATAACCGCTTATTTTGCCAGCCTGGAAATGATAGTAGCCACAAGCAGCCACCATAGCAGCATTATCAGTACATAAGTGGGGAGGGGGAATAAGAACCGGGACTGGCGAGCTGGCAAGGAAATGCTGGGTTAATGTCTTATTGGCTGCCACTCCACCGCTCAGCAAAATTTGCTCCACCTTCAATTGCCTGGCGGCCTCAATTGTCTTGGCGACTAAAACATCGACTATAGCCAGCTGGAAGCTTGCTGCGACATCGGCAACTGAGACCCCTCCCTTGTGAACAAGATGCCACAAGGCAGTTTTCAAGCCACTGAAGCTGAAATCATGGCTTCCCTTGAGCCAGGCTCGGGGGAGAGGCAAGCAAGGAATTCCAGAGCGGGCTGCCCGTTCAATAGCTGGACCCCCAGGGTAGCCCAAGTCCAAGATTCTAGCCGCTTTGTCAAAGGCCTCGCCAGCAGCGTCATCCCGGGTCCGCCCTAACTTTTCAAATTGCCCATGTCCCTTCATCAATACTAAATCGCTGTGTCCACCGGAAACAATTAGACAGAGGCAGGGGAATTTCACTCTACCATTTTCGCCAGCTGGGGGGGGATCCAGCCAATTAGCATAGATATGTGCCTCAAGATGGTTAACCCCGGTAATAGGTAATTTTTTGGCCAAGGCAATCGCCTTGGCCACGTTAACGCCGACCAACAGTGACCCGGCCAGACCCGGGCCGAAAGTCACAGCAATGCCGTTGATATCCTGCCAGGAGATTTCGGTCATTGCCTGGCTGACAACCGGGATAATAGTGAGGAGATGCTGCCTTGAGGCGACTTCGGGGACTACGCCGCCATAGCGAGCATGAATGTCTATTTGTGAGGCTACAACATTAGAGACAATTCTGCTGCCGTTCTCTACTACGGCAGCAGCAGTTTCATCACAAGAGGTTTCAATACCCAGGATTTTCGTTTTCGTCCTCATGAACTGCCGCCACTATCTTGGCATAATCCTGCACAACATCTTATCCTGGCGCCGCAATACTCCCCGAAGCTGAGGAGGAGCTTCCCTGCTTACAATGATAAGTCGCCCTTTGCCTCTCTCATTGGCTACCAATATTTGGCAGAGTACACAGCCATAAAAATGTTATATATTCGCTTCTCCTGCCTTCTTAACAGCGTATTGTACTAGAGGTGGCGAAAGGAGTCCAAAAACTACTGTTGTGATCGTCGTAAGTGTGATTATTGTGCCTCCGAGCTCATACTCCGACAATGATTGAGCTGCCAGGAAAGCAAGACCCATGGCAACACCTGCTTGAGGTAACATGGCGAGGCCAAGGTACTTCTTAATTTTTGGCTCAGATTTGGATAAGATGCCTCCTAAGCTACACCCTGTTATCTTGCCAATACTTCTGCCAACGCAATACATAATTACAAGCGGCCACATGAGATGAAAAAGTGAGAAGTCCATCGCCATACCAATAGCGGCGAAAAACAAAATAAATACAGGCGTCATGATATTATCTATCAATTCGTTTGAGCGAGTGCCGATTTGGACATTGAGGTTAATTACTGCGGTTCCTAAAGCCATACACGTGAGAATTGCCGAAACGCCAATCGTCTCCGCAAGACCCCAACACAGAATAGCCACCGCCAACGAAACAACGAAGATGTGGTCAGAAGTGAGATGTATTTTCTTCGTGAAATAAGCAATAGCGACTCCAATTACTCCGCCAAGTCCAAGGCCACCAAAAATCTCCCATAATGGGTGAGTAAAGGCAGATGAAATGCCTGCTTCTCCGCCCAGCAACATCTTCGCCAACATAATCCCTACCGAATAAATTATTATTACAAGTGCGTCATCCAGTCCCACAAGAGCAACAGTGACATCTGTAAGTGTTCCTTTTGTCCTTAAGTCTCTTAAAACTGCTATTGTTCCTGCCGGATCGGTTGCACCGGCGAGCGAACCCAAAATTATGGAAAGTGGGAGATCCCTCGTTAATAAATATACAAAACCCCATGTTGCGATAAATGTTATACCAACCTGCACAATCAGTATAATAATTAGCTGCTTACCCATTCTTTTTAGAAAAGCGAAGGAAAAGCTCAATCCCACTATGTAGGCAATAAGAGCAAGCGTGATTCCGGTGATAATGACATTGAATTGTTCGGGCGGTCTGAAATTTAAAACCTGTCCTATGATAATACCTGAGAGGATATAGGCTAGAATTTCTGTTAAGCGTAGCTTGCGTAATGTCCTCCCGAGTATAAATCCAAGTATGAGAATTAAAGCGACAAGCACATAGATATTCATAAGGTATTCAGGAACTCATATCTGAGATTTTTTACCAGGAGCTGTATTGTTATTTCTCCCAGGAGTCTT
>Ga0307432_1002228_pt1 | contig 10741 bp, 10 predicted proteins | sample SalMarWE160150MG_FD_202158 | JGI IMG/M metagenome (GOLD analysis project Ga0307432, IMG submission 202158) | Salt marsh sediment microbial communities from the Plum Island Ecosystem LTER, Massachusetts, United States - WE1603-150 | ecosystem: Environmental > Aquatic > Marine > Intertidal zone >...
ATTTCTTTAATCCCAAAGAGTTACCGGCATATTGATTATTAACCGAGTAAACTCTGTTTTCTTCGAGGTCAATATAAATCCTCCGTTTATCTATATCTACGCTAACCCCATTTTCTAATCTTCCGGCAGAGTGGAGGAAGAAAAAGAAATCGGAAGAATCATTAAGCTTTTTAAATTCTTCATACCCTTGCCGGTAAAGAAGATCCTCACTATGGGCAACATAAGTAGAATCGGTAATCTGTAACGCTTTTAAGGAAAATATAGAATTGGTAGGACCAAGAGAAAAGAATCTCACTAACATCTCTTTTCCAGCCATGCTTCCATCAAGATAAGAGTATATTTCTTTCAGCCCTTTTTCCTTTTCTATTGAATTTACTTTTATTCCCCATTCTATATCTTTAGATAATAAATATTTAGTATTGACTTTGTCTCTTCCCTGATCATAATAACCGTCAAAGTGAATGGTGTGACCTTCCATCTTTAATTTCGTTTCTTCACCATTAATCAAGGATAATTCTCTAACATAATTGATATCCTCTTCTGAATCAGTTATCACGGTTACCTTCGTTGGTTTACAAAGTTGAATAGCCTCTTCAACTACTTTTATAATATGCTGATTGTTTAATTCTTCTAACTTCTGAAAATCAATTTTATCCATTTATCCTTCCTCTCTTTCCCTTAAAGATTACCTACAATTTCATTAAAAAATCATCAACTTCTGTATACTTTTATAATCTCTCCGTATCCCGGAGAAACAGTTATTTCTCCATCATCAAATACGACATTCCCTCTAACAATAGTCTTTTCTGGCTTGCCATAGACTTCCCATCCGTCATATACCTGGGCGCTGTCTCTACATTTGGTAAACATTTTATCTTTAGAAATTATTCCCTTTTTATCGGGGTCGAAAATTACAAAATCAGCATCCGAACCGAGGGCAATAGTCCCCTTTTTAGGATACAAACTAAATACTTTTGCCGGATTTTCACAGATAAGTTCAACCATTCTTTCCAACTCCATTTTACCTTTCTTAACTGCTGTGAAAAGCAGAGGTAATCTGGTAGATAAACCCGGAAATCCTGCCGGGGGAGTAAATATATCTTCACTTCCTCTTTCTTTTTCCTCTTTGGTATAAGGGGCATGATCACTTCCTATAATATCAATACTTCCATCATTCACCAGTTCCCACATTCCCTGCCGCTCTTCTTCACTCCTTAAAGGAGGATTACACTTGGCAAACACTCCAAACTTATTGAGAGCATTCTCATTAAGAAATAAATAATGAGGACAGGTTTCTGCAATAGCATACACTCCTTTACATTTTGCCTCATTCACTAATTCTACTACTTCCGGAGTACTGATATGGACTATTTCAACTTTCGCCCCGGTCTTTTTCGCAAAAAGTAAAATCTTGGAAGCTGTTTCAATCTCTACAACTGGCGGTCGAGACCTGCCATGATATATCGGAGAAGTTTTTCCTTCTCTTCTTAGCTTAGCTATATTCTTATTAATCATATCATTATTTTCTGCGTGAAAGCCGATCATCACACCTGTTTGGGCTACTCTTTCCATCAGCTCGTATTGGTCTCCAGTGTATGGTGCGGTAAGTCCGATAAATTCTTTTTCTCTCCCTGGAGGAGCTTCGTGTAAAAAAGTTTTAAAGGCTACAATGCCAGATTTTGAACAGGGAATGATATCATCCAGGCAATCTGTACCTGCCGCTCCATAAAAAGCAATATCAACTACAGCTTCTTTATCTGCCATGTCCATCCTTCTCTTTACTATTTCGGGTGAATGGGGGGGAGGGGTAGAAATGGGCATTTCAATTACTGTGGTAACCCCCCCTAAAGCAGCATCTTTTGTGCCACTTTCAAAGGTTTCTCTTTCATCATGTCCGGGAGCCCTGATATGCACATGGGGGTCTACTGTACCGGGTAAAACCATTTTCCCTTCTGCGTCAATAACTTTTTCAGCCTCTAATTTTTCTTTACTTATGGCAGTAATTATTCCATCTTTTACTCCTATATAACAATCTATCAATCTGCCATCTATAAATATCTTATCTGACTTAATTACTAGATCAAATCTATTCATAATTTATCCTCCGTATTGTTACTCTTCAACTGTTAATTTATATTATTGCCTAATATCTCTTGTGGGCACGATGCATCGTGCCCCTATTTTGTTTACTTTTTGTGTTGCAATTATATTGTAGCTTAATACTGCTTCATGTAAAAATTATTTTTGGATTATACTCTACCAGTGACTAAGGCTAATAGTGCCATTCTGACATAAAGTCCATTGTGGGCTTGTCTAAAATAAGCAGCTCCCTCATAATCATCAACATCAGTAGATATTTCATCAACTCTCGGTAGGGGATGAAGGATGGTGATGGCTTTTTTGGCCTGATCAATTAGAGCTCTATTTATAATATATAAACCTTTAAGTTTTTCATATTCCGCTGGATTTTCAAAACGCTCTCTTTGTATCCGAGTAACATAGACTATATCGCTAATCGATAATGCTTTCTTTAAATCCTCAGTCTCTTCAATTTCTGCCCCCCGGCTTTTTAAGTCAGCGGTTATCTCTTCAGGCATCCGTAGAGCTTTTGGGGAAACAAATATCATCTTATTGCCATAGAGAGCCATAAAATAACCCAAAGAGTGAACAGTTCGCCCATATTTCAAATCCCCTACAAAGGTAACTATATGACCACTTAAAGCCCCTTTTTCTTTTCGAATGGTGTATATATCTAAAAGAGCCTGAGTGGGATGCTGGCCGCTTCCATCGCCAGCATTAATAAAAGGATGAACAGCATTGTCAGCAGCAATCTGGGCAGAACCCTTCATGGGATGACGCATAACAATGACATCAACATAGCCATCTACCGTTCTGATACTATCTGCTAAAGATTCTCCCTTAGCTGCGGAAGAACTGGCTGCGCTAGCTACTGTAATTACTCGGGCACCCAGTCTATTGGCAGCAGTCTCAAAAGAAAGACGGGTTCGGGTGCTGGGCTCAAAAAATAAGTCGGCTACCACTTGGCCTTCCATATTCTTAATAACTTCTCCGCCTTTAACCCGTTTTTCAAAACTTGCGGCAGTATTCATGATTAAATTAAGTTCTTGAAGCGAAAATTGAGCAGTATTTATTATATCTTTTCCCCTTAACATTAAGTTAACCCCCTAACTGTTTTGATAAATTGTTTAAATATTTTTTAAATTTTGTTCCCTCAATCATCCTTTTATATTTTTACATCACTAAAGTAAACAAGTTTGTATAAATTTTTTAAAATACAACTATATGATATGACTAATTATATATAAAGATACTATCTAATATCAAATTTTTTACAGGATAAAATGTCAAAGCATTTTTAAAATGGAAAAAATTACTCACCATCGGTAATGATTTTTAATTTCCTCAGAGCTAGGATCAACCATACTTCATCACCGATATCTAAACTCATACTGGTAAATATCTCCTGAGGCAGCTTTACCTTCAAAGAATTTTTTTCAGTTACTACAGTGCAGCAGACTGTAGAAGATGATTCATTAATTTCAGTTAATTCCCCTCTGACCCTGTTTACATCGGGTCCGGGAGGTCTGGTATTAGAAAGATAGATATCTTCCGGTAAAATCGCCACCTTCTTTATTTTCTCTCTTTCACTGGAAACCGCCAGAGAAATATCGCCACATTTTACCTCTACTAACCCGAAGTTTAATCTATTACAATAATCACAAGTTAAAATATTTGGTGCTCCGATAAAATCATTAACCGACTTTGTAGGATGAAAAAATATCTCCTTAGGAAGACCTATCTGTTCTACTCTACCTCTATCGAGCACAGCAATACGTTGAGCCATTTCTTCTGCCTCATAAAAATTGTGAGTAACATAAATAGTGGTGATGCCCAATTTTTTCTGCAGTATTTTAAATTCAGTTCTGAGATATTTAGAAGTACGATAATCCAAACTGTTCATCGGTTCATCAAGAAGTAAAATACGAGGAAAATTAGCTAAAGCCCGGGCTAAAGCCACTCTCTGTTTCTCGCCCCCGCTCAATTCTTTGGGATAACGAGAGGACAACTGTTTTATCTTCATTATTTGAAGGAGCTCTTCAACTCTCGCCTTTATTTCATTTTGAGGATTTTTTTGAACTCTCAAACCATAAGCAATATTGGCAGATATATCGAGATGAGGGAATAAATTTAATTCTTGAAATAAGTAACCTATTCTCCTCTTGTTAGCGGGTAACTTGTCTATTGTCTTATTATTAAAAAACACAGACCCTTCATAGTCGATTAATCCGGCAATAACATTCAATAAAGTGCTTTTCCCTGCCCCATTCGGTCCCAATAATACTAACAACTCTTTATCAAATATTTCCAAGTTAATATTTTTACAAACATATTTAGAAATGTTTTTAAGATTAATAGATGACATATATTACCTCCATCGGCTGGTCAATTTCGTTTCTAAAAAGGCAAAGAACTTTTCAAAAGAGAGACACATCACCGCTAACACAATCAGACATACTATAATAATGTCTATACGCATCAGGCTTTCGGCTTTCATCATTAGTGCTCCTATACCGGTAGGGATAGCAACCATTTCTGCAGCTATTATCACTCGCCAGGCCATCCCTGATTCTAACCTCAATCCGGTAAAAACATTAGGCAGGGCTAAGGGTATAACTACTGTAATTAATATTTTCATATCGGAAGCACCCAGAGTCCTCGCCACTCTAATATAACTTTTATCCACAGTCCTAATACCAGTAGCTGTATTATAAAGGATAGGAAAGAAGGAACAGATAAATATTATTGTAATCGGTAAGGCTTCACCAATTCCCAGCCATAACATTAAGAGTGGCAACCAGCCTAAAGCCGGTATAGGATAAATTAAACTAATTATAGGACTTAGCGCTTTATCAGTCACTCTATTCCACCCCATTATAATTCCCATAAATAAACCGGCAATAGAGCCAGTAGAAAAACCGATTAAAACTCGAATTAAACTACTTAAAAAATTGTGCCCCAGTACGCCATTAACTGTAAGATAATAAAACTCAATTACTACTGTGGAAAACGGAGGAAAGAAAAAATGACCAGGGATTAGATTTAATCGAGCAACTATTTCCCATATGCCTAAAAATATAGCAACCGGGATAATCCCCCATCCGGGTTTTAATTTTCGAAGTACATTCATTCTTTCAAAAACCTCAAATCTAAAATATCTTCAGCCTTGAAGCTACTTCTAATGTAACCTAATCGAGCGACATAATCTATAGCATCCTGAATCATTACAAGATCAATATCGGTAGTATATTTAAGCCTATTCATAGACCTTAATAAAACTTCGGGAGTAATCTCTATCTTGGTAGCTATATCAGCTATTTCCACCGGGAAAAGGCTTCCCCCGGCTTCCTGTAACTGTCGAGCTACAATTTCTGCTGCCTCTTGAGGATGTTGATTAATCCAATCGGTTGCTTTTTGTGATACTTTCACCAGTTTCATTACCAGGTCAGGATGATCTCTTATCAGTTCATCTTTAACCACCAGAACACTCCCCTGCATTTCAGGCCAGACCTCCTGACTCATCAGCAGCATCTTAAAACCCGATTCCTCAGCCATAGTAGCCCATTGTTCAGGGAGAAAGGCAGCGTCCAATTGTCCTGTTTTAATAGCCATCACCTGTTTTGGTGGGTTCATGCGCTGGATATTATTTAATATTTTCTTCTCATCTAAATCATATTTATCTATCGTTTTGTGGAGAAGCACATCTACTGCACCTCCTTCTCTAACACACCCTATTCGAATACCTGGATTTTCTAAATCTTTGATTATTTTTACATTTTTAACATTAACCACTAAGCCATAACCATATTTATGGGTTCCGGCAACTATTTTTATGGGAACTCTGGCATTAGCATAGACATTTATAGCCGGTATTAAACATATATAAGCTACTTGAATGTCCCCCCGAGCTAAAGCAGAAGCCAAAGCCATTCCGGTTACATAACTCTCATAGGAAGTTAAGCTTAGACCCTCTTCCTCAAACCAACTTTTATCCTGGCTTATATAAGCACAGGCAGCATGGTCCATAAATTCTACTGCCATACCTATGGATATTTCTTTCTCCGAAAAACACTCCCCAAAAAAAGTAAAAAATAAAATCCCTAAAAGTATAAATACGGTAAATAATTTTTTCATATCTCATCCTTTTTACTTAATTTTAATCTCTGTGAGTATGTGAGTATGGGGTCAGATCTCAACATTTGACATAACTTACTCCTAAATAGGATAGCAAAAAATGTTATGTCAAATGTTCCTCTGGCCATATATTCTATTCTTACATAAAGAAAGTTATTTGACTATCCTCATCTTTCAGATTATTCTATAGTTATGAAATGCTTTTTTTAATTATAGACCCCTCTTTTTAATTTAGTAATTATCTTTCTGAATAGTTAGTAATTTTACACCTCTACCATGAATCTGTTTAAAGACTACCCCTTCTGAAATAAGACGAAGCAATAACTTGGGATCAGTTACTCTTGTTCCGGAAATTAAATCTACTCCGTAATCAAACCACACCGGTGAAAGAGGTGTAGTTGCTCCTAAGACCATAACTATACTTTCCTTTGGACACCAAGATAAAAGTTCTCCCATAGTACCATTAATTAAAGCAGTACCAGTAATAGCAATAATATCAGCTTGAGGAATTACTCGCTTTGCTTCACTGGCCGGTATATCTCCACTTTGAGGCTTTCTCTCTACCACCCAAAGCTTTTTACTTAACTCACGCAATTTATTAACAAAAGGAAAATGACCTACTACTACTACTTTTTTATTTTTTCCTTTTTCATAAAGTACTTCTGCCGCATTAATATTCCGGCATTTATTCAAATCGACTTCTAAAGCAGAATTAATAGCCGCCATACCAACAGAAGCCTGCAGTAAACAATCAGAATTTGCATAATTACAAAGTTCTAATACCGATTTTTGGGTTAAATTTCCCGCTTCTCTTATAGGAGGAGGCATCGTCGGTTCATGGGTAAAGGTAGTAGAAGCTAATCCACCATATTTACTCCAAACTCCAGTCCAAAAAGGTCCTATACGTACTTCTTTAACTAAAATATCTCGAGCACTCTCCCCAATAGTTGAAATAATATCTTCTATAATTTTCATATATATTACTTATCCTCCTTTGGAGTATGGGGTCAGCCTGTGAAGACCCCTATTTTTAGTGACTACAAAAACAATACTGTTCATATCCCATAAGATAGGCAATTCCGCTAATAGTAACTCCGTAAAATATAATCGGTTTTTCAATTAAAAGAGAAGTCAAAGTATCATTTACGGCAGTAGTACCTGTAGCCAAAACTATATCCCCCCAAGATAAGATTTCTTTTGTAAGAGAAATATCTTCTATTATTACTCCACATTTTTTTCGACCTATATTGTCTGGATCTAAATCAGCAACTCTTATTTCAAAATGAGCAGATAATGCTTCTACCATCGCTGGTTGTAATCCTATAAAAGCAATACGAGGTTGACCAAAACGCTCTTTAATATAATTTTTGAGATGATCGGCACATTCTCTCGGTTCTTTATCTCGACAATGAATTGTCTTAGAAATAAGATTTAAATGCCGTAAAACAGCATTTATACTTGCCACAAAAATTGCTCTTTGGAAATTATTAACAAGGGGCATTTCAAAAATTTCCCTCAGTGTACCACTATAATTTCCCGGCATATCAGTAAAGGCCTGGCCTAAACTTCCTTTAAAATCTGCTTGCATCATCACTTCTTTACCCCTTAACAAGGGAAAATCGTCTCTCTCCGGATTCCCAATTGCCTCTTGGGGAGTAAGAGGTCGAATATTAACTACATTTATCCGGGAAGACCAAACGTCATCTCCTTTAATTAATTGACAAAATTTTTCTTTTATCTCTTGGTAGAAGTCCATTACGCTTCCTTTCTTTTTTCTTTAATGAATCTTTTAAATAATTTATATTATCGACCAAAATAACAATAAGGATAATGGCATACAGAACAGGTAGAACAAAATCCTCCTTCTCCCATCTTTACAAAATCTCTTTTAGTTAAAATATCCCCAATAAATATTCTGGGTAAGACAATGTCTAAAATAGTATTTTTATAAAATAAAGAGGCGCCTGGTATTCCTATAAGAGCAGTCTTACCCAAATAAGCCAGCATAAACATATTTCCCGGTTGTACGGGAACTCCATAAGTTACTACCCTTGCACCACTTTCCCGAATAGCCCCGGGCGTAAGGTCATCAGGATCTACAGACATTCCTCCGCTTAAAGCAATTAGGTCAGCTCCTTTTTTCCTAAATTGCAAAATTACTTTTTTGATTTCCTCTATATTGTCTGGACAAAAAGTTTGTCCTTGTAATTCTGCTCCAAAATAAGAAAACTTCTCTTTTAATAACGGGCCAAATCCATCTTTTATCAGCCCTTTATATACTTCATTACCGGTAGTAATAATAGCTACTTTTAACTTTTTATAGTTTTTTACGGAAAAAACTACCCCTTTCTTTCGGCATAATTCCTCTATCTGTTTTATTTTTTCTTCTTGAATAGTTAGAGGAACAATTCGCACTCCTGATAATCCTTGCCCTTCTTCTACATTAAAATTATTAGGAAGACAGGGGATAGTAATATTTTCCATGGAATTTATCTCGTATAAGAGCTCACTTTTCACTTTGAATAATCCTTTTGTTAGAGATTTTAAAGTTATTTTTCCTTCAATGGCTTCACTTAATTCTATATTTTCCCCTGTTACCGCTTTAGAGATTCTTAAAGAAGCTTCATCTTCATGAATCTCCCCTTCTTTTGGCAGCCAAATATATAGATATTCCTTCCCTATTTTCTTTAACTTCTCTATATCATCTTTCTGAACTATATGACCTCTCCGAAAAGCCGGGCCTTTAAATTTCCCAGGTATAATTTGAGTAATATCATGACATAATATCATTCCCACTGCTTTTTCTACCGGTATCTTTTTCATAATATTTAAAATAACACCCCCACCTTAATCTTCCCCCCTCAATGAGGAGAAAATTCATCAATATTATACTTTTATTTGTATAACGCAAAATAAATAAAAAGATTAATCTTCTTCCTGAAATATTTTCTTATATAAGGAATGCAAACTTTGGTCAGCTCTCTTGTGGAACATTTTAAATTTCATCATTAATTCTCTCGCTTCCTCAGTAATTTCTGACCCTCCTCCTTTTTCTCCTCCAACTTTTCTTTTTAAAAGATTAAATCCTAATCTTTTTTCTAAATCTTTCATTAAGTTCCATGCCTGGGAATAGGACATATTTATTTCTGCCGCTGCCTGTCTTAACGAACCGCTTCTTTCTACCCGATGAAGAATATCCAAAGGTCCATCGCCAAAAACTTTTTCTCCATCCTTTTCTATCCAAAGCTTATATCTTAATTTCAATATCATCACTTCCTGTAATTTAACCTTAAAATTATCACAACTTAGTTTCTTTTCCTCTAATTACGGGCAGACACAAGGTCTGCCCTTATATATTACTCATTACATATTACACGTTACTTGTTATGATATTTCTTTTTTTCTTCTGACCTGGATAATTTCAGCTATAATACTTACCGCAATCTCTTCCGGAGTCTGAGCATTTATATCAATTCCGATAGGAGTATGGACTCTATCCAGCTCTTTTTGTGATATCCCCTTCTTTGTTAATAGTTGAAAGACAGTGGCATTCTTTTCCCGACTTCCAATCATCCCTATATAGACAGCACCTGATTTAAGAACTGAACCCAAAACTTCTTCGTCTTTTAAATGTCCTCTGGTCAATATAACTATGTAGGTAGAAAGAGTTATCTTAAGATGAGTCAGAGCTTTTTCTGTTTCTTCAGCAATTATTTTATCTGCTTCTGGAAATCTATCTTGATTGGCAAACTCTTCTCGATCATCAATTATAGTCACCTTAAATCCCACCGTTTTGGCTAATTTAGAAACACAAACTGCAATATGACCTGCCCCAAAAATCAATACCTCTTCTTTGGGTTGCAGAATATCTATAAAAATTTTCATCTCACCACCACAGATAGCCCCTTCATCCAAAGCAGCCTGTTCTTTGGTTAAATGATAATCTAAAAGTTTTCCTTTCCCTTCTTTTAAAGCCTGCTTTGCTTCTTCTATTACTCTGGCTTCTGTTATCCCTCCTCCTATAGTTCCAGCTACCAAACCATTTTTATTTACCAACATCTTCGCCCCTATTTCTCTTGGAGTAGAACCCTTAGTTTTGACAACAGTAACCCAAGCGATTGTTTCACCTCTATCAATTCTTCCCAAAGCCTCTTTTAAGATCTCTGACATCTACTTCCCCTCCTTTGGTAAAGTTCCATTTCATCATCGTTATGCTTATATAAATATAACGGCATGCAAAAAAAATACCTTTTCTTTAAGATTGTAAAATACTATGCTAAATTTTTAGTATGAACATTCTTTATTAAAGTATACAATTTTACTTTAGAATTTTTCAAGGTTAATTTAGTTCGTATCTCGTATCTAGTGAATCGTATCTCGTAAATATAATAGAAACCGAGAATCAGAATAAACTCTTATAAATAATTTTTTTAATTATTTTTTATTCATATAAGCACAAACCGCCTCTAAAACTGCTCCTCCTATAGAGCGAGCTTTATCAGAAACAGTAAAGCAGTATTCTCTTATT
>Ga0307432_1002231_pt1 | contig 10731 bp, 6 predicted proteins | sample SalMarWE160150MG_FD_202158 | JGI IMG/M metagenome (GOLD analysis project Ga0307432, IMG submission 202158) | Salt marsh sediment microbial communities from the Plum Island Ecosystem LTER, Massachusetts, United States - WE1603-150 | ecosystem: Environmental > Aquatic > Marine > Intertidal zone >...
TCTCCTTTCCCGGGGCCGTGCCCCGCCTTGGAATCCACCGCAGCCCGCTGCTGCGTGTCCTTACCTTCTTATACACCATGCCGGCGAGTGCTCAGGAAGCAGGGCCGAGCCGGTGCCACGAGTAGCCGAGTGCATTAGTCGCCGCAGCCACAGGTCACGGCCTCCGTCTACACGTTCTATTGCACGCGGTTCGGATTCGGTTCCTTGGCTAGTAGCACAGGAGCACAGGGTCGAGGTCAGGCAGAACCAGGAGAGCTGCAAGTTTCCGAAATCAGCGGGTGGTGTCTGGCACTGCGAGGAGTTTGCGTAGGAGCGAGCGACGCTCTCGGCGGCTGCCGGCGATCCAGGATCAGGAGGGGCCAAGTTGTGTCGCCGCATGCGCTTTGGCACCTACGACTTGCGGTCTCGCCGCAGCGGCGTACCCCGTCGATTCCACGGAATCCGCAGGCACGGTGGGGACTACGGGGTTGATGTGGCTGTGCGAATGCGTGGCCAAGCCGACATGAGAGTGGAAGCGAGAATCCATGTCCGCCGCCCGTGCTGCGGACGCGGCGTGCCAGTGCATACCTACGGCTTCTGTGCAGATTCGGCTGCCGGGCCACAAGCTCCTTCAATAATGCTGCCGCCCCCCATCTTCGAGGGAACCCGCGTTAGCCTACGGATTGCGAATGACCGTGACCGCCCCGATGCCCGCGACCGGGGACCTCGGGCGTCTGCATCACACACGCCTGAGGTCCAGGCCATCCGTTCGTAGGCCGGGAGGCCGTAGCACCTCTCAGGAATTGATCTCAGGCCGCTGGGCGCCCTGTAAGCCTGGCCCCTTCGGTCTCAATCCCCTGCGCGGTTCCCCGACCTCGTAGATGATCGTCGGCATGTCAGTGGCTGGCTGCGCCGAGATCATCGCATTGACTGAACTTTGAGGATTGAGGCTCCACTCCGCGCGATGTCCATTTCGCCTTTCGCTCATGCACGAGTCTATCGGGTCAAGATTCGCAAACGCCCGGCGCTGGCCATGCCGCCGTCCGCTAGCTGCGTTGGAGCGGCGCAGGCGCCGCCTACGGAATCTGTCTGCGAGCCGATAACGCCGTGTATCAGTGGGAGTCTCTGGCCCCCTCACGGTGGGGCGATTGGTGTCCGTGGCGTTGAAGTCGTTGATGGGACGTGGGCGGCCAGGTACGCGCCGCTGTCCCTGTCGGGCCACCGTTCGCGCGGCACGTGCTCATCGAGTCACCACTGCCAGGGTCGCGTTTTGTCTCCGCTTGATGAAACAATCCGACCTCACGTTATCGGCGTAACTCGTCACACCGGCGTGATCCTGCAACGCGCTCGCTGAGCCACCGCACGCGACGATGCCCGCCGCACCTGATAAGCCGCACGCGCGCCGGCGGCCTACGACTTTCGAGCCGCCAACAAGATCGAAAACGGCGGTTTTCACGGCATTTCCGCTGATTCGAGTCGCACCTCCAGGTCACGCCGACAGCGGCTCGGCTGGTGATTCTCCGGCGCGATGTATAGCGCCTTATGAGAACAAAAAACGACAGACGCCCACCAAGGCTGAAGGTTACGCCCACCCCAGACCGCCACACCGCTCCGTGCCATACCCATTCGTCGAGGGCGGGTTTCCGTAGGCACACCACAACGCCAGCAGCGCAACACGGTGCACGTGGCAACGGGCCACCGGCAACGGTCGTCGAAGGGAGCCATCTGATGCTGCGCAAAACCGGTTGTACACGGGCAGTGGGTAAGAAGCCTCTGACCAGATTCCTGCCGTCATATGTCGGCTCCAAGGCATATTGGGTAAAAAAAGGACTGGGGCAATACAAGGGCAGGGATTTCGTCGAGTTCTTCGCGGGCTCCGCCGTCATATCCGCCAATCTGGCCAACCGGGCGGTGCTGAACGACCTGGACCCGTTCCTGCACAGATACTTTCGGGAGTATGAGAGCCAGCCGATTGTAGAGACGTTCACCTACAGTGATTACTACGCCAAGAGGTCACAAGGGGACTGGTACAGGTGGCTGTACTACCTGCAAAAGATGTCCTTCTCCGGGGTCTATAGGTGGAGCAGGAACGGGTACAACGTGCCGATCAAGCGGGACTACAAGGAGTCCGGGGCCGTGCACCTGAAGGACGATATCGAGCAGTCCATCGACAGATTCAGGGCGCTCGGCCCCGCGCTGCACGACCTGGACTACCTGGACGTGCCGATGCCCGAGAACCCCGACGTCGCGGTCCTGGACCCCCCGTACCAGTCCAAGAAGGCGGCGTATAACGCGCCGGGTTTCGACTATGACCAGTACTGGGAATTCGTCCGCAGGTGCATGGATTCGTTCAGGGTCGTCATCGTATTCGACTGGGACAAGAACATGGACAAGCGCCTGCCCGGACACAGCTACAAGACGCGGAAGATGAGGGTCAACGGCAAGCACAAGGGCGCGACGGAGGCGATGTGCGTGATAGACAACGAACGACCCTAGAACCTGACCAGCGCGTACCGATGAAATGCGCTCAATGTCGTTGCCAGACGCATGGGGGTGCGATCGGCTGAATTACAATGACCGGATACGGCTACGATCGTGGCGCCGAGAATAGACGGCCAGTTGCCTAACCAGAACCGCTACTCCTTCACCTGACCACCGTCCGACGGCCGGGCGATTGGTTTCCGTGGCGTTCAAGTCGTTGATGGGACGCGGGCGTTCAGGTACGCGCCGCTGTCCCTGTCGGGCCACCGTTCGCGCGGCACGTGCTCATCGAGTCACCACTGCCAGGGTCGCGTTTCGTCTCCGCCTGATGACCAACAACCCGACCTCACGCTATCGGTGCAACTCGTCACACCGGCGTGATCCTGTAACGCACTCGCTGAGCCACCGCATCCGAACATGACCGCTGTGCCTGATAAGCCGCACGCGCGCCGGCGGCCTACGACTTTCGAGCCGCCAACAAGATCGAAAACGGCGGTTTTCACGGCATTTCCGCTGATTCGAGTCGCACCGCCATGTCACGCCGACAGCCGCTCCGGCGGCCGTTCTCCGCCGCGAGGTATAGCGATGTATGGAGAGGCACAGAAGCAAAGAGCAGTTACGGACTGGCGTTACTGGTGGGGCAGAGGAAGCCCGGTTTACATTCATCGACCTGTTCGCCGGCATCGGCGGCTTCCGCATCGGGTTGGAGAGATTGGGAGGGGGGTGCGTCTACTCGGTGGAGCGCGACAAGTTCGCGCGGAAGACGTACGCGGCGTGGTTCGGAGGAGAACCGGAAGGAGAAGACATCAACCACATCGTCCACGCCGAGATCCCTGCGCATGACGTTCTCGCGGCAGGATTCCCTTGCCCCGCGTTTTCCAAGGCCGGCGAATCGAAGCGAAGATCGCTGAGTCGCGCCTCCGGGCTGGCTGCGGAGAAGGACGGAAGACACATCTTCACCCTCGCCGGGATCCTTGAGGAATGCCGTCCGTCCGCATTCATCTTCGAGAACGTGATGAACCTCTTGGATCGCGATCGAGGCCGTACGTGGAACGTCATTCACTCGCTGCTCCTCGATGCGGGCTACTCGGTGTTCGCCAAAGTCCTCAACTCGAGGCACTTCGGCGTACCACAAAGCCGCGAGAGGGTCATGATCGTGGGGTTCGACAGGCGGCGCTTCGGCGATGATCCGGGCTTCCGTTTCCCGGAGCCCGATCGACGAATACGGTCGGTTCTGTTCTGTATCCTCGAAGACCAGCCCGATCCGAAATACACGCTGTCGGACAAGCTGTGGGGGTTCCTTCAGGATCACCGGGCGAAGCATGCACGAAACGGGAACGGGTTTGGCTTCAGCCTGGCGCAGTTGGATGGGATCACGCGCACTTTGTCGGCTCGCTATTACAAGGACGGCTCGGAAATCTTGGTTCCACAACCCTGCGACAACCCCCGAAAGCTGACACCGCGCGAGGCGGCGAGGCTTATGGGTTTCCCCGACGAGTTGCCGATTGTTGTGTCCGACACGCAAGCATACAGGCAGTTCGGCAACGCCGTCGTCCCCGAGATGGTCGAGCGGGTCGGCGGACGAGTCCTCGAAATCCTCGAGAGGAACACAACCGCGCCTTGAAGAGTCGAAGCCGTAGCCCGGCTTCCAGAAGGATGGTCGAGGGCGAATACGTGGCTCGCGGTGACCCGCTTCACTGCACAATGTTTCACGTTCCGACCTTATACCAGCCGATATCGGTTGGCATGGACACGAACGGAAACCTTGTGCAGATCCGCGAGGCCGCCCGGCTGTGCGGATGCAGCCGCGATTCACTGCGCCGGTGGGAGCGCGCGGGCCTCATCGAGAGCCGGCGCGGGTCCAACGGCTACCGTCTTTTTGACACGGGCGACCTGGCAAAGCTCCTCGACGGCAAGGCTAAACGACCGCGTCGCGTCCCGCTGGATCGCGTGCATCGGTCGTCGTTCCTCAAGAACACCCTTGTTGACGGTTGCGCGCAGCTCCTCTTCCTGCGGCCGCCCACGGCCGACGCTCGAACCGGCGTCCACCCGGATCGCTTCGTTGCATTCGCGCGTCCCTACCTTGAGGAGGCGAAACGCATCCTCGCGCCGAAGGGATCGTTGATCCTGTGCGGGAAGGAATCGGCGCGGCGCAGCCGTGACATCTACCTGGTGGATCTCATGCGAGTCGCCACCGAGGAGATCGGCCTGTGCCTGATCGACGAGTTCTGCTGGGTGCGATCGAGGGTCGCGCCCATCCGCCTTGGGCCACGCAAGCTCCCCGACGGCTGGCTGCGCTGCCTGCACTTCTCGGCATCGTCATCTCCCGACACGTACCCGGAACAGGTCGAGTCCCGCAACGGAAACGGCAAGGCCGTGACCGTCTCGCCGGCCAACGTCCTGGTCATGCCGCCGCAGCGCGGCGCCGACTTCGACGCCGATACGCCGGTCGATCTGGTAAGGCACTTCATACAGTACTGCACGCGAGAAGGCGCCGTGGTGTGCGATCCGCTCGCCACGCCGGCCACGCCGCTGGCGGCGATGGCAACGGGTCGCCGCTACATCTGCTTTCAGGCGAGAAAGGCGAAGTATCACTCGATCATGGCGGCTGTCGCCGAAGAGGAGGAGAAGACCCGGCACGGCCCGCTCCTCAACGATGTCAACGACCTGACTTCATCCGAATGGATGCGCTTCGGCGCAAGCGTCTGGGCGGTCTCCAAGAGTCCCGAGGAGCGGCGCATTACCGGCGAGGGTGAACATCCCGCCGTGATGCCGCTAGACCTGTGCACCAGGCTGATTCGCTGCCTGCTGTCGCGGACGGACGAGGGGCCGGTCCTCGATCCTTTTTGCGGCGCCGGTTCCACGCTTCTGGCGGCGAAGAAGCTGAACAAACGAAGCATCGGGATCGACATCAGTGAGGACTACGCGCGGCTCAGCAGGGAGCGGGCGGCGCGCGAGTCGTCGTCGCCGGCCCGCGTCGACGTTCATTGCGCCGACATCCTGGATGTTGCGAACCTGCTTGAGCCCGATTCGATCTCGATGGTCCTGACCAGTCCCCCTTTTTGGAATGTGCTCGATCTTAAACGCACCGCTGACGAACAGCCGGTTCGCACCTACCACAAGACCGCGGGAAGCCTGGTGTCGATACGGGACTACAAGAGATTCGTGGCGGCGCTCAGTCGGTGCTTCGTCGGAATCGAAACGGTGATGAAGCCGGGAGCGCCGTGTGTGGTCGAAGTGATGGACCTGCAAAGAGGCCCGAACTTCTATCCGTTTCACATTGATCTCTGCAACGGCATCACGAGACGCACCGGCCTGTACCTAGCGGACATGGTCGTCTGGGATAGAACCATTGACTACAACAACGACAGACCGCTCGGCTGGAATCACCGTTGGTTCTGGCGCCGCACGCACTCCTACATACTGGTGTTCCGCAAACCAGAGTGAGTCGATCGCCCGGCCAGATGGCAGGTCGGTCCGGTCTTACGGACGGCCGCGACATTTTGCACTCGACAAGACGGCATTTGTTCATGAGGACATACCCGGCGTGCCGATCTGAGCAATGTTGCGACCGGTCAAGCTTGCTCAGGCAAAGGAAGGTGCTAGGCCATGTCATCGCAGAGATTGCTCACGATCGCCGAAGCGGCCAAGGTCAGCGGCCTGTCGCCGGCCACGCTCCGGCGGCTGGACGACCGGTTGAAGCCGACTAGGAGCGCGGGCGGGTATCGACTCTATGAGTTCGACGGGCTGATGGCGTATGTCTCCCGGCGAAGACGTGGAACCCGACGCCGGCCGTGGATCGACCGGGTCTTCTGTCAGTCGTCGGCGGCGATGCCGCAGATCCCCGATGAGTCGGTGGATCTCATCGTCACATCGCCTCCGTATGCCGGCAGACGCGGCGGAGTCGATCCCGACCAGTACGTGGAGTGGTTCCGACCTTTCGCCGCGGAGTGCCGCCGGGTGATGAAGAGGCGCGCCAACTTCGTGGTGGTTATCAAGGAAGGCGCGATCGACGGCGTGCGGCATCAATACGTCCACGACCTGGTTCGGGATTTGACCGTCGATTCCTTCGACTGGCTCGACGAGTTCGTCTGGAGCAAGCCCTGCCCGCTTCCCAAGAAGCCGCGTGACTCGCTCAAGGACGGCTGGGAAAGATGCCACCTCTTCGGCATCAAAGGTGTGCGTGACCGGATGTTTTTTCCGAACCAGGTTCGCCAGCCGCTCAAGCCTCACCACAATACCGTCCCCAGGGCGCGCACCACGGCCGGGGGATTCAGTTTCAGCGCCGATAGCTTCATGGACCTTCCCGGCGCGTATCCATCCAACGTCCTGCATCTGCCCAATGCCAACGACGGCCACCGCTTCGGTGGCGGCGCGTTCCCGGTCGCTCTGGCCGACTTCTTCATCCGCCTGTTCACCCCTGACTCGGGCGATGCAATCGTTTTTGACCCGTTTTGTGGATCGGGGACCACACTGGTCGCTGCTGTCGGCGTGGGACGGCACTTCGTCGGCATGGACAATAGCCGGACCGCGTACCACATCACGATGGCCAGGCTCGTGGAAGCGCGCGAGGAACTCGGGCGGACGGACGACATCGAGGACGCCACGCTGGTCGAGGCGGTCGGCTGAGCCGGGGACCGGCGCGTTGGGTGAGAGCGCATCCTGCGTTCACGCCTACGGATTTCGGCGTGGACGGCAATGAGGCGCGTAGTGGTGGGCCGGCGACCAGGCATGTGATCGTAATCGCCCTTTGGGAGGCCCACCTCCTCCCCGGCTCGGATCGCCTGAGCACCGCGTAACGCATACGCCGATCATCGCGCCGCATCGAGCAAAAACACCACCCGCCACGCATCCAGGAAACATCCCATGCCGTAGGCGCCGGTAACCGGCACTCACCCGAGCGCCTACCTGCGAAACGGGCTGAATCAAGCGATTTACCACAGCCGGATCCGTAGGCATACCGGTCGTCGCGCTGTCAGGTCCTGCACGAGCAATGTGTTCATGCCGCGGCCTTTTGGCCTGGCTCGTCGGTGTGCGCACCACACGCCTGATCGCCGGGACGCCGCTTTCCACACCGCTTCGCGCTTTGGCTCAGGGTGCGCGCGGAGCGGCAGGCGATGGATCAAACGCACACACGGAGGGGGAAATCGGCTGACACGCAGGCAGAGCGGTGGCTGTCGCAACTCCACATCTCGTCCGGTGACGGCGGGGCGTCGCCAACGAAACCGGGCTGCTCAGAGCAAGCGCGTATATTAGCCTATGGAGAGCAAACATTCGGAGAAGAAGAGTCGGAAGAACCTGTCGGTCGTGTCCCTGTTCACATCGTACGGTCTCGGCGATCTAGGCGTTCGGAAGGCCGGCGGGGACATTCTCGCCATGGCGGAACTCGACGCCCGCCGGTGCGGGTTCCTTCACCGTAATTACCCGGGCACTTCCGTTGTCGAGGGTGACCTGTGGAAAACAGAGGACGAAGTCGTCCGGGAAGTACGCAGGAAACTCCGCGGCGAGGCATTATTCCTCGTGATCGCGACGCCGCCGTGTCAGGGCATGTCCTCGAACGGAAAGGGCCGCATCAACAAGGCCGTACGCGAGGGCAGGCGAAGCGCGCGCGATCCGCGGAACGAACTGATCCTGCCCGCCCTCGCCGTAATCAGAGAACTCCGGCCCTTGTGGGTCGTCTTCGAGAACGCCGGGGCGATGCGGCGGACGGAGATACCGTACAAGGGCCGGTCGCGACCGATCCTCGAGGTGATCGAGGAGGAACTCGGCCCCGACTATGCGGGCGAGGCGGTGGTGGTCAACTTTGCCTCATACAGCGTGCCGGCCAACCGCAGGCGATTGATGACGATCTACACCCGCGATCCGAACGGCATGGCGGCGCTGGCCGGACGGGGAAGCCTTCTGCCGCCGACCACGCACGCCAGGCCGATCACCTTGCGCGAGGCGATCGGCGATTTCGTTCCGCTCAACGCCCGCGACAAGCTTCGCTACGACTCGGTCGACCACCATCATGTCAAGCCCATCGAGTCGCCGCGGTACGAGTGGATCGATCTCACCCCGGAAGGCCGGACGGCCTTTGACAATCAGTGCCGCCGCTGCGGCTACGCAGGCAACCCGACGGTGCCGGGCAAGCAGGGTCCGCACTGTCCGCGTCGCTGCAAGAAGTGCAAGCGATTCCTGCCACGGCCGATGATGCGGGACCGCGCCAGCGGCAAGTGGCGAATCCTGAAGTGCTTCAAAACTTCCTACCGGCGCATGGCTTGGGACAAGCCTGCGCCGACGGTCACGTGCAACTTCATGATGCCGTCGTCCGCCAACAACCTTCACCCCGACCAGAACAGGACGCTTTCACCGGCCGAAGCGATGGTCCTCCAGACCGTTGACCGCTACGAGTATGAATGGGGCGAGAATCCGACCGACGAGGACTTCGGCGACGCCCTCGGTGAAGCGGTCCCGCCGCTTTTCTTCGAGAAACTGACGCGCCACCTGGCGGCGATCTCGAAAGGATCGACCGGTCCCGGAAAGCCGCACGACGACCGGGACCGAGACCGTGATCCGCGGCCGGCCACGAAACGGGCCGACCCTTCGAGTCCGCTGGCGCGGATGAAGGATCCCGCCCGCCGGGCGACCCGGCAGCCGACGCCCCGGAAGCCGTCCAGGTCGGATCCACGCGGTCGCGAAAAGACCCGGCGCAGCGAAGAGGCACCGCCCGCACCTACGACAGCGAATGACGGAAAACGCAGCGGAAAGGGGTGCCAGCGGGGTTTCGCCCCAGGGGCGGCATGACCGCGCCCGCGATGAGGGCTGAGCCAATCGGGCCGGTTTTCGCGAGCGCGTATAAGCCAACAGGAGGATGAGGCCGGTCGCCGAGCCAGCATAGGCAATCCCGGCCGGGAAAGAACAGAAACTTTGCTGGAAGGACGGGTTAGAAATGAAAAAGGTTTCGACTTACGAGAGATTCCACAGGTACATGTTGGCCTGGCTGGCCCTGGAGATTGATTGCCTCGTCGTGCGCGGCGAACCCGGCGTGGGAAAATCATGGGCGGCGCAGGAGTTGTTGAAGGGCAGGCCTCACCACTGGTTCAGCGCCAGGCAGACCCCCCTTCAGGTGTACAACCGACTATGCGACAATCCCGATTGGCCGGCTGTCTTCGATGACATCTCCGCACTTCTGCGTGACGACAACTTCGTGGACATGCTCAAGAACCTGTGCGAGGACGGGGTGGCGACGATCCGATGGGGTTCGACCACCTCGAAACTCGGCGGCAGGCCGACCAGCTTCAAGTGCGCGTCGCCGGTCTTGATCCTACTGAACAGAACGCCCGACAAGAATCCGGATGTGGCGGCGGTGCTGGATCGGTGCCACAACTTCGAGTTCAGGCCGAGCAAGTCTCAGGTGATCGCCTACATGCGCGAGTACTTCCCGAACGACGGCGAGATCATAGACCTGCTGGCCGACCTGGCTGTCATGCCAAGCGTCCGAACGCTCATCAAGGCACGCCAGTGGGCTGCGTCGGAACACCTCGACCTCCACGAGGAACTGCTGGCCGAATGCGGCGTTCCCGACGATGTCCTGGTGCTGATTGACATCATGGAGCGTTTCCCGAGGGAGGCATGGTGTTCGCGGTATGCTCAGGCAACCGGCAAGACGGATCGCACCTTCCGGCGCCACAAGCTGCTGGCCGAGCAGGTTCTGGCCTGCCGCAGGAACGAGGAGCGGTGTCCGAATGTCCGTCTGGTCGTACCCGAACCGCCGAAGCCGCCGCTGATCGTCCCGCCTACGGCGGATCCTCTGAAAACCGGACATCCGGACATCCACAACCCGCTGCGTGACAGGCTGGACATTCCGCCGCGCTTCCGTGGGTGGATCGATCCGGAGAACAACTAAGCCGGGGCGTCCCTCCTCGGCGGATCGCCTCTCGACTGAACGGGGGCGGCGAAGCGACACCAACGAGGACAATCAGGGAAATGAATCGCAGCGCCCGCTGCAATCCAATTCCCGGATCAAACACGAGCTGCCGACGGACCCGCAGGGAGGCCTGCGGCGCGACCGAGGCGCGCTTCGAGGGCGACGAGATCGTCACCAAGGACGACGGCCCCGACGACTGCGAGGAGCACGGCCACCCTGCGACCTGCCTGCGGGAGGGACTCAGACACCATGGAAGCACGACATCCTGCTGAAGGAAGGGCTCCCGGCGTGCGCCGTGACGATCCGATCCGACGGTTGCGGATCGCGCGCCGCTAGAATGTGGTGTTAGGTTGTCGCCTTTC
>Ga0307432_1002232_pt1 | contig 10727 bp, 13 predicted proteins | sample SalMarWE160150MG_FD_202158 | JGI IMG/M metagenome (GOLD analysis project Ga0307432, IMG submission 202158) | Salt marsh sediment microbial communities from the Plum Island Ecosystem LTER, Massachusetts, United States - WE1603-150 | ecosystem: Environmental > Aquatic > Marine > Intertidal zone >...
AATCCTTCGCCTTCCAGGATATAGATGCTGGAGCGCTCAGAGTTGCGCAGCCCCGTATATTTGACCGAACAGGCTGCCACGCATTCATTGCAGCCAGTACATTTGAGAGGGTCTGCCACCAGAACTTTCCCATCCATGAATTGGTCTCCAAAGTCTTTAGGTTGTTCATTATTGTGAACTATTCTATGGTACTATTTTAAGAACTTTCTCAAAACCTGTCAAGACTTTTTTTTCATATTTTTTAAAATAATTTCTAGTTCATTGTTATTACAGGAGATAATGAATCTAACAAATCATTCCTGCCGGATATTCATTGAGATTTTACGGCATTCTCTCATGGAGTAGTAGTTCATCATACAGAACAATTTTCGAATTCTCCCTCGTTGTCGCTCCTTCGTTTCCCTGTTACACATGAGGGGATTAAAGCAAGAAAAATAGAGGTAATTTCTTTTGCACGAAGGGTCTCATTGACATCAACGAGCTGATTTTCTATCCTATCAAGATGGTTTCAAGCCCTCAGGAGCCGCTCTTTTATGATCCAGGCCCCGGCAAAGAGAAAGAAGAGGTGTTAATAGAATATGAATACTATGGTCACAAGCAAAGAGATGTACTATGCCGAGCCGGTATATCGCCCTCCCAGTGAGGCATATTCTTTGCTGGTACAGGCTACGGTAGGATGTTCGTCAGCCGCAGCAGGCAGGTGTTATTTTTGCAGTTCCCACCTATTTCATAAGACTATCCCTGATAAGCGGTTCAGGATTCGGCCCACACATGAAATCCTTGACGACATCGAAATAGGAAGAAGTCAATACGGGAGGGGGGTCGAAAAGATTTTTTTGCTGGACTCAAATGCATTGATAATAAAGACTCCGGAACTCTTGAAGATAGTAACAAAGTGTTACGAGTCATTTCCAAATCTCAAACAGGTATCATGCTATGCCTGCTCTGATGATATCCTGAGAAAAAGCGATGAAGAACTGAGACAGTTGCGTGAAGCTGGCCTAAGCCTTGTCTTCGTGGGCCTGGAAAGCGGCGACCAGGGGGTTTTGGATCTCATCAATAAGGGGGCGACCGTTCAGGATCAGATTGGTTCCGTGGTGAAGGCGAACAGGGCGGGAATGCGGACTTCGGTCACCGTCATTCTCGGGCTAGGCGGCAGGAAATGGTCTGAGCAGCACGCCATCAATACCGGAAAAGCTGCCGCTCAAATGAACCCTACCTATTTTGCCGCTCTCACCCTGATGCTCGTACCGAATACGCCATTGGATGATATGGTGAGGCGAGGAGAATTTGAACTGGTCACCGATCCCTTTGAGATATTGAAAGAACTCGAGTTGATGATTATGAACATCGATGCACCAGGACCCATCGAATTCAGGACAAACCATGCATCAAATTATTTGCCCCTTCGCGGAACACTTCCCCAGGATAAAGACAAATTGCTGAAGACCATTCAGGGCGCGATCAACGACCCCAGTCGGCTCCGTCCCGAATCGATGCGCGCGTTATAACCCCATAGCGGGTATGCCGCCACAAAACGCCGTGCCTTGAGCCCCATGAGGTGGAAGGGCTCCTCGTGGGCGAGGAGCTTCCCTGACACAAGCATTATCCCATAAAAGATCGGCTATCTCATAGAACCAGGAAAAAAGAGGGTGCTTCGGAAGGAAAATTCAGCCTGGAGAATATCTTTCTTTCAAGCTCATAGGACCTCTCCTCAAGTGCCATGATCCTCTCAATGGCGTTCTTATCCGAACCCTTGAGCCCATAGCGCCTCTTGAGGATGGAGCTGTATTTCCGTTCGACAAATCCATGACTAACCCCCTGTGCAGTTCAGAGTTGGGTCACATGAATCAGCAGGATTTTTTACACGAGGTATTGATAACACAGCGATTGTCTATGCTGAAAACAAAAAAGTGTGCAATTTCCCTAGAAAAAGCTTGCCCCAAAAAGAGAGGGAACTTATCTTATGCTGCTAAATAATATATGCCTAAGGAAACAAACATGCATCAATTCTTTAAAAAGATACGTTCAAAGACCTCCTTCCTGAGTCCGTTCAAGGACTTTGCCCTGGATGAGATCCCCTTTGAGATACGCTATGATCCCCTCACCAGTGAAACCGGCCGGATCTATGACCTTCCCTACCAGGTCCCGGACAGGGCCGATCCGAGGGAACTGGTCCAACGCTCACAGGAGTTGTTCTGCCCCTTTTGCCCTGATTCCCTGAGCCAATCCACACCGCTTTTCCCTGAAGACCTCGTGAAAGGGGGGAGGATCCGCGTAGGAAGGGCTACCTTGATACCGAACCTCATCCCCTTTGATACCTATGCCGGTGTCGCGATCATGGCGCCGGAACACTACCTGGCCATGGCAGAGCTGACCCCTGAGACGATGCGTGATGCCTTTTCCGCGGCACTGCTGTTCATCAGGGAGGTCGCCCGGTTTGACCCTGAAGTTCGCTATTCCTCCATCAACTGGAACTACATGCCCCAGTCCGGGTCAAGCTTAGTACATCCGCACCTCCAGGTGAACTGCGGCTACCTTCCCACCAACCATCAAAGGCTCCAGATCGAGGGGTGCACGAGGTACTACCGCGATCACGGAAAAGACTTTTGGCAGGAGTATATGGATGCAGAGCAAGAATCAGGGGAGCGGTTCATCGGCCAAAGGGGCGCCACCTTTTGGACCATGAGCTACCTGCCCCAGGTCTTCCTGCCCGATGTCTGGTGCATCTTCAAGGAGCATAACTGCCTCACGCAGATCAGCGAAGAAGAGCTCCGAGACTTTATTCACGGCCTCTCGAGGATCATCGCCTATTTCGATCACGAGAGGATACCCTCCTTTAACGCAGCGATCTTCTCGATAAAGGACGAGGAGCACTTCAGGGTCAATGCCAGGATCTGCCCCCGCCTTCTGCCGAGGCCCATCGGAAACAGCGACCGGACCTACCTCCAGGTCCTCCACAAGGAATCCTCCACGGTCTGGCCGCCTGAATCATGCACCCAGAGGGTGAGGGAGTTCTTCAACGCCCAGCCATAATCATCCATCGGGCTCTACTCCACCAGCAACATCCGGTTTTGAGCCTACTTTTCCCTTGCTGAACAAGAGTGGCCTCCTTATACTCTCTTCCGAAAAGGAAGAATATAGTGATTGCAAACGAACAGTTGAACGTGTTTCTGAGCCCCAAATCCGTAGCAGTCATCGGCGCCACGGAACGGCAGGGCTCCTGGGGTTCATTCATCATGAATGGCCTGCTCTCCAGGCCGTACCAGGGCGCCATCTATCCGGTCAACCACCAGGCCGGGAGCGTCTTCGGCCTGCGGGCCTATGAAGATGTCGAGCAGATCCCGGAATCCCCGGAACTGGCCATCTTCACCATCCCCGAGGTATCGGTGGAAGAAACCATTAGGAAATGCGGGCGAAAAGGGGTCCGGGGCATCACCATCATCACGGCCGGCTTTGGGGAGGCAGTGGTTGACGGCAAACAGAGGGAAGCGGAACTGGTGCGCCTGGCCCGGTCCTACGGCATGCGCCTTCTGGGGCCAAACGTGAGCGGCACTTTTAATCTGCATGCCGAGTTCAACGCTTCCGCATCTCCGGAACGACATCTCATGAAAAACCGCATCGCTGCCATCTGCCAGGGCGGTTTTGCCTTTTACGATCTCCTGGCCCACGGCTATTATAGACACATGGGTGTGGGCATGTTCGTCCATACCGGAAACGAGGCGGACCTCACCACCACGGATTTCCTGGAGCATATCGGTCCGAATCCGGAGGTAAAAGCCCTCGTGATGTACATCGAGGCCCTGAAAGAGGGAAGGCGCTTCGCCGAAGCGGCCCGGAAGATATCGAGAACCAAGCCGGTCATTATCTACAAGGCGGGGAAGACGCCGGATGCCTCCCGCGCCGCCCAAAGCCACACCGGCTCCCTTGCCGGGGCGTACGGCATGTATGAGGGGGCCTTGGGCCAATCCAATGTCGTGTTCTCCCCCACCATGGAACTCCTGCTCCCCCTCGCAGATGCCATGGTGGAGCGGCCTCCCATGCTCCGAAACTGCGTGGCCATCCTCACCATGGGCGGGTCTTGGGGCGTGGCCCTCACCGATGCACTCGAGGCAGAGGGGCTGCGCGTCCCTGAATTCAACAGCACACTGCAATCCAGACTGAGGGAACTGGGCATGCCCGTACGGGCCTCGGTGAAAAATCCGGTTGATATCGGCGCATCCGGGCTCTTTTTTGACCCGCAATTGCTGATCACCCTGGGCAGGGAGATCCTTCAATCAGGCGAGGCAGACGCCTTGATCCTCCACGGCATGGGGCGGCCGGGTATGCTGGATGAAAACGCCCCGGACCGGCTCCGGATCTTTCTGGAGATCAATAAGGAGATCGTGCGAGGATACGTGGATCTGGAAAAGGCCTTCGGCATCCCGGTGCTGATTGGGAGCATCTTCTCCTCAAACGAAAGCCAGGTGACTCATGACCTCAACCAAGAAGGCATCCGGGTCTATGACCGCCTGGATGAGATTGCCCAGATACTTTCCCGCATGTACCGATACTCCTCCCGCAAGAGGTCATCATAGCTTTCGCAAAGCATCCACGGTTGTCGTTTCTTTTGACGGGATAATAGGATTGGCAGGAGGATAGTTTCCGGCCAGGGCCTCCGGGATGTACATCATGCCACATCTTGTCTCACCTGATCCATGAGGCTGGGATAGGGATTCGGGCAAAATGTCGGCATGGTTATCCGTTGACATACGGTGTTCCTCCTTGGTAATAATAGAGGTGAAGATAATAAGGCGAAGCAAATATACCTGAAAATGTAGTCAATATCACTATATCAAGGCAAATTTGCCTGTCAATCAACGGTTCGGATGAGGATGAAAGATGGAGGAGGCAACGGTTGTCTGGACCGAGTACATGAAATACCCCCTGGATTTGCGCGGGTACGATGCTGCGACGGTCGAGCACATTTTGCGACACTCCTCCGTGCGTTACGTGGACACGGTAACAGGGCGGTCGGTGGCGATTGGCCGACATGAAAGGCTTCTGGTCATGATCCCATATGAGTGGAAGGGTGGGGGGCTCACGCCCGTAACGATCCACGCGACAAGCCGTCAACAAATAAACTCTCGATTTAAATCTGGGAGGTTAAAGAATGAGTAAAGCACGCATGGTATACTTTGAGAAAGACGACGTTCTTCATCTCGCCATTTCCAATGAACCGGAGGCGGGCAGTGTAGAGGTTAGTCCGAATATCACGGCGGAGCTCAATGCCAAAGGTGAGTTGATCGGTATTGAGATCCTAAGCGCAAGCACGTTCATCCGAGACTCCGTTCTCGAATCTGTTCAGGCCAGGGTGCTCGATCTCGCGGAAGCTAAGACGGCCTGACAAGACGTTCAGCATACCGGCAGATGTGAACATCCGAACTCTCTTAATGCCCCTTCGTTATGGGAATGAAGGGAAAATGCTCTAGACAACTTAACATCCTGCTGCAAGGGACGGCGCAAAAAACTGCGCTGCTCCTGAGCAGCACGTTACATGGCTAAAGAATGTTTTTTTGAATAGGGATTTTTTAATGCTTTACCCGGATCAATTTCGTGTTAATGAGGCTTGGATTGCAATGAGAGTCAATGAAGCTTTCTTGTTTGTGAAGGATGAGCCTTACGATATTTACGTGCTCATGGATGCTGCTAGCTGTTATGTATTAGGACATGCATTATCAAGGGTAACAGATGAAGCGCCTAATGAAACAGATATAGAAAATCTTTTTCAAAATGCCTGGGCAGTTAAGAGGCAATGGGCTGAAAAGCTAATGCTAACGGAAAACTCCATTGCCGCGGATGTATTTAGGAAACAAGCAGAAAAAAATGGTCTATCGGTTATAATAGTTCCTTTATCTGATTTAGATCCGATTGTAGGTCCTTTGAAAGAATCATTCGCATCAGACTTTATTGGAAACGCCACATAACAACAGCTTCCGGCAGCCCGCCAGGGTCGTGCCGTTCTTGGAATGTGTTATTTCATTGGACATTTATGCTTTTTGAGAAATAATCAGCTTAAATCTGGCGGTTGCTGAAGCTGAATGTTCGGTGCATTACATATGTGGTGGCTGGTCCTCTTGATCGGTATTCCGTTTGTTGGCTTCGCCCTATACGGCGCATTCGACTCTTGGCGGCGTTTGCACGGCATCATGAGGGCGACCGCCATGCTGGGTGCCGATGAGTCTCTGAACATCACGTGTGCAATAGGGGTTGATTTAACAGCACGGCCTAAAAAGGGACAACCCGTAGACCCCGTAGTTCAATCTTTTATATTGCGCGCCGAATCAGGGGAGGATAAGGATGCCACTCTCCTCAATCTTCTGGAAGGTGATATAGCAAACGGAGGTTTTCTGCAACTCTATAAGAACAAGGGTGAACGCTTTATTCAGGCAGGCATTGCTTTGCTGCGGAGAATCGGCTCACGATCCGCATTGCGTATCGTCGAGCAGGCGCTCATGCTCATTCAAAAGGAACGGGCTACGCTTGAAAACTATGAGAGGCTGCTTAAGAAACTTGATCGTCTTGACTCCCGATTTTGGAGACTCAAGGAGAGCATTCCTGTCTTGTATGAACGCTATCGTCAACAACGCGAAGGCTAACACGTCGCTCCAGCGGAGCGTGGGGTATAAGGATTGAAATTATGCCGTTTATGTAAGACGGGACGTAGTTGACTATATTGACAAATCAATGCCAATCTCCAGAAAGGAAACTGGCAAAAAGGAGGACCTGGAGGATTCCGAGGCAGGAGAGATTGGAAGCCGGCCCGTTTCACCCAAGGCCTATAACGGAGGACAAGCACCCGGTACGCTGCGCCATGTGATCGTCAGGGGGATGGAGTTTGGATTTTTAAATATTTTAAAATTAGAAATTTTTTGAAAACGGAGGGATTTGAGAATGGCCCGTGAGTTTAATGTAGTTATTGAAAAGGATGAAGACGGATACTTTGTCGCATCGGTTCCATCACTTCGCGGGTGTCATACCCAGGCGAAGTCACTGGATGTTCTGATGAAGCGAATTCGAGAAGCTATTGAACTCTGTATCGAGGTTGAGGAACCCACAACCAACGAATTCGTGGGCGTTCAGCGTGTTGCGGTTTAAGTATGGGCACATTTCCATCTGTCACTGGTAGCCGTCTTATTAAGGCTTTAGGCCGTTTGGGCTTTGAAGTCATTCGAAGCAGAGGCAGCCATCATTTTCTTCGACATCCTGATGGACGATGTACTGTTGTTGCAGTCCATCGGGGAGAAACGGTGGGGCGAGGTCTCATGGCACAGATCCTGAGAGACTGTGAGATCACAAGAGAGGATCTTCAAAATGTGCTTTGAGCGAACAAATCGCTGGAGAATCGACGGGAAAAGGCTGGCGCGTTTCCCGCGTCTCAGCTCCGGCGTTGTGTGCTAAGACGAGGACACTCATATGAAGGATTCCTTGCGCACCCGCATTTGGTTTGGGCTCACATCGGCTGTCATTACCGCACTTGAATGGGGGCTCGTGCCCCATTATACATGCCGGGCGTACACAAGCAAATTCAGCGGATGCGGTAAAACCGCCTCGCTGATTTAAGTCGTTACTCCTCAAACTCAAAATGAGAAGTTCCTTAAAAGATCCCATAATTTTTCTTGCCTTTCCGTATCCCAGCTGGAACTTGCGCGAGAACTCTAGGAGATTGTTATGGCGAAGAAAACGATAACCCGAGCCTGGGATGTTGCAGAACATTTGGAAACCAAAGAGGACATGGCTGCCTATTTGGAAGCTGCCCTAGAAGACGGTGATCCTGCCCTAGTGGCTGCTGCTTTTGGGGACATCGCGCGTGCCAAGAGAATGGCGGACATCGCGCGCGGGACGGGTCTCGGACGCGAAAGCCTTTATAAGGCGTTGTCACCCGAAGGCAACCCTGAGTTCGCCACAGTACTCAAGGTCGTGAGGGCACTTGGCCTGAGGTTACGCGCTACCATGGGTCATTCATAAATGAGCCCAATCGGGTAGCCGGGGCCTTAAATCCAGCCCCCGCACCACCCTGCGTGCTGGATTCCGCTCAAGTCCGTATTATGTGCACGACAAAATGGTCTTTCTAATGATTTCGTGAATGTGTATAATTTTTGGTGTTGATACACATAGCAACCCATGAGAACAAATGTCATTATCGACGACCAACTTATGGAATCCGCCCTCAAGGCTTCGGGAATGAAGACCAAGAAAGATGTGATAGAAGAAGGCTTACAATTGCTGGTAAAGATGAAAGCTCAGGAAAGAATTAAGGAGTTTCGTCGGCTGAAGCCGGATTGCAATTCCGCCGTGCTCCATTGCAATTGATTAGCTTGCCAGTTATGCAGCTAGGAGTAGTTCACCTCAAGAGAAAGGAGATGCCCATGAAAGGGCAGACGCTCCTGAACCGATACCTTCTTGCGAAGCCTACCCTCCGGATGGTGACTGAATGGCCGATCATGATCATTATTGGTATCCTGGGCGAGATATGCTCATGGGCCAGGATACCGTGGTCCCCTTACTCTAACCTTGTTGGCGGGGCCATTCTCCTTGGGGGTCTGATCTTTCACGCCTATTGTCACAGGGTTCACAAACAGGCCCATGCACACTCAGAGCACATCAAGAGACTCATCACAACCGGGGTGTTCTCTCAGATGCGGCACCCCATGTATTCGAGTTTGATTCTCATGTATCTGGGCTTGGCCATCGCATGGGGAATCCTGTGGATGCTCCTTGCTTCACTTCTCTTTTCGGCATTGACGGTTTTGACCGCGATCAAAGAAGAGGAGTTTCTTTTGGATAAATTCGGCCCTCACTACGAGGAGTACAGGCACGCAGTGCCGTGTCGGTTCATACCCAAAATATTTTGAGGAAAGGAGGCTGAAGATGATACCCGCAGAAGCGTGGTGGAGCATTATCGGGGCCTATGGGGCTCGAATCTGGCCTGCCCAGATCGTTTTCTATATCATTGCAATTCTCCTCACCGGGTGGCTTCTTCTCAAACCCGGTCACATCCAGACCTGGCTCACCAAGCTCTATCTCTCCATTGCATTTGCGTGGAACGGTATTGTGTTCTTCCTGCTACTTGCCAGGGACATTACCGGCGAGAGCTATGGGAACTACTTCTTCGGTTCTATATTCCTCATCGTGTCAGTGCTCTTTGCCATTGATCTGTTCAGGCAGAAAATGCAGTTTTCCCTCCCGGCAGCCGGATGGGGCAAATATGTTACTGTGGTCCTCCTGGTCTTGGTGTTTTGCTACCCTCTGTTCGGTGTCGCGTTCGGACACCAGTTCCCGAAGCTCATTTTTCCCGGCACCTTTCCGTGCCCAACAACAGCGCTCGGATTGCTCATCTTGACGACTGCCCTGCCGCGGGTCGATAAGATAGCGTACCTCCTGCTGCTCTTATGGGCGATCCCCTTTCCGCCGTTCATCCAAATCCCCAAGTATGGCGTCTATGAAGATGCGATCATGTTCGTGAGCGGCCTCTATAGTTTGCTCGTGCTATTGAGATATTGGAAGGTTGAAGATCCACGCGGCTAACTTAGTCCCTCGATTCATAAATTCGATGACGTATTTATTTACTCGGGACTAAGTGCTGAGTGAGCAATCGCAAAGATTACACTCATGAAAATACGTTATTCTATTTGCGAATCGAAGCACTTAGTGAAACTGAAGTGCGCCTCACCCGTCAAGCGAGCGGATGCCTATCGGCACCGCTCATTTTCAGCGTTAGACAGCAAAAGAAATGAAGAAAAAGACATTATTGAGTTGGAGTAGTGGAAAGGACAGCGCGTGGGAGCTTCACCTCCTCCTTCAAGACCCGACCATCGACCTTCTCGGCCTTTTCACCGTGATGAACGAGAAGTTCGCCCGCGTCTCGATGCACTCGACCAGACGGGAACTGTTGGAGAGGAAGGCCGAGGCAATCGGTCTGCCTCTTAAGATAATCAACCTGCCCGATCCATGCACAAAGGAAAGATACGATGCTATCATGCGGCAATTCATTGCGGAGCCCGTGAGGAGAGAAATTGGATGCATGGCCTTCGAAGACCTGTTTCTTGAGGATATCCGGAACTACCGGATGAATCAATTGAAAGGGACCGGGATTGAACCGATCTTCCCGTTGTGGGGGATTCCCACCAGACTGCTCGCAGAAGAGATGCTCTCGGCAGGTCTTGAAGCCTATGTCAGCAGTGTCGACTTGAAAAAGCTACCGGCACATGTTGCGGGACAGAAGTGGACCCAGGATTTGATCGCGCAATTTCCCCCGGGCGTTGACCTGTGCAGAGAGTATGGGGAAATCCACACGATCGTCGTGGGCGGCCCCATGTTTAAGAGAACTCTGCCGGTCAGGATCGGAGAGGTTGTTGAGCGGGATGGGTTTGCTTACGCGGACATCATTCCGATAACCTGAAAGGATCGTCGAACCAGAGGCTCCCGGTGATGCGGCGCCACGTGCGCCTGACTCCCGGCATTGCGCTCTTTTACTATAATAATTTGAGAGGTTAATGAACATGAATATTGGAATTATTGGCGTAGGAGGTGTTGGAGGATATTTCGGGGGGAAGATCTGTAAACAAACCTCAATGCAAGGCACTAACATCTCTTTTGTAGCAAGGGGCAAACATCTGGATGAGATCCGTAAGAACGATCTCCATATTAGCACAGCAACAGAAGGAGAATGGGTTTGCAGCCCAACT
>Ga0307432_1002236_pt1 | contig 10721 bp, 12 predicted proteins | sample SalMarWE160150MG_FD_202158 | JGI IMG/M metagenome (GOLD analysis project Ga0307432, IMG submission 202158) | Salt marsh sediment microbial communities from the Plum Island Ecosystem LTER, Massachusetts, United States - WE1603-150 | ecosystem: Environmental > Aquatic > Marine > Intertidal zone >...
AATTTTGGAAATAATGGCTACCTTAAACGGATTGGAAAGGCTTTTTCGTTAGAGGATTTAGAAAAAAGATTCATACCCCTTGGTTCAAAAATTGATTTTCTGCGCGCCAATGGTTTGAAAGAAGTAGCGGCCGTTATCGACACTGAATTTAGAAATGATATTGTCCACTTCAACTTTGATATACATGATGAGGATATTGCGATCAATGGAAAGAAAATATTGCCACTCGTTGTAGCGAATGTTCACAAATTACTCAGCTTATCTGCAGTTGTCAATAAATATTTGAGGAAGCTAGCAATTGAAAAGCGATTCTTTGATATTACCGTTGAATGTTAGGGATTGACTTGAAATATCCTGGTAATTTAAGTTGAAGTGGCATTTTTCTTTACAAGTAGAAGAATGATACAAACAAATAAAACAAAACATGTACTGTAGAATATCAAGTGAATTTAACTTTGGACGCTCCAAACCGTTTATTTTGTTGTTTTCGTTTGAAATTGTTCTTGGATGTTTTAGCTACTAAGGTTAATCCTTCATTAATTGGCAATGTTAGAACAACTTCAGTTTCGAACAAGTCATGTAAAAAGCTATGAATATAAGCCCTCCCAACCAAAATTTGATTATTATTATCCGAAACTAGGAAACTTACAACATACTGGTCATCGGTATATTTTTCTGCCCATTCCTTGACTAGTTTCAGATCACTAATTTCGGCGTTACTTCCATAAATTCTTCTTCGTTTCCTTTTTTTTGCACCACGAGAATATTGAGCCAAGACCTCTTCGGTCAAATAAAATGACCTTTTCTTTTCTAAGGCGATTAATATAGGATAACCATTAAGATTTGCTAAACTGACCATTCTCAGTTCATGCCAAAAGGGGCGTAACTCAAGGTTTTTTCTAAGAACAGCCCTAATTATGGTGAACAAGTAATGTCTTTCTTCTGGCTCAAGTGAAGCATATTCCTCGAAAGTTTTCTTTAATATGTTTGTATATTTGGATAGACGAGGCTTTTTTCCACGGGGAAAATAGCCAACCAGTTCCTCGGGATTTTTGATACTCTGTAAGATGTCCCTGAGATCTTCTATCCAATCAATAACTCTCTTTCCAGCGATTCTTGGAGGAAAATTCAATAAATAAATTCCATGTGCATAAGAAAATTCTTTTGCGTACCTAGAGAACGTATCTGTCGTAAAAATTGCTCCCCGATAACTTGCTGTTAAACTCTCCCCCTCCTTTTTACCGAAAGTATTTACAATTAGATCAACTGGTCGTAGAGTCCGAGGTATAGGATTCAGGTTTCTGGGTAGAGTTTGTTCAAGATCTAAAAGGTTACTTCTTACTTGGCGAACAACATCAATACCTACAATTTCGTTAGGGCCATAGCATTTAGCTTCCACGAGAAGAATAGTGTCGTATAGAAAGGGTAAATGATTAAACTCGATTCCAATAACATCGATTTGATGTGTAGTTCCTCTTCCTCCTATCCTTCTAACTGGAACTCCTGCAACATATCCGGAAGCCCTTAGCATTGCCGCTACAATGTATTCAAAGAGCTTGTGGGTGGTTATGGAAACCATTTCAATTCACCCATACCCTAGTATTCACGAAACTGTTAGAAAATTATTTCTTAACTTTCTGATTAATTGAATTGAAAATATATGCTTTTAGGATAGAATAATATCTTTTAATGCTTTTATAACTTTTTGAAAATTATAAAAAATGGGAGTTTTGCGGGAGGTTTCTCCATTTTCAAATGTTTTGGCTAAAACTTGACACTTTTTTCAGAAGCGCTATACTGACTCACATTTTCTGTCTGTAAAAAAGGAGGGGCTAGTTTAAAGCTCTCAAGAGCACTTTATACCACAGTTTAATGCATTAAAGTAATTTTTTATTGTAGTTAAGCGGTGAAAAATTTTTCTGCGATTAACTTCGTAGAAAAACAGAATTCTGGCTGAAACGCAATTTAAGGCTGGAGATAATTTTTTCCGGTAGTTAACCCCCCAAAAACACTTTCACCAACAGAAATGGTTAAGCACTCTTACAACTGCCCTGAATTCCAAAAACGCTGGGCACCCCCTAGACTCTTCGTAGGAGAAACAGACTTTTGAACCAGAAAAAGAATCCCACTAAAAAGTATCTCTCAGGCAAGGAAATCCTTGAACTCCTCAAAGTCGTCATAGACTCTTCGTAGAAACCCTCTTTTTTGCCTTAACTTTGTCTAGCGGTAGGAGCTAATCTAAGATAACCAGTTTTCCTAAGTTTGAAGGGGTGTCGCCCTTACCTTTAGGTATAGACAGTTAATGGATAACACACACATGGAACATAAAAGAACCTTACCAAACTGAAGATTAAGACTTATTTTCCCTACACATCACGGTTAAGAAAAAGACTGCTTTTTTTAGGTAAACCAAAACACCATAGAGCACCTAAACCCCCAACATTTTTAGGCAACACAATACCCCGAAAAAGACGAAACCAAAGCAAATTCGCATATTTGGTCTAGACCAATAGTGGCGATTTGGTTATTTTTGACGCCGACTTCCAGCTCGACTTCGAGCGCCACATCGAGTCCTCCTATCCATTTTACACAGAAAACGTAAAAAATCTAGGTCATGTAAAACACAGATCAACCGATAGAGAAAACAAATCCAAATCACCAAGAAAAATGAGGCATCTATCTCAAAACGACAACTGTGACGAGACACCCAACTATACCCAACCCGTGTATGATACATCTCCATATACTGTCACTTTTTCTGATACGTCAAAAGCGTAGCAAACCGACTTGAACGTCTCAAAACGTCGGATGCACTTCTAAGCTGTATTTTCGTTGCAGGCACTATTACCATACTAGGCCTTTATCACGTAGCCGTTTCCATGAATAAAATACTTGATTTGCATGTATGCCTAGTTTTTTCGCGGCTTCTTTGAAGTTGATTTCTGTGGCTCCTGCTGCTGTTAGTTCACGTATGTAGAAAATCACTCTTTTATCTATAATGTCCTCGGAAGCTGGCCGATTAATCTCTGCTATTATATCGTAGGGGTTGAAACGGAGAAAATTTCTCAAGGGCGTCCAGGGACGGGCCGCAAACTCTTTATACTTCTCTTTCTTGCGCCGCGGAACGACGCGGTAACAATATTTTTTTGGCCATTCTTGTTTTCTTCCTTTCCGCCAGATCTCTTCGCATCCGGGACAGGCGAGGGCTATGAGAATACGATCCGAGTCCGTATTGGATCTCAGCGGGTTCATCCATGATTCGCAGTTGGGACATTTGACGCGACAAATGATCCGCTCGTGCCGCCGTTTCTGATCATACTCCGGGTTGCAGACAATATTGTGCTCGTCTCTTTGTGGAGTTGTGTATAAAGGGTCGGCTTTTATGTTACGGCCGCATTCAGGACATTTGGACGGAAAATGGTCACGCATGTAAAGTCTGGCTTCAAGCTGTTGCATGTCTGGCAGCTTCTCGTCGAGGAAATCCGTGATAAAGCCTACGGGGTCTATTCCGTCATAATAGTAATCGTCAACGTTCTCTAACAGATCCCTCAGTGTGCATTCTAGGTAAATAAGCGCCCTTTGTGGCGTGAAACCTTTCAACGCACGATAGGTGATAAAACGCTTATGTAAGAATGGGTCCTCTAAGGTTTCCAGGATAAGTTTTGTTCCCCCAAGCTTTACTTCGCCGATGAAGATCTCTTTTTTCAGCCTAGCTTTTTCGTCTGCAAGATTCTTGGCTGCCTCCTTCTCGGCTACTCTCTGTTCTATATTATCACGTTTGTTTTTCAGCCTCACTAGTTCCTCGTCGGCTTTAACTTGAGAGGGAGGAGGCTTCGCGAGTTCCAAGTAACGTTTCTTCATCCGAAGGGCCTTGTCCTTTTTGCGCGAAGTGTTCCATACCGCTTTGGCAGCCCGCCGACCCCCATAACCCCCTAGAATCATCAAGTGTAACAATCGCTTGGTTTCCGCAAAAGGGACTTTGAATTCTTGTGCTACTAGCATTATGGCAACTTCGTCGAGTTGCATTTATCTGTCTCCCTTGGCTTGACGTCTTCGATTGCGAGTGTTATATTTTGATGCAATTTCCGCAAGGATTTCTTCTTCAGGTATGCCTGCTTCCAGTAGGCGGTAGACTTCTTTTTCAATCGTTTTTCGTATGCGCTCTGTAACTGGCCTAGCTAGTCGGCCAGCTCTTTCTCTGGCTTCAGCTTCCGCTAGAAATTCAGGGGGTACATTTTCTTCAAGTCCTTTCTTTATCAAGCGGTAAAGGGTGCGGGGTCTAATTGCCTCGACTTCCCAGCAACGGTCTCCATATTTTTCAATGTAGTCTTTCGCCCTGGAATCCTTCAAGTTCACAGGCCGCGAAGGAGGCCGGAGCCTTTTAATTTGTTCCATAGTGATAGCTAATCGAACGAACTTGACGGCTAATCTATGGTCCATTTCTTCTTCGGCGACTTTTTCGATCAGAAGGCCCGAAGGGTCAAAGTCACCAAGGTAAAGTACGAGACTAACCCTTCTTCTGCGAGCTCGGTTTAACGCTTTCCGGTACATGCTGAGGCTTGTAAATCCACGTAAGACTTGAATGCTCAGACGATATTTGGAGGCTAGTTTTCCTATGAAGTTTCGAATCGAGTCTTTTTCAACCCAGATTTCTATGCGGGGGTAGGGTAGAGGTGGGATGACGAATTGTCTGGTTGGGTCAACGAATTTTTTGTGAACCTTTGGGTTTACACGTCTGATCTTTGAAAGATACCTGTTCATTCGTTTATAGAAGGCTCTCGTTGCTGGATATTTAAATCTAGAAATCACAATGTAGTAGAGTTGACGGACAGTTAAACGGCTATATCCTTTCACGGTTTTAAGTATCCTCCACACCAAGAAAACATTGCTTCTACCCTTGACCCTATATTGCTCTCGAATAAATCCAAGTCCTTCGACGGTTTCAAGTGTCAAGTTTGGTTCGACATGAAATTGGAAAAAGCCACATTTAAGGCTACTTCGACAAAATATGTCTATTATCTGTCTATTTCAGGATTTTAAGCGTTTTTTGAAGCGATAATCTCATAACAGTTCATCTTGTAACTTTAGGCGGGGACAAAAATGAGTTTAACCTGATTTTCAAGAGAGATTTCTCGTTCTTAGAAAACGTCTCGCTCTTTCTGTCGATTTTGGCCGTATGCTAGAGCTTATTGTAGAGGAGGCTAATTTTCTCATCGATGTTTTGGAGTCGCCAGAGGATTTTGAAGCCGACTAATTGTTAACGTGGTTTTGATTCCGTTGTTGTGAAAGAGGGAAAAGATTTCTGGTTCCAAGGTGAAACGCGCGTTGTGGTAGCTGCTCTTTCCCCTTCTCACTTATTATGTTCCGCTGTACAGTAGTTGCAGGTTTGTTGCGCAAGCCTTCGCGTATGCCAGGATGGGGATGAAAACGATGAGGGGGCTCCAGCGTATGTATTTGCGTAACCATTCAATGGCGAAAAGGAACCCTGTGTCGATGAGGTAGACCAAGGGAAATGCCCAGAACCCGACGATCCGATACAGAAGGTTCGTCTCGGTTAGCCCACTTCGTTGGAAACCGATGATTGTTGTAGCCGCGTCCAATAGGATGAACCCGATTAAGACTGCGTAGACGATTATGTGTACCCTCACTCTAAACTCCTCGCCTTTAAAGAAAAAAGGGAGAAACTCTTTAGAACAAGGCATTAAGCCTACGAAGGTGCTGTTTTTGTGAATGGACCGAATGGGTTGCCTCTTGCTGTCAGTACTGTGAAGCCATATTTGACCCCTGAATCGAATGGCCAAGCGGTAAAGGTGATCTCGAAGGTATGCATGTCTCCTTTGTCTAAGTCGTATGGAAACGTATCGGTCACCAATTCCCCGTTATCCGTTGTGTTGAAGTTTTTGTAGGTTACGTCGTCTATTCTGATGCTGGTAATTGCTATTGTGTTTGTTCCGACGTTCGCAACATCAATGCTAACCTTCTTTACATCCTTGTCGTATGTGACACCGATGATGTCCAGCTCTTCTGTTTCCATGAAGCCAACGGTTAGGGCTCCCATCCAAGCGGCAACTGCTATAGAAACGGCGACTGTCACTGCGATCAGTATGATGGCAGCTACTACTGGACTCAAACCTTTCCTACATTTCAAGAGTTTCATTCTATCCCTCCTTTTTTTCCTTCTTTTCATTCTTCTAATATGTCTTCTTTATACTTAAATCTTACGATTTACTACATCATATTGACTGTGTTGCGGGTCAGGGAATCGAATCAGAGAGTCTAAATTCTTCTCATTCTTTTCCTTCCAAACCTTGAAAAAACAAAACGCTTTTATTTAGCGGTTGATAGGGCTTGAGATTCATATGTCTGAGAAAATCATTCAGATTAGTAAAATAACAGCCAATAGACAAGTTACCATTCCTGCTGAGATAATGGATATTTTAGGGATTAAGAGAGGAGACAAAATACTCTGGATAGAAAAGAATGGAAAAATTTTTGTTAGAAAGGTTTAAGTGGCTGAGGGCCTGTGAAGATGACAGCTACCTCACATAAATCAACACGTCTCTTTCCCTTACGCATAGCAATTTCTAACTCTTCGAGATTATTAATTAACTCACCTATCCGCTCGGATATGTCATGACTTGTTCGAATCCGCATGAAAAAACAGTTGCATTACATGTTTGTTATAATATTTGGCGTTCCAGTCTTAACCAAAATGACGCCTAGAACAGCAATGCTATCCAATATCCTATGAGAAAGATAATGCCTCCCAAAGCCGCCATTCTAATACCCTTTAGAATAGCGTTTCCTTTTCCCTCTCGACCCATGTACATCCCCGCGAACATGAGGGCACCTAATGCGATCGCGATCGAGGCCCAAGCTGCCATCTTGATTCCAACGATCCCGAGGTACGCCATTACAAAGGGGGAAATGTATATAGCGCAAACTAGGAGAGGAGTTAGTAAATTGACTGATGCGACGATTATTGCTACTCTTCTAGCCGATTTCATAACCTGTGTATCTTCTAGGCTTGTCAACATGGCCTTTTCTAATTCTCGGACCTCCCTCGCCCTCTCTAAACTTTCCGCCTCGTAAACACTGACTCCGCTAGAGATAGCCAATGCAAAACTGACGGTGATCATTGTTCCTAAAATTACTTCCAATTCAGGTTCAGCGATGAAGGCAGAGCCCACAACGACTCCTAGTAACATGAATGTTGAGTCAAACAATGTGTTTATGAAGAACCTCCTAATGGATGGACCAGCGTCCATCCCAGTTAGTCAATCCTTCAGATAATCCAACATAACCGAGTTTTTCCTCATCTCTGAAGATGAGCCAGAAATATATAAGTTTTCTGGGATGCTTGTTTTCAACATACTGCTGTTATGTTTGTTTCCTTTCTTCACCATTAAACTGGTCAGTTTTGCTTATTCATATTTTTTGGGGACAGTGATGTCTAAGACACCGTTCTTGTATTTTAACGTCGCCTTTTTAGAGTCTACTTTGGCTGGTAGTTCAAGTTGTTTGAAGTATTTGTGCTCAGGAGTTTTAACAAAAATTGTTAACTTGTCCTCTGTTCCGAAGAGTTTGATGTCTTTCTTCTCTACACCGGGCAGTTCAACTATCACCCTGACTTCGCCATCAGTATTTATCACGTCTGCCAAGGGTTCCCTCTTCTCTTTGACGTCCATGTATGGTTTTCCCATGCGAGTTTTCGCCTTGAAGTTTCCGAACTCTCTTACTTTTGGCTTCCCATCTGGACCCACGGTTACGCTGTAGCCGTACACAAAGGGTCCCCAGCTTTTCATTTTTGTTCCGTCGGGTAATGTTTGTTCTCGAAGGAGGCCTTTGGGTGCTCTATTGGATAAGTCCTCAAACTCTTTCGCCATCATCTTTTCCATTTCTTTGAAGATTATGTATATATCAAAATGGCTGCTTCCGAAGAAGGGCTGCCTTCTTTTGAACCATCGGGACCACCAATCTTTTTCTGACATGGTCTTTTCACCTCTAAAAGGCTTATATTGAGATTCATTTCTTCATCTCATTTGTTTGGTAGATGGAAGAAATATATAACTGTTACTTGATGTTACATACATTTTCTTCTTCAATCTGATTAGAAAATGTCTTTTCACCCCCTTGAGACTTCAACCAAAACTTTCTTTGTTGCCCTCAACAGTTTAAACGGAACTTTAAGCATTAACAACGTTAAATCTTCAGCTAGGTCTATGATTGGAGTCTCAGTACTCTTCTTCTCTTTATCACCCATACATTTTTCACCTCCTTTTTATCTCAAACACGACTCCCTTTGAATTGCCAGCTTCATACTTACACTTATCTTTTCGGGCGTATTTCTTGGGTAAGCTGGTAAAGAGGGCTGTTATGCGGTTTTCCCTCACAGAATAAGGGGGTACCAGTGGAGACTGCTCTAACCACCGCCGCAATTCCGCCAGCTTACCTTTCAAGTCCACGTTTTCACCTAGATGGAGGATTAATGATGATAACCTTGTCTCCCCTCAATATGATCAACTTCGAACTTCCCATGGAAATAGAGGTGAAAGATGGCGCAGGTGGTTTATGCTTAATTAGCACGTATAAGAGTCAACAATTTTCATCTAAATCGTCGTCTCCGACGCCTACGATACTTACCAGGTTTATATTGACCATTGCCTCTGTCTAAGACAAACCGTTTATGGTATTTTTTATGGTTGTTAACTCTTGGGATCGCTGAGTGCCTCTCTTTTGAGTCTACTTTTGGAGTTATAGATCTAATTTTACCCGCCTTAGATAGTGAACCATGTGATGGCACAACTTCACCTCCCTAATGATAATCTTGGTTTGATGGCGCATGAAAAGAGTTGAAAAACCAAGCCCCTTTGTTTAACCTGCCAAAACAACTCGCTTTCTACTAACTACGAATGTTAAGGGATTAACAACATATAAAGACTTTGAATCGAAGACATCAATTAACAGAAGAGAAGTTGATTGTATCAGGATTGAATGGGCAAGAACGTGTCCTTCCAGACTTTCCTCTCTATATTTCTCATGTCATGGCCACATATTTTGCACGGAACCTAACGATAATGTGCAGGCGGTGCACGAAGCCCTTTCAATCACATCTTTTTTCCCAAATTAAACCTTTAACCGCTTAGGTCTTCTTCTTTTGCAAGAAGTTTCGCCAAATCTCTTTCCAAAAGGCTTGTCCAGCCGTGTTTAAAGTGGAAGTAAGCATCATCGCTAATTAACCTGACATTGCAAGAATAGCAGCCATCAGAGTAGCCTTTGCATTCAGATTCTTTTCTCGGGATTCGACCACACTTTTCTTTGCACAACTCGTTTACGTGATGTTGTATCGCAGAATAAAGGCGTTCTGGTTTAAAATTTGGGATTTCCTTTGTGACGATTTCTATATCTTTTTTGTTGATTTCTTTTATCGCAGCCTGTGTGAACCGTTTGCCGATCAGTATGCACTTGTCGTAATGTTTCTTATGTAGAATTTGACTAATCTTCAATACGGTATCTGCCCTAACACATCCCGAGCTTGTTCTAGGTTCAGTTATGACACGTACAAATATTCTGTCATCTGATTCTGCTGGTGAAACTGAAAAATCTACTATATTTTCTTTCTTGGCCGTTCTCTTTATTTGGTATTCTCTGACCGCAAAGACGAATTTGGCTCTCTCAACGAGGCTTTCACCAATCATTTCATCATTCATTTTCTATTAATCACTTACCCATTTTGTGCAAAACAGTACAAATATCCACAAAGCTACAAAAAAGATGGCTCCTAGGGGCTTTCCGCTAAAACCCATGAATACTGATAACATGCATACGCGCGCGACCCGAATTCTCATTTACTACTATCCCGCCCAATCATGTCGTTAAACTCCACGTTTTCACCTCGGTGAAGGACTAATGATGATAACATTGTCTCCCCTCAATATGATCGTGCCAAGTTTTCTAGCCTTCTCTGCATTTGTTATATCCGCTGTTTCCTCCAACAACAAATTGAGGTGTTGATCGAACCCCTTCAGTTTCCCCCGCAACTTCTTTCCAACTCTCAGTCGCACAATAACAAATTTTTCAAGGCTTTCCTCCAAGATTTTGGCGGTCATTTCGCTCATATGTGCTTCTTGACTCCGCTTAAGCTAGATCTTGATAAAGATCGATTATCTTATCTACGTTTTTTTCAAAGGTAAATTGAAGTCTTTTCCTCATAATGTTTTTGCGTATGTTTTTCAGTAGGTTCTTGTCCGACAATTTTTCTGGCAAATTTTCGAGGTCTTCAATGACTATGCCAACCCCATGTTTCTGGATGAAACTTTTCTGAGCCTTATGAGGAAAAGATAGTGTGGGTAAGCCGCATGCAAGGTATTCCATTGTTTTGTTTGGCAATGCAACGTCCATGTGCGGTTTGTTTTTCGCATTGTTAAATCCTGCCCAACCAAAATCATAACGTGTTATCTCCTCAAACAATTTCCTCGGATCTGAATGCCCGTGATAGTGGATGAAAGTATTTTTTTCAGCTAGCTTTTTATAGTCTAGATTTGCGTTTGCAGCGTAGATGTGAACGTGCAGTTGATGACTGGCGATGCCCTCGAATATTTTTGCTAGATCGTAGTGGTCACCATCAAAACTTGCGAGAGTGCCTTCGTAAACAATGTGTACTTGTCCATCCTTCTTTGACAGTTTCTCCTTGAAAGAACTGGGCAACATTTGCATTGACC
>Ga0307432_1002237_pt1 | contig 10721 bp, 14 predicted proteins | sample SalMarWE160150MG_FD_202158 | JGI IMG/M metagenome (GOLD analysis project Ga0307432, IMG submission 202158) | Salt marsh sediment microbial communities from the Plum Island Ecosystem LTER, Massachusetts, United States - WE1603-150 | ecosystem: Environmental > Aquatic > Marine > Intertidal zone >...
CGCAAACACGATGCTAACTGAAGGAATCCTATTAAAATCCTACCGTGGGTTAAAAATCATTATGTCTAGTACCCGTGCCACTGGCACCCTAGGTCTCTGGTCGACACCACCAACGATCTAGCTACTACGTTTGCTGAACTATTTCCCAAATAGCCCTTTGACCTTCTTAGAGAAGGACTTGGATTTCAGTTTTCTAACGAACCCAGCCCACTCAGTCTCGGCGCTTTCCTTCCGCTTTAGGTCTTTGATCCGCCGCTCCATAAACTCCAGTACTCGCTTCTCCTCGCCTGCATCTAGCCATACTCCATGCCCTTGATCGCAGAAGTCCAATTCCAAATCGTAGGCACGGTAGTTGAAGAACTGCATTGGTCGCTGACACTTAGGACACAGGAGATCTCCCCGCATGGAGCGGAACATCAAGCTACCCTTCATCTCATCTTCGTCCAAAACGATGTCCTCTAACTGATCCAGCTCTCCATAATCTAGCCACATACCATTACACTTAGCGCATCGATCAACCTCGATCCCCTTGTACTGCTCTGTAATCAGCTCACCTTGGCAACGTGGGCACTTCATGGTTTAGCTCCTTACTACTGGCATTCCTTGGCAGGAAGTGTGCATCATGGGCAACTTGGCGATAAGTTTGTTACAGATAGCATGAACTACTTAAGGGCTTGTGTCAAGCTGCACCGAGTTCCGGTAGAGTATGCAGACGGGTAGAAGTGAAGTCAAACAATCTGACGGATTATATAGTACAGTTCTGTGGATTCAACAACTACTGCCAGGCTGTCAGCAGTATTGCTTCAAGTGCATATGGCTCGGCAAGTTGTCAGTTTGGCGGCAGTGGGTTGGATGTGAACCAAAGGATACCTATCAGCTTGAAGAAGCCAGGTGACTTCAAGTAAAGTAGACATATGTTAGTCGGCGAAGGGCGAGACTGGCTTGAAGGTGAAGAAAGGGCTTGGGATATTCTCTGCGAACTTTCTCCACAGGATGTAGTCCACAGAGCGAAAGCAGTTTATGATGAGTTGTCTGGCAGATATGTTCTGCCCCTGTTCAATGAAGAGATTTCTGTTTCTCCGAAAGATAGACAAATTCGGGGCAATTCCTTGGCGGCTGACTTCCTACTAAATAAGTTCCATTATTATTCCAGACTCTCGATCCTGTGGTATCTTATTCAATCCAAGGATGTACCCCTCTCTGGGAATCTGGTAAACCCGAGCCATATGATCGGTGGACTGATGTTCGAGGGGGGGGCACATGTACTTCCGCTCGAGGAGATTGCAAAAAGGTATGGCAGTGATGTTCAGGGGTTTCTCCAGAGAGGCGTGAAATTTGGCGGTGACCAACTTGATTATGGGGATGCTTCTTTCAGGTTGTATCCTGTCCCCAGAGTTCCTGTAGTGTTGCTTCTTTGGAAGAGTGATGAGGAGTTCCCCGCACACGCTAACCTCTTATTTGATTCTACCTGCTCGACTCACTTGCCGATGGATATCATCTGGTCAACGGCCATGATGAGTATACTTATAATGCTATAACAAAACGTCCAGGAAAGGGTAGGGACAGGCACGTCTCCAGTATTCTCATTGTCAACTGGGGATGGACCCAACACAAGGATTCTCGGTTTGCTGGCACTCGAATACCAGATTGCACAAATCAGCGTCTTGTTCACGGTGTCTTCGACCAATAGGGGTTCAACCACACGAAGGTGACCTCATGGTTGTCAATGCTGTGTTGCGACGTCAACTGAGAATCGAGCATCGTCCTTCTCTCGTTACACCATCGTATGCCGCCGTAACCCAGGAAACAACATGAAGAGGTACGATGTCCGCACGCTTTTCCAAGGATTGCTGCCGCTCTTTATTCTGGCACACTTCGGGCATCACGTAGTCGGTGCAATGCTCAGGCCGCTGATGCCGATGATACGCACTGACCTTGGCATCAGCTATACCCAGGTAGGGGTGCTAATCTCAGCGTTCGCTATCACCAGCGGTATCAGCCAACTACCAGCGGGGTAGCTGGCCGACCGCTTTGGGCCTAGAGTGATGATTGCCATAGGCGTCACCGGTGTGGCCATAGCCGGGGTTTTGATTGGTCTATCATAGTCCTATTTACTCTTGATTGCCTTTCTGGTGCTTGCGGCAATCCTGGGAGGTGGCTACCACCCCGCCGCAGCGACCGCCATCTCGGCATCAGTCTCTCCGGTACGCCGGGGGCGGGCATTGGGATTCCACTTGATTGGCGGCAGCTCTAGCTTATGGATTGTGCCACTTCTGGCTGCCCCCATTGCTGTCGCCCGGGGCTGGCGTAGTTCATACATCACACTGACGGTTCCCATCATCATTCTCGGTGTGGTGCTCTACGTCCTCATCGGCCGGCGGATAAGAATACAGCGCGGCGAGCCCCAAACACCCGATGGCGAAGTTTCGACGACACCGGCTCGAACCCGCTGGCGGCAACTGGTGCCGTTCCTTGTCATGAGCGTTGCCACTGGCACGATGGTTCAGTCCGTATTAGCATACCTTTCGCTCTACGCAGTTGATCACTTCGGCGTTGCCGAGACGACAGCGGCCGCCCTTGTGGCCATCGCTCCCGCGGTCGGCCTGTTTGCTGCGCCGCTGGGAGGGTATTTATCCGACCGACTCGGTGGGGTGCCGGTTTTAGTGTCATTGAGTTTCCTTGCCGTCCTTCTCATCTACCTGCTGGGTGTTGTGCCCAATATCCCTTTACTTGCTGCCGTGATGGTTGCCATCGGCGTTGTCACTAACACACGCATGCCTACCCCAGAATCTTACATCGTCGGCCATGCCCCCAAGCACCGCCGCTCCACGATACTTGGCCTCTACTTCTTTGCCGGCTCCGAAATGGCCGGCCTGCTAACACCTGTCATGGGCTACCTGATAGACCGATTCGATTTTTATTCCAGTTTTTCCATCGCCACTGCCATCCTGGCGCCGGTGACGGTAGTCTGCTCACTATTGCTTTGGAGAAACAGGCGTAGGGAAAGAACACATCCAATGTAATCACAATAAATGCCGGCCTCGTTGCAGTTGGCTCGGATAGAGTGGACGGCGGAGGTCCATCGTCTGGTCAAACGACCCCAGCCAGGCTGGCCTATCTGGGGCTGCCGACCCGGGTGACCACAGGCTGGCCAAGAGTCAGGCGCCGTTTCTCCTCTGTTGTGCAGACAGTGACCTGCTTGTTTGCCCAACCGTTCTTACTATTATTTCACAGGTTAATCAACGTCAACTGGCTGTCTACAGTTACGGCACCTGTTTGCGCCCCTGAATAGTTTGTAGCCACAATAGGGACAATGGTAGCGTTTTTCTTCCTCCTCCATCCACCTCTTAGTCCCAAGCTCCCTCCAGGTTGGAATAGCACGCAATATCACCTTTTTCCCAACAGGAAGAGGAAAATCCCCGATAAACGCGCAAGGAAAGTCGTTACATTGATGACATCCCTCGATACCCTTTTCAATTGTACAAGACCTAATCTGACAGGTTTTGCAGTATACGAATAATTCATCAGAGAGGCATCCCTCACACTTGATATCATCCACACTTACACCGTAGACCGTTGCTAATCTCTCTTTGAATTTGATGTTATTATCTCTGTGGGCGATATACACACCACAGACACCGCAGTATAGACCACAGGGCGCTGCCAGTTTCTCCTTATTTCCCATTCCCCCATCCCGCAATTCTGTCATTATACTAACGCAGCCCGTTCATTAGGTATACTCCACAGGCATCAGGCTCTTCTAGTGCTCCTAAGCATCTTTGATTCCCTGTTTGCGTATTATAATGTGGGGAGAGCTATAGAGTTGTTAATAGCGAAAATCCTGTGTTGAACCACTTCCTCAAGAGCGGATTCCAGTTCCGCTTCGTACCTGTCAAGATGTGTGTGAGCATCGATGAGCATATTATCTAACCTTCACAACACCGCACAGTATCCATATAGACGAAATCCAAGTCACCTAACTTGTATTCTATCTTATTCCCCAGAGAAGCAAGTAGCGGGGCATACACTGGATCGGTCCAATGCGCAAGTCCCTTTCCATACGCTCTATCCCCCTGTGGAAGGCCTCTTCCGAGATCAAGCGGAGGCATGAAAATGCCTTGTCCCGATATGGTTGGATGTCGGTTTGCTGGTAGCAGTATTCGACCGTATTCTCGGTAATCTCGCCGAACCCCACTTGCGCCATGATTTGCCGCAGTTCGGCGATTGGGGTATATCTGCCCAGGTCAACCTCGACCGTGTCGGGGAAGTAGACGGCAAGGGGTTGGCGGTGGCGAATGATCCACTCGGAATCGGTGACGGTGCAGACTTTTCCACCTGCCTTTAGCACACGATAGGCCTCCCGAAAATAGGCGAGGCGATCACTCACATGGTGAATCACGTCCACAGAAAACACCAGGTCAAACAACTCACGTGGAAAATCGAGTCTCTCAGCCCTGCCACATTGAAAGTTGAGTTTTGCTGAGCCATCTCCAGCGATGGACAGCATCTGCTCCGCCGGGTCAATGCCCCAGCACGAGCAGTCTACAATCTCCTGCAAAGCGACAATGTAGTTGCCCGTGCCGCATCCCACCTCGAGCACCCTGGAAGCAGCCCCAACACCGCTGGTCGAAATAAGGCCTTGCAGCACTTTCGGATGAACCCGACGATGCCGTGCGTAATCCAACGCAATATTTTCGTAATCTATCATCCTGTATTGCTCACCGCTCCCAGCACTCCAATAACTCTTACTTCTCATTCATATCCACCAACCCTGCGCACGATTGGCGGCAACTCTTTCAATCCCTCGACGTCCCCCTCATACTCGATGCGCTTGTATCCCCCTCCCTCTGTTTGTTCTACCACGATGTCCAGTTTAACCTTTTGCTCACCTCCGATTACACTGTACCAACCAGCAAGGTGGTTGGAGATTACCTCAAGGGCAAGGGAAACAGCTTCCGAGTTTTGTTTCAACAGCGAGGAGCCAATAAATATGACAGGCCCAAGCCAACCCCCGAATTCCTTCTCTTTCACATAGGAGAATCTATCTCCTTCCTTCTCAATCCGTGTCTCAGATATTCCCGCCCGCCGCCACAGGACCCTGATGGTTGGCGCCGGGTTCTGGTGAACTAGCTCGTCTTTGGACTTCGCTACATCGAAATTGCGGGGCAGGATGGCAAGCTCCGTGGGCACGTTGCACCCAAGTTCCAGCGCTCGCTGTTTCACGTCTATGTAGTCGGAGATGTCAACTGGCATGGCGTATCCTCACGTTCGTTTTACTATGACGTACATATGGTCTTAACCAGTATGCCATTCCATACGTCATTCGTTTGCCGCGGCTATCAAGCGATCGCCTTAAGTAGTCTCTCCTGGTCATCCCTCACTAAAATATTGGCGTAATCGATACTCTAGGCATTCAAATCACGGCCTTTTTCACTGTGTAAGATGTCCAGGACGTTGTACCGCGCTCCCCACCCCAAATAGTCAATTACGAACACCCTTGAGAAGTCGTTCCTGTTGACCGCCAGAATGAATCTTGGCTTCTCTTTCCATTGTTTGTCCGTCGTTCCCTGGGTAAGAATCAATATACCGCCGTCGCCTGAGGATTTCGGCCAACAGCCATAGATACGAACTCACGGTTTGTCCAGCTCGGATGCTACTTTCGCTATCCGCTCTTTACGCTGTCGTATATCTCCTGGGCCTCTTTCGGGGTAGCGTTCTCATGGATGACAGCACGCAAGGCCTTAATCGCCGCCACGGGAAACTCGTTTTGCCAGACGTTCCTCCCCAGGTTCACACCTACAGCGCCTTTCTGAATGCCGTCGTAAACAAACTCGAACACTTCAAGCTCTGTGTTCACTTTGGGCCCGCCGGCCATAACCACCGGCACGGGACAACCCTCGGTAACCTTGTCAAAATCCTCACACCAGTAGGTCTTCACCACCCGTGCCCCCAGCTCGGCGGCGATGCGAGAGCACAAACTAAGGTAGCGGGCGTCACGCTTCTCCATCTCCTTGCCGACAGCGGTTACCGCCATCACTGGAATGCCATACTTTTCGCCCTCATCGACCAGCTTTGCCAGGTTCAGCAGCGAGTCATGCTCATAATCAGTGCCGACGAATATGGAGATGCCTACAGCGGACACGTTAAGGCGGATAGCCTCCTCCATAGAGGTGGTGATCCCTTCATTGGCAAGGTCGGCACCCACCATGCTGGTGCCGCCAGAAACCCTGAGAATAATCGGTTTAGCGCTGTTCGGGTCCAGCGCCGAACGCAATACCCCCCTGGTTACAAAAAGGGCATCACAATACGGGAGAAGCGGCTTGATAGTCTCGGCCGGCTTCTCTAATTTTCTGGTTGGTCCCTGAAAATATCCATGGTCAATTGGTATAAACAGACATCGGCCGTCCGACTGGATAAGTCGTGACATGCGGTTTTCCATTCCCCAGTCCATGTTGGTATCCCCCCTTCTACTTCTTTTTTTGTCCCCTGGTTCTCACCGCCTTAGTTTATGCCTTGGGTTTTGACTAGTCAATTCGTTGTACCGCTTCGGGTGGTCATTGTAACTTACGACCTCCTCATTGTCCTCGTAATTGTAGGCCCATGCCCTAAGCCAAGCCTTATTGTCATTGCGACCCTTCACAAAGTGAAGGGGAAGCAATCCCACGGTTCCTATTCGCCTCGCCGAGATTGCTTCGTCTCCTATCGCTCCTCGCAATGACAAGTGGAGGGGACACCCCTAGTACCCCGCAAGAGGGGAAGCCCCCTCTGGGCTCCCCTTTTCTATTGCCCTCTCCCTTGAAGGGAGAGGGCAAGGGTGAGGATGAGGATGAGGATGAGATTCCCCCTCCCTCTCCTTCCAGGGAAGGATCCCTCCCGCCAGGTCGAAGACTCTTCGAGGGAGGGAGGATTTCTCACCTTCGCCATTGGAGTGGCTAAGAATAAAAAAGCACCTCGCTATCAAAAGCGAGGTGCACGATTCCCTAAGTAATTCACTTAAATATGGTCTTAACCTGGTTCTTGGCCCTGTCCCTAATCTGAAGAAGGCAGCGGTCTGGGCTGCTGAAGCGTCATCTCCTTATCGCAGCACATGACTGTGCCATCACCGGCTTTGGTACATAGCACCTCAGTGCCGCATACCTCACACTTGAACCTCTTTCCCAGTTGATTCGGCATTACACGCCCTCCTTTTTTCGAACTATCGGTGGCTTATATGCTTACTGCTTAAGTGTCATCGGCTGACCACAGCAAACGATGGTGCCATCGCCTCCCTTGGTGACAATGAATTCGGAACCGCACTTTTCACAAAAGTACCTTTTACCCAGTTGATTCGCCAATTTAGCAGCACCCTCCTAATATATGAATCTCAATAACAATTCTATATCAGTCTCTCAAAGCCTGTCAACATGCCCTTTATGACTTTTGTTCACCTTACCCCCTACCCCCTCTCCTCAAGGAGAGGGGGGATAAATATATAATTAGGGGACACCCCTAAAACCCCGTCAGAGGGAGTACCCTCTGAACCCCCCTTTTCTGTCCCCTCTCCCTTGAAGGTCCTTCTTAGAAGGACTCGACTCTCGCCAAGGCGAGTCGCCTCCGGAGACTGGCGAGGAGAGGGCTTGGGCGAGGGTGAGATGGTGGACGATGGGATGGCGGTAGGATATAATGCCGCCTCGGAGGAACGATGCCAACCCTTTATGTTGTAGCTACGCCCATAGGCAACCTGGAGGACATATCCATCCGTGCGCTGCGCACCCTCAGTGAGGTTACGCTCATAGCCGCTGAGGATACCAGAAAGACGAGACGGCTTCTCAATAAATACGGCATCAAAACTCGCCTTACCAGCTATCACGAACACAATAAAGATATTAAGCTCCACTACCTGTTAAATCACCTCAACTCTGAGGACCTGGCTCTGGTCTCTGAGGCTGGGATGCCGGGCATTAGCGACCCCGGCTACGAATTGGTGGTTGCGGCAGCCCAGAGTGGCATCGACATCGTCCCCATACCCGGCCCTTCCGCCTTGGTCACCGCGCTCGCCGTATCCGGATTGCCTGCAGACCAGTTCGTCTACCTTGGTTTTCTCCCTCGCAGAAAGGGGAAGCGTCGCCGCCTTTTGGAGCAGGTCGCTGAGGAGGAGAGGACCGTTATCGCTTTTGAAGCGCCTCATCGCCTCGTGGCCACCTTGAGGGATATTCTGGATGTCCTGGGGGAACGCAGGATTGCCGTCTGCCGCGAGCTTACCAAAGTGCATGAGGAGGTTTTCCGTGGGATGGTTAGCGAGGCGATGGAGCATTTTCGGGAACCAATAGGAGAGTTTACCCTGGTCATTGAGGGGAAGCCGAGGGGAGAAAAGGCGCTTGCCGCCCCTATAGAAGAACAGCTACGCCGCCTATATGAGGAAGGTTTTTCCGCCAGGGAGGCGGTCGCCCAGGTAGCGAAAGCCAGCGGTTTACCAAAGAGAGAGCTTTATAAGGCCTGGCTACAGCTAGGTTAGCTTTGTGCTCGTGTCGATGACTATGATAGAATAAACTGATACTTCATGAAAGGACACCTGTGAGCGAGCGGATTCTTGTCGCTGTCGCATGGCCTTATGCTAATGGCTCCCTTCACCTGGGCCAAATCGCTGGTGCTTATTTGCCGGCAGACATCTTTGCCCGCTATCATCGCCTTAAGGGCAATGACGTCTTGATGGTCTCAGGCTCTGACCAACATGGCACCCCAATAACGGTGCGCGCCGAGCAGGAGGGCAGACCACCGAAAGAGATTGCTGACCACTATCATAAGGAATTCCTCGATTCGTGGCAGAGATTTGGCATCTCATTTGACCTGTTCACCACCACCGATACCCCAAACCACCGTAAGGTGACCCAGGACTTGTTTCTGGCATTGAAGGATAAGGGCTATATTTATCAGGACACCATGGCTCTTCTCTACTGCCCCACTTGTAAGCGATACCTGCCAGATCGCTATGTTGAGGGCACATGCCCCTATTGCGGCTTCGAAGGGACAAGGGGAGACCAGTGCGATAACTGCGGCAAGCCCCTCAATACCGTCGAGCTTATCGAACCCTATTGCCTAATATGCTCCTCTGTCCCCGAGGTCAGGGAGTCGGAGCATTTCTTTCTGCGCCTGAGCGCCTTTAACGAACAGCTCCTTGAGTGGGTCAGGAGACAGACCCACTGGAGGCTGAATGTGTTGAATTTCACCATCAGCTTCTTGACCGAGGGACTTAAGGACCGGGCAATTACCAGAGATATTGAATGGGGTATCCCGGTCCCCCTGCCTGGCTTTGAGAACAAGCGAATCTATGTTTGGTTTGAGGCAGTGATCGGCTACCTCTCGGCGAGCAAGGAGTGGGCGGAGCGCAACGGTGATGAGGGGAGATGGCTTGATTTCTGGCAGGGCGACGCCAAGTCCTACTACTTCATAGGCAAGGACAATATTCCCTTTCACACCATAATCTGGCCGGCAATGCTCATGGGCTATGGTGGTCTCAACCTCCCTTACGACGTGCCTGCCAACGAGTTTCTGACCCTGGAGGGTAAGCAGCTTTCCACCAGCCGTAACTGGGCCATCTGGCTCCCGGACTATCTGGAGCGCTACGACCCCGACCCACTGCGCTACTTCCTCTCAATAAGCATGCCCGAGGCTGGGGACACCGATTTCTCGTGGCGGGAGTTCTTGCGCCGCAATAACGATGAACTGGTAGCCACCTATGGGAACCTGGTTCACCGGGTGCTTACATTCACCTATCGCAGCTTCGATGGCTCAGTACCGCAGCCTGGTGAATTCGATGGAGAGAGCAGGGCACTCCTCAAGAAGGCGGATAACGCCCTCAACACTGTAGACAGCTCGCTTTATGAATGTCACTTTAGAGAGGCGATAAGAACGGCAATGACCCTGGCGCAAGAGGTGAATCGCTACCTTGATGACAAGGCACCATGGAAAAGGATCAAGGAGAATCGAGAGGACGCTGCCACCAGTTTATACGTTGCCCTGTCGGTAATCTCCTGCCTGAAAACGATTCTCTATCCTTTCTTGCCTTTTAGCTCTGAGAAACTGCATCGCCTTCTCGGCTTTGAGGGCGTATTGCAAGATAGTGGTTGGTCGGTAACCAAGTTGCCACCCGGACAAAAGCTGGCCACCCCTGAGCCCCTGTTTACCAAACTGGATGACAACGTGGTGGCTGAGGAGACTGCAAAGCTGGAGAGCGCCCGTGCTGGTTGATTCACATGCCCATATCGGGGCACGTCGCTTCGATAGTGACCGCGACAAGGTTATGGAAAGGGCCAGAGAGGCAGGGATTAGCTTTGTATTCGATGTGGGGAGCGACCTGGAGTCGAGCAAGACAGCGATAGGGCTTAGCCAGCAGTACGATGAGGTCTATGCCGTAATCGGCTTTCACCCCCACAACGCTTCCAGGATGAGGAGTGGAGACATTGAAAGATTGGCTGAGCTGACTCAGCAGCCCAAAGTTGTGGCTATCGGTGAGATTGGCCTGGACTTTTACAGGGATCTTTCGCCAAGAGAGGTCCAGATAGAGTCCTTCAAGAGGCAGCTTGAACTGGCGGAGAAACTCGGCTTACCGGTGGTTATTCATAGCCGCGATGCTCAACAGGAGGTGCTAGGCATCCTCACCGACTGGGCAGAACGCTCGGAACAAGACAAACCATTGGGAGTTCTCCATTGCTTCAGCGGGGATACGGAGCTGGCAGAGAGGT
>Ga0307432_1002239_pt1 | contig 10717 bp, 9 predicted proteins | sample SalMarWE160150MG_FD_202158 | JGI IMG/M metagenome (GOLD analysis project Ga0307432, IMG submission 202158) | Salt marsh sediment microbial communities from the Plum Island Ecosystem LTER, Massachusetts, United States - WE1603-150 | ecosystem: Environmental > Aquatic > Marine > Intertidal zone >...
TCTGAAATTCTTCCCACAACAACTTCTCACCGCGCTTTAACTTCGCTAATGCCCTCTTCTCCAGCTCTTTCTGGAGTTCACTCTGGCGTTCAGCCTGTTTTTTATCCGCTTTTTCCTTCAAGTCTCGTTCGATGGTTCTGATTTTTTCTACAAGTTCGACGCATTTTTGGTGTAGTTTCTGGGCTTGCTGTTTGGTTTCCACATATTTTTGATGGGCATCATCAGCTTCAACTTGGAGTTTGCGGGTTTTGTCTAAGGCTTCAAGCATCTGTTCATGGAATTTTTGGCTCTGTTCAGCCAGTTCAGAAAGTTTTTCGTGAAGTGTTTTTGCTTCAACTCCAAAGCTTTTCTCTTTGCTTCGCAGCTCGAAGAGTTCTTCCTTCACCTTTTTTATTTGCTTTTGAACTGAGAGTTGGGCTTCAAGCTGCCTCACCTGATTAACTAGGTTCTCTTCTTCCTTTAACGGAAGCGAGGTTGTTTGAATCTTCCAGTCAATCTCCTCAATCTCCCTCTCTACCTGCCGCAGGTTTCCCTTGGGTCTCTTTTTATTCAACCCCCTGATTTTCTCTTTTAACTCCGAAATCTTGTCAAGTTTCTCTTTGCGTCTAATCTTCACCTGATCGCGCAGGTTTTTCAGTTCTTGAACCTTCTCGTTTAAGGCGTCTCTTTTTTCTTTAATGCTGGCAGCTTCTTTTCGCAGATTTCCGATTTTTTCGTGGAGGGCGTTTCTCTTTTCAGCCCACTTTTTTGCTTCTAAGTTCAGCTTGTTTCGTTCTTCCTTAAGCGGAGTTAATTCTTGGTTCAGTTTTTCGATTTTGTGTTTGGTGGAGTCAGATATTTTCTTTCACTTCCTATGCTGTCTTAGATTCTGCAACGATCTTCTGAATTAAATTCGCGTCTTTTGATGAGACGGGAAAAGATTTCGTGATTGTAATGGTTAAGGGTTTTGTTCCAGTATGATTCTTGCATCGACCGTTTTTGCTCCCTTCTCGTAAACCATTACCGGATTTAGGTCAAGTTCTTTAATCTCTTGGTGGTCCATCACCAACCTTGATGTGTTCAGCAGGATTTTTGCTATTGTGTTGATGTCAAGGGGTGGTTGACCGCGGTAGCCTCGGAGGATGGGGTATGCTTTTACTTCTGTGATCATCTCTTGAGCGTCCTCTTCAGTTATTGGGGCAATCCTGAATGCCACATCTTTCATCACTTCCACGAAGATTCCGCCGAAGCCGAACATCAAAGTTGGTCCAAACTGGGGGTCTTTGATTGCCCCTACTATAACTTCTGTTGATGTGGGAGCCATCTCCTGAACGAGGATACCGTTAATTTTTGCGTCTGGTTTATGTTTCTTTACATTCTCTATGATTTTGTTGTATGCGTTTCTTGCTTCCTCTCGACTGTTGACGTTAAGGATTACTCCGCCTACGTCAAATTTGTGGAGTACGTCAGGAGAAATTATCTTGAGAACTGTGGGGTATCCGATTTCCTCGGAGAATTTCATTGCCGCCTCAGCAGTAGTTGCTACCTTAAATTTTGTAACTGGGATTCCATATTCTTTACAAACAGTTTTGGCTTCAGGCTCAAGGAGGAAGTTTCTTCCCTCAGTTCTAGCTTCCTCAAAGATTTTGGTAACTTTTTCCGACAACATCAACAACCTTTTTTCTCAACTGCATCGAGTTAAGTTTTTCCTTTCTAACTCTTTCGCAAATCTTAGCCTTAAACTATATGTCCTGTTTTGTTAGCATCTATTCTTTCTAGGTAGAGACGGATGTCTAGAATTGGTCTCAATACGGTTTGTGACACAAAACACATAAAACTTGAGATTATGATAGCACAAAGCGGTTTTTGCAAAAAGTACTGTTTTCAACAATACGCTGTTATTAGGCTCCTAATATAAACGATTTCTATGTTAGTTGTATGGTTTTTTGGGTAGTTTCTGTTTGTAGATTATAACCACCAAAGTCGCCACAAGAAGCAAAGGCAGAATAGTCCATGATGGAAACTCTGGGATGCCTTGTGCGTCGGTTTTGACTAACCAAAAATCACGAGCTCCAGCACCATAAGACCGGGTGTAACCTGCTATGGCGTATCCTCCATCAGAAGTTACAATCAAACAGTAGCACAGATCAAAATCTGCGCCACCATATGTATGGTTCCACTCCACGTTTCCATATGCGTCAGTTTTTATCAACCAGAAATCAGCGCCTCCAGCACCAAAAGACCTTGTGGTAACAGCTATCGCGTATCCTCCATCAGAGGTCTCAACCAAAGAATTAGCTTCGCCATCATTTGCTCCTCCGTATGTATGGTTCCACACCATGTTTCCGTTTGCATCAGTTTTAAGCAGCAAAACATTACGAGGACCCCCAACAGAGTCAGAAAAACCAGCTAAGGCGTATCCTCCATCAACCGTCTCAACTAAGGAGTAGACTGTTCCTTTCCCATATGTCTGGTTCCATTCTATGTTCCCATAGGCGTCGGTTTTAACCAGCCAAACATCTGCAGACCCATAAGCGATATCAGGGGCACCAGAGTAGCCAGCCAACGCATATCCTCCGTCAGCCGTCTCAACCAACGAGCGAGCATACTCATATTGTGCTTCACCATATGTGCGGTTCCACACAATATTGCCATACGCATCAGTTTTAACTAACCAAACATCAATTCCTCCTGCACCAAAGGAATCTGTAGTGCCAGCCAGTGCATATCCTCCATCAGACGTCTCAACCAAAGAATATGCCTCTTCATGACCTTCTCCCCCATACGTCTGATTCCATTCCACATTCCCATACATATCAGTTTTAATTAACCAAATATCCGCAGACCCATAAGGGGAGTCATGATCACCAGAGGCACCAGCTAGTGCATATCCTCCATCCGAAGTTTCAACTAATGAGTAAGCAATGTCAAGATCTGGTCCTCCGTAAGTTCGGCTCCACATCTCCGAAGATGCATCAACAGAACCAATTAGAAGATAACTAGCTAAAACAAAAAGTAATATGCTTGCGAGAAACAGCTTTTTAGACAGCATCCATTCTCCCCTAAATATAGTTTAGATTTTTCAGTTAAGAAGTTTTTTTGTCAAGGTTTCTTGACCAAATAAAAAACCATTACCATAATCTGTTTTGGTTAGTTAAATATACATTTACAATTCTTATGAACCACAAAAGGGGTTTTAGAACCATCACCAGATGAGAGAATAATTTAGCTTTTAGGTAACACAATAATGCTGTTGCACGGTTTTTCAGAAAAAAGCTAGTTTTCAACAATGAAGTATTATTAGTCTCCTAATAGTAAGTATTCACTTAAACCTAATAGTAACTATTATAAATGAAAAGTCCCTATTTTTTAACACAGGTGAACGTGTTGAGGGGAGATGAATTACTCAAATTTGAAAGTGTTCAAAAGTGGTTAAACAGCTTAGACCAAATGGCAAAAAACCGAGGTAAAAAAGGGCTTTCAGAAACTGCTAAAGCGATGCGACTTGGACGAATGTGGGAATACACTAACAAAGGTGAACTCAATCCTGACGAACTTTTACAGGAAGCTCAAGAGGACATTGATAAAGCTGGAAAGAGGCTAAGTGAATACTTTGAGAAAAAGAGATCAAAATGGTCACATAACTCAGCTATTACTTCTTTATGTTATCTACGTGGGTTTTACACACACAACAACCTAAATTTTCCGAAAAAATGGGGAGTTCCGAAAAAAGAGGTCAGTAAAGTTTCTGAAAGGGATGGAAAAGACTCATTTTACAAGTATAACTCAAAAAGTAAAGAAATTGAGTTCAAAAACGAAAACATGCAACACTTTGTACAAAACCTAAGTTTCCGTGACCAAACTATAGCTCTTTGCTTATTATCAACTGGCGCAGATGCAACTGACATACTGAACTTAAACGTGGGTTTTGTCAAGGACGGGAGAGGCAAAGTAGTTGATGATAAACGTTTCTTTTGGTACGGAAACAGAGCTAAAACACGTGAACCTTTTAAGACATTTTTCAGTGAAGAGGCAACCCAATTTTTGAAACGTTATGTTGAACAAGAACGAGTTAACGCAAAAGATGATGAACCACTGTTCGTTGGTCAAACCCGTGAGTACGTATTTAAAAAAGGTGAACGTAAAGGTGAAAAAATTGTTGTAGATGAACGTTTGACAGCTCATTCTTTGTCAATGAATTTTCGTGCATCTGCTAAAAATATGGGCTATGCTAAAGAAAAAAATGTTGCATCACCTTTCCGACCTAAAAGGTTCAGACATTTGTTCCGTACTGCGTGTGCAATAGCTCAAATTGACGGAGGTTATGTTATGGCTATGATGGGACATGCCAGTAACGTGTCGGCAAGTTACTTGGAACAGGACTCAAGTATTTTTGAAAAGATGTTTGTTAAAGTTGAGCCTCTGCTTACAGTCTTTGGTGTCAATCAAAGTGTAGTCAATCAAATGACAAAAGAGGTAAACGGACTCAAAGCTGAAGTTGCAACTCTTTCTGAAGGTGGTAAAGCTATTGTAGATAAAGTCAAGGAACTGGAGGCACAGCTAAAATCCGCAACTGAAATTATCTATTCCTTTGAACCTGTGCTAAGTACTTTTAGTGCAATCGCGGACACACCTGAAGGTCAAGAGCTGATAAAGAAAATCCACGAAGCTAAGGCAAAACAGGAAACAGTTGAAGCTCAAATGGAAACTGATAAGGAACGTGCCGAGATAACAAAGGACCACCCAACAACAAAGAAGGTCAAACGTGATTAACTCACTCTTTATTTTGGACTTTGTGTTTTTTTGTATGTGGGACGTGAGTAAATGGTTTATGGTCAAGAAAAATTAGTTGCAGATGAAGAACTTGAAGATTTTCTTAATGCACTAGGTTATTTTTGGGATGATATGGAATATAGTGCTAAACAAATTGCTAAGGAAATGCACTTTGGTGAACCTGAACCTGAAGGATTTCCACATCTCAAACCTCACCATGTCTACTACTTTGTTCAACGATACGGAAAGGAATGGGGCATGGAACCCCGACGTAAGTTGAAGAAAAAGAAGGAAGAGGAACAACAAACTGAAGTTCAAAGGGGTATCCATCACTTAACTGACATGCCTTTTGAAGTTGTTAATTACTTGCGTGGAAAAGGTTTGTTAATTGAATAAAGAACTTTGATTTAGCCTTTTTTCCTAAAAAGAAACTGTTTTTACCGTTTTTGATTTTGGATTATATAGAATAAATTTGAATAAACCATTTAACTAAAGGTTCAAGACATTTTCTACTAAGTCTAAACAGTTCCAAACATACTGTCAAAATGGGTTTCAAATACAAGTGTTTCTAAAAGTCTTTCCAAAACTATAGCCACGATCTCCGTTTTCTAGTCTTCTTTTAGGAAAATAAGGCTATTTTAAGTTTCTTTTTTTAATTTTTCCAATTAAAAATACTTTTAATTGGATTTATATATCCAAAAGGGGTCTAGGTGCTTTGGGTTCTTTCCATTATAATAATAAAGGATATATAGGGTCATAATGGGTTTCTGCCGTTTCCTCCCTATCCAAACAACGACAGAAACCGCAGTGTTTCATGGGAACGCAGTTGCCCACTGTATCCAATTAGTTAAATCAAGTTAAACTCAAGAGTTAAGATAGTCTATATGTGAACAAGCTCTAGTTCAGTAAAGTTCTTTCTTTGACTTGTCAGGTTTGACAAAAGTCACTTTAGCCTCAAGCCCCATGAACTCTGAGTCACAAGTTGTTTGAATTCTCCCTCTCGTATGCTTCCCTTTCAAATGAGGCTTTATTTTTACAGTTTTTGTATAAGTTCGTTTGCCCGCAATTGTTCCTACTTTCCATCCTCCTTAGATAGTCTGCATTTCACTTTCCTCAATGATTCTTTGAATAGTCGCCTCGTCTACTCCGCCGTCAATTACGTGACGCATTAGTCTAGCCTTCCAGAATTGAAACTAAAGACATTAAGGTTACTAAAGTTTCCATTATACTAATAATATAATTAGTACATAATGTACAGTACAGTACGTACTGTTATCAAATTGTTACTAGTACAATAATATTTCTTAATATTATACAACAACCTTAGAAACCTTGACAACCTTAGGGTCTTATCTTGTACTCACTGTCAGGGTTCATCCGGTGCTCCAGCTTCCACTCGTTCTTTAGCCTCCGTCCCAGCCTCCTGGCACTAACGACAACCCCGAACTCAGGACCCTCCAAAACATTCTGAATCTCCTTCACCTTTACCCAAACCCTCCCTTCAACCTGTAGCTTAGCCAAAACAAGACCAATTGCATCCGTTTCGTTCATGTCCGTCCTGAACCCTAAAGTCTTCATCACAAAATCCTTATCAGCAGGTTCATCACGTCTTTGCTCCCGCATCGCAAACAAAACATCACTGCAATTCTGGATGAAATGTCTTGGAATGTTATGACTATAAATTATGAGTGCCTGAACTGCACTATCATCAAAAGGTAAAGGTTCACTTTTGTTTTGCTGAAAAGCTCTTACCCTTTCCACGTAAATTTCCTTCAGTTCATCCTGTGTAGGCAAAGGAAAATTCACCTTTCGTATTCTAGCAACATTTTCTGACACCTTCAGTCTGTTGTACTGCTCATTAGTAGCTGTAATTATCACGTTTCCAATTTGTTGAAGGATAGCCACTAACTTCTCAATAATGTATTCATCGCGACGTTTCTGGCAGGTCAAAAACTCATCGTGTATATCCAGAAGGTAAACTTTGTTCATGAAAAATTTAGGTTTTGAAAGAAGTATTTCATTCACAATAAGACGCTTCATAGGACAAGAACGAGTTATATAGTTAATTTCCCATATGATGTCCTTTACTTTTCTTTTTGTAACAGTTGTATGTTTAATTTCATCCTTCCATTTATCTTTGAGCGCTTTATGACCTTCTTCACCTTTTGTAATCCACCGACATCTATCCCTTTTTCTACAATCCCAATAACGGCAATTAGTTTCTTCAAACCATAAATCCGCTTGTCTTAATTTACCACATGAAAATTGCATTTCAAGATGTTTCCGTTCCTCTTCAGACTCAGTGTCTGAGATTTGATCCCATAAATAATTATAAATGTCAGCCGTTGTTCTGAAACCAATCATGCCAAAACATTCTTCACCCAGTTCCTTTGCGGTTTCAGCCATAGCTGTTGTTTTACCTGCACCTTTCTTTCCTGCTAAAATAACATTCGTCCGTGACTTAGCCAATTCAACTATTTTTTGAACAGCTAACGTTTTAATCCTTGGATAGTTTTCTCCACGTTCTTCTTCAATAGTGTAGTCATAGACTCCAAACGGGTCTTCTTCCAAACCAAACTTAGAATGCCAAATTTCTTCCGACATTTTTGTTCCTTCTAACTCAGGTTTCTAAGATTATTACTAAAGTTAATCCACAATCGTTTAAAATGGTTGTGATTTCAAGCTTTATTTCCTAAAAACATTATTAAAAATTTTTTAAATAAAAAAAGAAGCTTTAATCTGACGTGAAACACAAGGATAAAGTCAATTTAACCCTGTTTGCGCGCCCACCAGTCTACATGTAGGCATTTAATTTCGTCTACAAAATGAAACAAGCCCTATAATAATCAGGATAACTTTTTCCTATCGCTAAATGTGTTTGATCACTCCACATCCCAATCCAAAAACAGTTATACCTAAGAAAGCTTATTTTTAGCAACTTGTCCATTGTTGAAAGATCCACATAGGCTCTTGCATTACCATCTTTCTCAATAAAGTTTGGTTCTATTTTTCTTTGACATTTCCACTCCTCACAGTCATAAACCCCGACTAATTCACCTTTCTCCATATTGAGAGTCAATTGACCTTTCGATTTTCTGGGGAAATCACATCGAGCAACCTCCAATTTTGTCTTAACTTCCTTAGGAATACCATCAGAATCAAGTTCAATATAGCCAACCGGGAAATCTCTCCAATCAATATCATCATACTTGTGAGTCCTTTCATTATTCTCCCAACGCAATTTCCAAGTATTTGAATCCAAAAGTGCAAACTCAATTTCAACTGAATCGACTTCCCTAACCTGTTTTAATAAATCTGACTTTGCATAACCATCAATTGGATGACTTAAGCGATAATGCAAAAAACTTTCAACATCGAATTTAGCGATACACAATGGAACTTCTTCTTCCTTAGAATTCCTGATCGTAATCCCATCTTCTTTAAATTCGAATTTGGCTTGATTAAATTGCTTATTCATAAATGCGATCTCCAGTAAATCAACTGCTCTTATTTTTTCCATTTTGAAATAGACGGGACAAGTGAGCCATTCTTGATTTTTCTTCTTGATTTGGGACACGAGACCTTGAGAGATTTTGTGTTTATCTGCAATTTCTTTCCCTGATAAACCCGCCTCAAGCTCTTCCAGAATCTCTGCCTTTGTATAACTGTCTGCTTTAACCCGTAGATCAATTTTAGGAACTTTAGGAATTAAATCACTAAAAAAGTGTCTAGCGCCACTTCGATACTCCTCGACAATTTGAGAAATCCTACCCTCAGAACGGTTAACTATCTGTGCAATTTCCTTCAAACTTTTCTTATCTGTAAATCTTAAAAGAATTATAATTATTCTGATCTCTTGGACAGTAAATCTCTTTCCATGTTTTATATTCCGCCGAACTGCCTCGGCCCTAAGTTCAGAATCGGGAATATCAACGATCTCAACCTCAACCTTTTCCTCTTTAAGTTTCTTTGCAGCATGATATCGATGGAATCCATCAATAAGCGTAAAAGTGTTTTTCTGCACAACTAAAGGTGGTAAATTGATTCCTGCCTCAAAATTTAAGCAGTACATTTCAACGAGTTGCTCATCAATTCTAGCCCTTGGATAGTTTTTCTTTTCCAAGTTAATCTTTGAAATATCGACTGATACTATATTTGGTTTTTTCTGGATTTGATCGTTCATTGAGTTTTTCCTCATAATTACTAAGCAGAACACATTTATGCGGATTAGTAAATAGACTAGACTAGTGTTTTACAAATGACCAATATTTTTGGAAAATTTGAAGATGACGTCGATTATCGCGATGAAGAAATCCTTAGGCAAATTTTTCAATACCAACAAGAATTGGGAAAAGGCATAAGCTTCAATATACTTGCTAAATTAATCAAAAAAACCGGCAACGTTTCTATGGCTCGCCAAACTTTATCCAAACACATCCAGAAGCTTGTCAAAATGGGGTTGTTGAATAAGAAGTTGGACAAAAGGAGCAAATTAAAGCTAACCCCAATAATTTTGACAATGTCGGAAACAAGCTGGAAGAGCATGAAATTAATTTCCCTCAGCAGACTTCCTGATCTTCTTCAAGGACTTACGGAAATTGACTTGGATAACGACGAAAACATCAAAAACATAGTTAATGTATTGATTCTTTCACTTGGAAGACTTTTTAAGTTATGTATAAAAGAAAACGATCCCTATCAAAGAACGATCCTTTTCAATATTACATATGATCTCATAAAGAAAGTCTTTGAGATTTCAATATTAAAAACCACAGAAGACGAAAATATGAAAAATGAAATCTTAAATGTCATAAATTCAACCTTTGGACCTTACGCTGAAAAATATGAAATTAGATTCTAATTGGATTTATTCGTATTCATAAAAGTGCGCGCAAGCTAAAAATCTCAGGCTGACATATGCGCGCGCGAGTATATTATTTCGGATAATCCTTCAATGTAAAAATATCCAACAGCAGCTTTGAGACCTTGGGCTCCTTCAGCAAAATTCTTCAAGATTTTTTTAGTGTGACTTTTTTCCCAGAAAATTCTCGTCTGTTATCAATAATTAATCCTTCATCCAGAAAGCCTTCAAAGTCATCTGACATGAACTTCAGTTATATCATGTTCTCTTAAATTAAATTGTTCGATGGTTTAGTTGTAATATACGCGCGAATTTTTATTTGAATTACCTCTCAAGACTTGTTACGTCTACGAAAATGTCAACAACCAAACTTTCTAGCAAATTCTCGCGTAAACCAAGGCATCTATGCAGCAATCTGATTGCACCGCTCCATTCATCGGCGCTTTGTGGGCCTTTCATCTCTAGATCGTTCAAGAAATGGATGTTAATTAAGAAAGCTGGGACATCGTTCTTTCTGAGTAAATGTATGTGAGCTAAGCGGTTGGCGTATTGGTAGAAAGGGGTTGTCCAGTCATAGGTGCTTTTTACTCCGAAACGCTTTTTTGTCTCTTCAAGGCTGCTTAGAATTTTTGTTTTTGAAGCTTCATTGGTTGCTTTCAGTGATGAAATCAGTTCGGGTATGTGGCTCTTTGCCTCCACCAAGAATATTTTTCCAGAAGAACTCTTTCCTAATCCATCCCAGCGTGGTCCACTTCTGGGCCAAAAGTCCCTCAACGGATATTTTTCAAGTTTGATGTCAAGCTTGTCCAAAAAAGCCCTTCCACGATATTCGAGGTAGTTATCTTCGGCTTTTGGTGAGACCCAGGTTATCTTTTCATCCTCATCCAAGTTCAAGCTATCTCTTATTGCAGAATTTAGTAGCTCTGAGTGGTCATTAACTAATCTCTGAATCCACTTCTGACTTCCCTTATCAGCTAACATAAAATCAACCAACCCCTAATATTTGCGCGCTGCCTTGTCCCGATATTATGTATTGAAGAACGTTGGTGAGACTGCTTTGTCTGGTCTCCCGATGTTTTGGGCTGCTTCCCTGTTTAAGATTAG
>Ga0307432_1002245_pt1 | contig 10701 bp, 9 predicted proteins | sample SalMarWE160150MG_FD_202158 | JGI IMG/M metagenome (GOLD analysis project Ga0307432, IMG submission 202158) | Salt marsh sediment microbial communities from the Plum Island Ecosystem LTER, Massachusetts, United States - WE1603-150 | ecosystem: Environmental > Aquatic > Marine > Intertidal zone >...
TCAAGCCACTGCCAGAAGGAAATGCGAATCCCGCCACGCATCCTCTGCATGGAAATCCCCCCCCTGCCGTGCTATCATGGCCGGCCGTGTTCGACTGCCGCTCTGCCGGCGTCGCTGGCCAGGAGGCATCGTGTTCACGGGTATTATCCGCCAGATCGGAACCGTCGTGAGAGCGCAACGCCTGGCGCAGGCACGCGTTCTGATAATTGGCGCGGGAGACGTGGCCTGTGCGGCAGCCCCCGGCGACAGCGTGTGCGTGGACGGCGCATGCCTGACCGTGACGCGTGTCGAGGGACAGGACCTGACCTTCGACGTGGGGGCCGAGACGCTCCGCCTGACGACCCTGGGCGGCCTGTGCGAAAACCAGCGTGTTAATCTGGAACCCTCGCTCCGCATGGGCGAGCAGATCGGCGGACACTTCGTCAGCGGCCACGTCGACGGCCTCGGCACGATCCGCCGATTGGACAAGCAGCCCGGCGAGACGCGCCTCGAGATCGAGGCTGAGCCGCGCCTGACTGAAACAATGGTCCAAAAAGGGAGCGTGGCCGTGGACGGCATCAGCCTGACCATCGCCTCCCTGTCTCGCGGAGCATTCGAGGTAAGCCTCATACCGTACACGATGGAGAACACCACCATGCAGTTCAAACGCCCCGGCGACCGGGTCAACATCGAGTGCGACCTGATCGGCCGGTGGGTCAGGCGCCTGATTGAGGAGTCGGGCATCGAGCTCGGTCGATCCCGACTGACCCTCGAGGAATTGGAAGAGCAGGGATTCTGATGGCGCCCGCTGACGGACCCGTCACCATGGCGCTCACCATGGGCGATCCGCGAGGGATAGGTCCGGAGATCGTCGTGAAAGCCCTGCGCTCGCCGGAGCTCCCCGTTGGTGCCAGGATTGTTATCGTTGGTGCCCTTCAGGTGCTGCGCGGCGAGGCAGAGCGGCTCGGTCAGCGATTCGACCTGCCCCTTGCGGAGCGCGGCGAGCCGCTCGCGGGACGAGCCGCGGTCCTTGACCTGACCAACTTCCCCGCCGAGATGCTGGAGCCACGCAGGCCGGAGGCCGCCAACGGCCGTGCCTCTCTGGACTACGTGGAGACGGCCGTGGACATGGCGCTGGCCGGCGAAGCGGACGCAGTTGTCACCTGTCCGATTAACAAAGCGGCGATCGCCGCCGCCGGCAGCCCCTTCGCCGGGCACACGGAGATGCTGGCGCACCTGACCGGTGGCGGCCGGGCCGTCATGCTGCTGGTGGCGGGGCGGTTGCGCGTAGCGCTGGCCACTACGCACGTCGCACTGCGGGAGGTGCCGGATAAGCTTAACGCGGCCGACATCGCTCGTACCATTACAATGGTGGCGGAGGGGCTGAGGCGCTTCTTCGGCGTCACCCGGCCCCGGATCGCCGTATGCGGCCTCAATCCCCATTGCGGCGACGGCGGCCGATTCGGCGACGAGGAGGCCCGCATCCTGGCGCCCGCTCTCGAGGACGCCCGGCGGGCGGGAGTTCCCGCCTGCGGCCCGAAGCCCGCGGACACCGTCTTCGCCCAGGCCGCAGACGGGCGGTATGACGCAGTGGTCGCGCTCTACCACGATCAGGGCATGATTCCGGTCAAGCTCGCCGGGCTCGGGCGCGTGGTAAATGTCACGCTGGGGCTTCCCATCGTTCGCACCAGCGTCGGGCACGGCACGGCCTACGACATCGCGGGCCGGGGCCGGGCCGACGAAGCGTCGCTGGTCGAGGCCATACGCCTGGCCGCCCGGATGGCGCGCACCAGCACAGAGGGTTCCGAACCGTGAGCACTGCATCCGCAGGGATCAGGAACACGAAGCGCCGGGTCCGCAGGTGGGTCAGGCCGGCGCTTGCACTGCTCGCGCTGACGGTTGCGGGAGCCGCAACGCCCGCCCGGGCGGCCAGCGTCCTGGGCGGCCTTTACATCGTCACGGACCCGCCCGAGGCGGCCGTCTACGTGAACGGCGAACTCAAAGGGGTGAGCCCCTGCGGCATTCCGGACGTGCCTGCCGGCGACGTGGAAGTGCAGGCGCAGAAGCAGGGATTCGAAGCCGCCGCCAGAATTGCCACGGTCGAAGGAGGCGCGACTGCTCAGGTCGAACTGGCCTTGCGCAGGCTCACCAACGTCGGCAGCATCGCCGTGGTGGTGGAGCCGCCCGGCTCCGACGTCGAACTGGACCGGATACCCCAGGGCCGCAGCCCGCTGGTGCTGATGAACGTGCCGGCCGGCACGCATCGGGTCGTCGTCAGCGCCGACGGCTTCCGGCCGCTGCACTCGGCGGTGACCGTGGCGCCGAACCAGCAGTTCGTGCTCAAAGGCAAGCTCGTCCCGACGGCCTCCATGGAAGCCGCGAGGGCCGACGGCACGGACGCCGAGAAGCTCGGCGTCCTGGACCCGGACGACGTGCCGTCCGCGGCCAACATGCCGGAGGAGAGCGCCTTCGAACCGGTGCGCAAGCTGTCGGGCGAGCGGCGCTACGAGGAAGCCCTGGCCGAGCTGGACGAGATGGCGCGCGACGAGCAGACGCGCCGGTTCGCCCGCCGCATAGGGCAAGAGCGCCGCACAATAAACCGCATCCGCGATGTCGTCGACGCTGCCTACGAGAAGCTGCGCGAGTCCAAAGGCAAGGACTACGTCCTCTCGCTCCGAAGGGGGATCCGGCTGGAAGGCGCTCTCGTGGACGTGACCGAGACGCACGCGATCATCCGGGTCTCGGGAACGGAGAGACGCATCCCGCTCAGCAGCATCGGCGCGGAACAGATCGTCAGGCTGGCTTCGTACCGCTACGATCCCCGTGAGGCCGCAAGCCGAGCCGGCTTCGCCATGCTGTACGCAGCCGAGGGCGAATTCGACGACGCATATGGCGAGCTGCGCGCGGCACTCGGCGCGGGGTACGACATCACGGAAGCCAGAAGCTACGTCGACTCGGAGCACCTGTGGTCGGCAGCCGTCGAGAAGGATCGGGGCCAGCGCCTGCGCGCCCGCCTGGCCGGCCCGCCGGCGCCCCAGCGCGTGACGGACTCCGCCCGGCCGGTGCGCATTCTGCTGGACACGTACCGTGGCGCGGACCTGCCCGAGCCGATGGCCGAGATGCTCGCGCAGAACAGCATCACGCTTCAGCCCGTGACGCAGCCGCTCAGCCCGGAGGATTTGGAGGAGCCGACCGTGCTTCTGGTGCGCGACGGCGGAGAGGGCAGGCCGGTCCCCGGCTACGATAGCCACGAGTTGCAGGCCATCGTGGACTGCGTGCAGCGCGGCGGCGGGCTGCTGTTCATCGGCGCTCACCGGCGCGTGCAACTGCCGGAGCAAGGCCGCGCCCAGCCCGTGGGTGCACACCCTTTTCAGCCGCTGCTGCGCTGGTTCGGGATCGTGGTAAACGCCGATGAACTGACAGTCTCGGACGAGGCGCCGGAGGGTTACCCCACGGAGTACGCCATCTGCGCGCCGCTCGTGCGCCATCCGATCACAAACGGAGTGCGCCGCGTGGTCCTGCCCATGCCTTCGCCTTCCCTGGCGATGCAGAACCCCGGCTGGGCGCTGCTCGGCGGCAACCCGCACCTCGCGAGCGAGTGGTCGAAGACAATCGCGCCGCCCGTGGCTGCTGCACGGGTTTTCGGGAAGGGCCGCGTCCTCGTTATCTCGAACATGCCCGTGCCGGACACGTCGGCCTGGCAGGGCTCTCCCGTTTATGCGAACGACGCCGACCGGATGCTGCTGAACGGGGTGCTGTGGCTCTGGGAGTCCGCCGCGTCCTCGGCCGACGCCGGGCGTTGACGCCCGAGGACGGTCCCTTATTCTCCCTCCGTCCGCCGGACGACGTCGATCACCGTGACCTCGGGAGGGTTGAGCAGCCGCATGGGCGGCCCCCACGTGCCGGTGCCCCGGCTGGTGTAGAGATACCTGCCCGGAGCCATCTCCACAAGGCCATGACCGTATTCGTAGTGGGCCGCCACGATGAGGCTGAACGGAAAGATCTGGCCCCGGTGGGTGTGCCCGCTCAGTTGGAAGTCCATCAACGGAACGGATGAGGGCTCGACTAAGGGACGGTGCTTCAGCACCAGCACGAAATCGCCGTCCGGCGCGCGGGATAGCACCTCGCCCTCGTTCCAATCGGTGCCGCCTCGCGGGCGACGGGCCGTCTCGTCGCTGAAACCAACGACCGTCAACCCGGGACAGACTCGGACTGCCTCGTTCTCGAGCACGGTGAAGCCGGCCCGACGGGTGAAGGCAAGGGAATGCTCCAGGCCGGCGTAGTACTCGTGATTGCCCGTCACCGCGTACCTGCCCAGCGGCGCGTCGAGCCCAGCCAAGAGGTCAGCCAGCTCGAGTTGATCCGTCATCTCCCCGTCGACCAGGTCGCCGGTGCTGACGAGTAGGTCCGGCTCCGCGCGGCGCGCCAGGTCCAGCGCCCTTTGCAGCCTGCCCCTTCCCGTGCTGACTCCCAGGTGAAGGTCCGTGATCTGCACGATGCGCAAGCGCGGGAGGTCCGGCAGCAGCTTCGCCGTCTCGATGCGAACGCGCTCCACCACGATGTGGTTCGCCTCCAAAACGCTGTAACCGGTCAGGAGAACCACCAGCCCCGCTTCGGCCAGGATGGGGTAAGCCCCGAGCAAGCAGGCCGAACCGGCGGACGGGATCGCGAGCCCGACCACAGTCAGCAAGCCGTTGTAGAAATCATGCAGGACGCTGACGCAGAAGAACAGGAAGAACGCCCCGCCCCAGATCATGCCGACGGTCGTGACCAGCTTGCCCAGCGCCGCATGGCCCGCGCGGTGCGCCATGGTCCCCACGAAGGGGCATGCCATCAGCGTCACCATCGCGATGCCCAGCAGCAGCGCGCGCCGCGGGTTCAGCGCTGTGTGGGCCCAGACGCGGAGCCAAACGTAGAGGTGCATGGCCCCCCAGATCAGCAGCACCTTGAGGAGGAATCCCATTGCGTACTGGCCCCTGAGTCAGGACGCGGACTCGGTCGGCGAGGCAACAAGCGGACGAATCACGGCGCGAACGCGCACGCGGTAGAGGGGCGGGTCGGCTTCCTTCACGGGCCCGGCCTCCAACACCTCCATCTGGATCAGGCGACCCGAGGCCTGTGAGCGAACCGTCATCTCCTCCAGGCGCATGTTCCGCACGCGCGTCTCGGCGACCACGTTCACGTGCGCCTGGAGCAACGCGTTGCGGCGCGCGTCCAGCAGCGCCTCCCGGTGTGCCTGGCTCAGTGCCTTGCTTTCGCCCAGCGCGGCGAAACCCACCGCCTCCACCGTGACTGCCTCCTGCCCCAAAGCCCCCGTCCGGCCCGCACCGGCGCAGCCGCACAGCGCAAAGACAAGGACCATCACAGGGAGCGCGCGCCAGGCAGATGCTGCCGGCCTCATGATGCACCCTATCCGTATCAGAGATCGGGACTGCGAAAGGCGCACTGCGCCAACCGCTCCGCCCCGGTCGAGAGCGGTGCTATTCCACACAAGCGTTCAGCGACCTCAACTGCCGGCGGGTCAACTCCACGGCGGCACGCGCGGTCACCACGCCGGGCGCATCCATGACGGGCGTCTCAGGAAACGTAACGATGGCCCGGACCAGGAATCCCTCCACCCGCACGACGGCCTCCTGGTTCTCGAACATCAGATCGCCGACCGTCATGTGGCCTTCGACTTCCTCGCCCGCGATCAGCGCCAGCAGGTTGGCCTTCGCCATGGTCGCCGCAGCGCACCGGGCCTCCAGCAGGTGGATGGGATCATCCGGCTTGGCGGCGACCGAGGTGCCCTCGGCGCAGAAGGCCATCGTCCCCCTCGCCGTGACCCATGCGCCGGTGATCGCTCCGGCCTGTGCAAATCGGAGCGCCGCCTCCGCAGAGATCGCTTCGCCTGGCGCAACCACGGCCTCGCAGCCGACAGACGCCGCCACCAAGGCGGCAAGAATGGCAAAGACAATCAAGTTCCTCATCGCACGTCCCTTTCTCAGCTTCATGGCTCTGCCTCAGGGAACAGGGCTGCAACGCCCCCTTCGCGGCCGTTCAGCGCGAGGCGAAACACGACCTCTGCCGCCTCTGCATCCTGGTCGTAAGTTGCCCTAACGAGTTCCACGCCGACCAGCGCCCCGGCGACTCGGCTCTCGGCCCGCTCACCGGCGAAGGACAGGTCTCTTACGGTCGATTCCCCGGCCAGGTGCACGCCGTGGACCTTCTCAGCCAGATCCGCCAGGGCGCACTGACGGGCGGCCTCCAGGGCCGTCCATTCCTTCTCGTAAGCGCTGGCCGCCATTGCTGCCGGCAGCCCCATTCCCTTGCCCTCCAGCGTTGTCGGCGCCTGAGCGCAGCCGGTCAGAAGGACGAGCAAAAGGACGCCCCCCAGGCAGAGCATGGGCATCCGAGTCGCGCCCGTGCCGCCAGCCCATGATCGACATCCACACGGTCGTCCCATGCCCGGCATTATACCGGCAGCAAGGCGAGCGTCAACGCCGCCGCGCAGAGGAAGCCAGCGCCGAGAAGCCCGCGTACCGGTTTCGCACCGAGGAGTGAGGCTGCACGGTGGACGAGTGGAAGCTGCCAGCCCACAAGCGGGACAATCACTGGTTTGATTGGCTGGTGGGCTGCGCGGCTGCCGCCTGCATGCGAGGCGTCTCGTTGGGGGCAGTGCCAGCCGACCCCGTAGTCTGCGTTCGCGACCGCAAGCGCCTGAAACTATCCGAACTACAGATGGTCAAGCGAAGGTGACAGGGGAACCGAAACCCAGGCCGTCGAAAGATGATGAGGAGCGTGGCCTGCACTGCCGGCACTGCGGCTGCCGCCACTTCCGTGTGATCTACACCCGCCCGGTCCGCGGCGGCAAAATCATGGGCCGGCGCCAGTGCCACAACTGCAGCAGCCGAATGAGCACTTACGAGCAAGAAACGTAGGCCCCCATTCCTGATCGAAGGCCACAAACCCACGACCCTTGCCACTCTAGGTTCCACTTGCCAGGATTACGTCCCGCCGCGTCTGAGGGCGCGAACCGTCTTGTTGCGTCACCGCCCTCTGTGCTGTCGGCCGTTGTGCAGGTTGACTCTATTCACCGAGGGCACCCCGTCTGGCCATCTGTGCTTTGATGATCGTGCAGTGATCATCGATGTACCAACGGATGTCTTTCTTGCGCGCGTTTTCTGCCATAGCCATGTCTACTTGGTCGATCAGCCAGTACGCGTTCCACAGCGAAGCCACTGCAGGAAGCGAGCGCAGTTCAAGCTCGGACGGGGTTCTGCACTCGCGATAGCCAGCCAACCACGCCCCCCATAAGGACGCTGCCCTGGTTGGATCGTCTCTCCAGTACATCCAGCGGAATGCATTTGCCATATCAACGGCCCGAGGCCCGAAACCGCTGAAGCGGACGTCCACGACCTTGAGGCCTGACGACCCTTTCAACAAGGTGCCGGGCCATAGGCATCCATGGACAGGCTGAGCGTCTTCCGCATCGATGAGGCGGTCACAGTCCGAAGCGATGGCCGCCGCCCACTGTTCCATGATAGCGCGCCCGGAGGACGATGCGGCAGTCAAGTGGCACGCCTCGTCCAGGAGCTCTGTTGGGCTCTCCTGGAGCAGCAGGGCTCCCACTCGTTCGTTGGGCTGCCAGCTTTCGCAGCACGTATGCAGTCGCCCCGTAAACTCCCCCCACGCCCTCGCGTCCGCCGCTTCAAATGGGACCGGGAGAAATGCCCCTTCATCCAGGGCGAGCAGCATAGCGGCCTCTCTGTTCGACAGGCGGGCATATGGCTTGCCGGCCGCTGTGGGTACCAGTGTCTCGCCGCCTAATCCATGTGTCTGTAGCCATTCGATGAATTCCACATGGAAGTTGATCCGGCCAGTCCCAGTGTCCGGGTCGTAGATTCGGGCCACGAATTCCTGCCCCTCTGCTCGAAGCCTGGCAACGTTCATAGGTTCGGCGGGCACCCATCGCCAGCCTTCTATGCACTCCAACCCGTAGGAACTCCTGAGTAGCTTAGCCTTCACCTCCTGAGCGAACCGTTCGTCTGGCGCGTTTTCTTTCAGTGTTTCGTCAACCATAGTGACCGTCCTTTCCTTCAGCCGTATCCGCGAGGCACGCAGACGATTGGTGATCGTCGTCACCGGCACCTCCAGGAACTCGGCAATGTCTCTCTGTGAATAGCCATTGATGTAAAAGAGCGTGGTGACAGTGCGCTGCTCTTCGGGCAGCGACCGAATTGCCTCCAGTACCTTGTCGGCCATTTCTCGTTTCTCCGCTCGTTCAGCCGGCCCGGGACGATCCGACGCCACGGACTGAGCCGATTCTAGTGATTGCTTAGAGACGCACCTTTTCCTGGTCAATCGATCGCAGTGCTTGAAGACTATCCGCCGGAACCAGCCAGGAAACGCTGCTGCATCGTGCAGCTGGGACAAGAACCGATACGCATCAATGAAGGCCTCCTGCGCCACATCTTCTGCCAGGTGGAAATCACCCAAGAGGGAATAGGCATACCCAAAGGCCATGTCCTGGAATCGACGTACAATCGCGCCGAACGCGTCCACGTCACCGCCTTGGGCTGCTATCACTAACGAACTGAGCGGTTCCACATCCATTCATCCGCTATGGAAGCGCCTCTGTCCATAAGACCCACTTTGGCAGCTTTCTCTGTACAGAATACCTCAAAGCTGGCGTGATTTGGCGGCCGGGAGAACCAGACTGTCCTCACTAAGCATCGGTTTCCCATGCCAGAAATCAGCGGGGAATCCCAGCCAAACGCTATAGATATGGAACGGATTTGCAGCCGAGCTCTACATGTGGAGGCGGGATATTGGCCAAGTATTGACGCGTCTCACGGGGCACATAGAATGGAGGCCGATAGACTGATTGGGCGACAGTCTGGCGGTTGATCACCTCCGGGCTGCTCCCCGCCGTCACTCGCCCGTGGGCGAGCTGTGCCGGGCTGAGAGCCAGACAGTCCAAGGCCGTGTGGGGCCAGGAATCCAGGCGGCCTCTTCTGTTTGGGCCTTCGTGGCCGAAGGGCTACTTCGGCGAAGTAGGCTTGAGGAATCGCCCGACGCAAGCGAGCGTAGCCGACCCGATGGCCGATGACGTGAAGGACGCGATAGAGAAGAACGCGCAGGGGCCCCAGAGCACTCCAGGACGCCAATGGCCGCCGCCTGCGCCTCCCCCGTCGAGCGTTGCCACGAGGTGTCGCTGCCCGACCGATCCGACGGCGATGAGTTCACCTGGCGGGAGGCGGCGGAGGCCAATGGAAAGGCCCCGCGCCGCAAAGCCTTGCCGACGCGGGGCCTAAGCTGGCGAGGGCGGGGAGACTTGAACTCCCAACCTTCGGATCGACAGTCCGATGCTCTAGCCAGTTGAGCTACGCCCCCGGCGTTTTGTCAACAAAACCACGTTACTCAAAGCCCTGGCTCCTGTCAACGGAATCGGGCGAATGCAGCCACGTGCGCCGTAGCGGTACCGCCTTGCCTGTAGGTGACAGCGACGCGCCTTTTCGTTTGCCCGCCCGGGTGCTTTGCGATAACCTGACCCCCCACCGCCCGAAGAGGTACCTCTCTGTGAACGAAGACCTCCAGGACATGCTCAGGATCTCGACCTCAGCCGGGGGCGACCAGCGCCTCGTGCAGGGCGGCGGAGGCAACACGAGCGTCAAGGCCGATGGCGGCCGCCTGATGTACGTGAAGGCCAGCGGCACCGCACTCGGCCAGATGCGCGAGGGCCGCGGCTACCGGCTGGTCGACGTGGCGAAATGCGCCGCCATCGTCGGGGACGAGCGGCTCCGCCAGATGCCCGCCTCCGAAAGGGAAGCGGAGGTGTTGAGCCGCTTGATGGACTGCTGCGTGGACGAGCTGGAAGGGCGTCCCTCCGTCGAGACCAGCCTGCACGCTATGCTCGGCCGTTGCGTGGTGCACACGCATCCGTCCGTCGTCAACGGCCTGCTGTGTGCGCAGAAGGGCCGCGCCGTCCTCGATGAGTTGTTCGCGCAGTTGGATCCGCCCCTTCTCTACGTGGACTATGCCGGCGCGGGCTACGCGCTGGCCTATCGCATGGCGGACGAGCTGGCCGCCTATCAGCGGAAGCACGGGCGACTGCCGGAGGTCATATTCCTCGAAAACCACGGGCTGTTCGTGTCCACCGAGGATGCAGATCGTGCGCTTGCCCTGACGGGGGACGTCTTCCGGAGGATCGAGGAGGCGGCCTCCGAGGCCGAACGGCAGGCCCGCCTGCCGGAGTTCGCTCCGCCGGAGCCGGGGCCCGAGCAGGAGGCAATCGCCGAGGTAGCGGCATGCGTGAGGCGGTTCCACGCCGGCGTCTTCGGCCGCCCGGTACTCGTCCGTTTCCAGCGCGACGAGGTGGTGGCCGGATTCCTGCGCTTGCCGCAGGCGGCCGACCTGTGCGGCGTCAGCCCACTCGTGCCGGACCAGGTGGTCTACTGCCGCGACAGGCCCGTCTGGGTGGAGTTACCGGCCGAACCAGGCAACATCCAGGAGACGGTCGGAGAGGCGCTGGCGGGGGCGGAAGCCGCAGCGGACACTCCTCTCTGCGTCGTAGTGGCCGGGCTGGGCCTTTTCTGCGCCGCCCCGTCGCCGAGCCTGCTGGAGGCGGTCTGTTCGACAATGAGGGCTGTCCTGGAGACGCTGTCGATAGCCTCGTTCTTCGGAGGCCCACGCGGGCTCGACGACGAGTCACTCGCGTTCCTTCGGGGCTGGGAGGTCGAA
>Ga0307432_1002246_pt1 | contig 10701 bp, 7 predicted proteins | sample SalMarWE160150MG_FD_202158 | JGI IMG/M metagenome (GOLD analysis project Ga0307432, IMG submission 202158) | Salt marsh sediment microbial communities from the Plum Island Ecosystem LTER, Massachusetts, United States - WE1603-150 | ecosystem: Environmental > Aquatic > Marine > Intertidal zone >...
GAACACGCTTAACGAGCCAACCGGCATCGCCGTGGACGACTCGGACAACACCTACGTCACTGGTTGGTCGAGCGACAACGCCTTCAAGATCACGCCGGATGGGATCATCACCGAGATCATCGACTCGACTGGCGACAACATGGGGAACACGCTTAACGAGCCAACTGGCATCGCCGTGGACAACTGGGGTAATACCTATATTACTGGATACGACAGCGACAACGCCTTCAAGATCACACCGGATGGGGTCATCACCGAGATCATCGACTCGACCGGCGACGGCATGGGTAACAGGCTTGACAGGCCGCGGGGCATCGCGGTAGACGACTCGGGCAACGCCTACGTCACTGGATTCTACAGCCACAACGCCTTCAAGATCACGCCGGATGGCGTCATCACCGAGATCATCGACTCGACCGGCGACGGCGCGGGGGACACGCTTGACGGACCGCGCGCCATTGCCGTAGACTACTCGGGCAACGCCTACGTCACTGGATTCCACACCCACAACGTGTTCAAGATCACGCCGGATGGGATCATCACCGAGATCGTCGACTCGGACGGCGACGGCATGGGGAACACGCTTAACGGGCCGTGGGGCATAGCCGCAGACGACTCGGACAACACCTACGTCACGGGATACGGGAGCCAAAACGCGTTCAAGATCACACCGACTGGGGCCATCACTGAGATCATCGACGTAACTGGCGACGGCATGGGAAACGAGCTTAACGAGCCGATGGGAATCGCCGTAGACGCCTCGGGCAAAGCGTACGTCATTGGATGCGTCAGCCACAACGTCTTTAAGACTACACCGGATGGGATCATCACCGAGATCATCGACTCGACGGGCGACGGCATGGGGAGTGAGCTTCACTTGCCGTGGGACATCGCCGCAGACGCGTCGGGCAACGCCTACGTCACTGGGAGCAACAACGCCTTCAAGATCACGCCGGATGGAGTCGTCACCGAGATCATCGACTCGACTGGCGACGGCATGAGCAACGAGCTTAACGGCTCGCACGGTATCGCCGTAGATGACTCGGGCAACGTCTACGTCACTGGAGTCGGAGGCGACAACGCCTTCAAGATCACGCCGGATGGAGTCATCTACGAGATCATCGACTCGACTGGCGACGGCATAGGGAACACGCTTGACAAACCGTTCAGCGTCGCCGTAGACGACTCGGGCAACGTATACGTCACTGGATACGACAGCCACAACGCCTTCAAGATCGAGCTGTGCGACACGCTTAGTGACTATCCCTTATTCGCAGACTGCCTGACCGGGCCGGATGGCGTTTCCGATCCGAGCTGCGTCTGCCCCGACGATGATGCCGACGGTGACGTGGATTTACTCGACTTCGCACGGTTTCAACGGACGTTCGTGGGGCAATGATTAGACATGGCTTTTCGCGTCGCGGAGCCGACGGTTCCCAATGTACCTTCGGGCAGTGTCAGCCGGACGCGACGCTGCTGCTCACCGTAGCTTGAGGTATCGACCGTAACGGTTACCCTGTAGGTACCGGGCGCAGCGTAGGCGTGAACCGGCTCGGCCAGGGGCGATTCATCGCCATCCCCGAATTCCCAGCGGTATTGCGTGGGTTCGCAGGAGCGCCGCAGCTTGAACTGAATCTCGAGGGGGTTACCGCCTCGCGCGGGCAACGCCCGGATGTGAATCCACGGCTGGGTGCGGAGCACCTCCTCGAAAAACCGGACGGACCGCTCAGTGTCGTCGTCACGACCGGGGCCGTGCGGATTCTCGGTCAGTTTCGCGCCCTGTGATCGTAACCATTCCACACAGCGGCGGGCGTGCTTGCGCATGACGGCGTCGGCAACGCTGTAGTGAACGAAGACCGGCTGATGGAAATCGATGGCACCGGCAGCATCGGCCAGATGGGCTTCCTCGAACCCCGGTTGTGACAGTGCTATGGCACGAAAGACCTCGGGATGCCGCAGCCCCGTATGCAGGGCGACATGCGCGCCGCCGGAGAAGCCGTGGATGAAGATTCGATCCTCGGAGATATTGTGAGCGGCGCGGATGTGTCGGATCGCGGCAAGGATACGCTTCTCGTCATCGCGCTGCAGACTGATCTGCCTGGCGGCCTTGGGAGCCCAGGATTTCCTGTTCCCTTCCAGCTTCGGGGCCGCGACGACAAATCCGTGATCTTCCGCGAGCCGCGTCCACGCGCGAATCCGGCGGTTGGGCGAATCGGGAAAGGCGCTGTGGCAGATGACGATCAGCGGCCAGGCGTAATCCTTGCTGTAGCTCGACGGGCGATAGACCAGGTACTCGCGCCCGAACTCCGGCTCGACATACGGCCGGATCGGCTCGGGCACGTTGGGATCGATGTATTGCGAACAACCCGTCGATACTACGCAGCCAAAGAGCAAAGCCGCGCAGGAATAACGACGCAAAACGCTCACGGTTGTCATGGGAATCCTCGGTTTGAAGAGATGGCCGACGTCACAGTGACAGGATATTGACGCATACAGACCATCAACGGCGAATCTCGAAGCCGCGCGTTTGCACATGTTGCTCAAACGCACGGCGGAAGGCGTTGGTATCTTCGTCCACGAGCGTGCGCGTATCGTCGCCGACAACAGTCCGGAAGGTCAGGCTTCGCCGGCCGGGTCCGATCGCGTCGCCTTCGTAACTGCCGACGTACCGGATGCGCCGAAGCAACGGGTGATCGAACGAAACGAGCTTCTCTCTGACCTGCTCGTATCGAGCAGCCTTGGGTACGAGAATCGAGAAGTCCATCTCGACGAGTGGATACTCGGGAATCCCGTCGATCCGCTCGGTCACATGACCGAGCTGTTCGAGGCCGTCAAGCCGCAGCTCCGTCCACGCGATGCCCCAAGCGGTCAGGTGTTCGTCGATCACCCGCCTGAGTGATATATCGATGACACTGATTCGACCGGCTACGACTTCGCCAATATGCACCTCGGCAGTTCGGTGTGGATGCTCCCAGGGCCTATCCCGGTCGGCGGGCGCCGGTGTGAACTCGACGCTCCGCGCGAACCGCCGCCACGCCCATCCCTCGATGGCGCCTTTAAGATGGTTGTACAACTCGTTTTCAGCACCTTTTCCCCGTCGCGCACTGGCCGCCGCAACGTGACGGAACTCCCAGTCCTGCGGATCACCACGCTCGAACACGCTGCCGAGTTCAATAAGCGAGAAGGCGGGGAAGTAGAACCGGTTCTTTGCGACCGAGGCGAGCAGCCCCGGCATCAGCGAACGCCGGAGTTGTTGCAGTCCTTCAGCCGCCGGGTTCGACAGCTCCACGCACGGACCCGCGTCGATCCCGAGCTGGGCCAGCCAGCTTACATCGTACCAGAGATAGCCCTGTACCTCGTGGAAGAACTGCGAGGTCGTGAAGTAGTCGAGCGTCCGCTGTTCCAGTTCATGCAGCGCGTTGGGCTCGAAACGACGAACCGACACCCGCGGCATAGCCGGCGGGATGTTGTTGTAGCCGATGTACCGGGCGATCTCCTCGATCACATCGTCCTCGATGGAGACATCGCCCGTCGCCCGGAAGGACGGGACGTCGATCTTCAGATTGGTGCCAGCTTCCGTCACTTCAAAACCGAGAGGTGCAAGAATCCGCGAGACTTCATCGGTTGGGACTTCGCGCCCAATCGTGCGAGCCAAGTGTCTTGGGCTCACTCTGACTGTCACCGGCTCCAGCGGCTTCGGATACCCGTCCGAAAGCCGGCTAGTGATCCTCATGTTGGGATACATCGGCCGGGCCAGCTCGACGAACCGTTGGATCCCCAGCGCCGTGTGTGCCGGATCGAGTGACTTCTCGAAGCGAGCGCTCGCGTCCGTTCTCAAACCGAGACGGATCGCGGTCTTGCGGATCGTAGTCGGATTGAAGTTGGCCGACTCAAGCAGCAGGGTAGTGGTCTTCTCGGAGACTTCGGTTTCAAGTCCGCCCATCACGCCCGCCAGCGCGACCGAATGACCCTCGCACTGAATCATCAGTTCGTTGGCGGTGAGCGCGCGTTCAACACCGTCAAGGGTCGTGAAGCGTTCGCCCTCTTTGGCCCAGTCGACCTCGATGCGGCTTACGCTCGCGGCATCGAAGGCGTGCATCGGCTGACCCAGATCGGCCATGATGTAGTTCGTCAGATCGACCAGCCCGGTGATCGGCCTCATGCCCACGTGGCCTAGTCGAAACTGCATCCAAAGCGGAGCCGGTTGCGTTGGGACACCCTCAAAGATCAGCGCGCTATACCGCGGGCACGCTTCGCCGTCGACGATCGAAATCTCAACCGCGGGCAATGCCTTCGACGTAAGCTCCTCAACCGGCACCACCGGATAGGGCTTGAGGGGCAAACCGAAAATCGCGGCGATCTCCCGGGCGATTCCGTAATGGCCCCACAGGTCGGGACGGTGGGTCATCGACTTATTGTCGACCTCGATGGTCCAGTCTTCAAACAGTTCCGGCAAAAGCGGCTCACCCGGCTTCATCGCGTCGCTGATGAAGACGGCCTCCTGAGCAGCCATCGCGATGCCGATCGTGTCACCCGGCAGGATCATCCCCACACTGGTGCGTCCAGCCACTTTGGCAGCGCCGATCTCACCCAGCGCCGCGACCGACGAACCAGCCGGTGCGTAGACGACGTTCGATCCCACATGCAGCGCCGGCGCCGCAGTTACCGTCTCGACGGTCTTACCATCGCCGACGTCGAGCATAACTACGCGGAGGTTTCGCGTGCCGGGTAAGTCCGCGGCGCTCATCACGCGCGCCACAATCAATCCCCGTGCCGCAACGTTGATCGGTTCAACCCCGTCGACTTCAGCAGTGGTGCGTGTAAAGCGTTCCGTTAGATCGCGCGGATCCACATCGGCGGGCAGGTCGACGTAGTCTCGAATCCAGTTAAGCGAGATAAGCATACGTTGCGTCTACCTTCGTGCTAGTGTCCTGTCAGCCTCGAAGTTTGCGGGTGCGTTCTTGGCTGAAACTATGAAACAGGATGTCGAGCCGGTTCACTGTGCCTTAAGCTAGTGGTAAACGGTTGGATCGCTTTTTAACTCCTACAGTTTCCACACCAGGAGCAGACCATGAACTTTGTCGGCATCGACCTCCACAAGAAGACTATCAGCGTTTGCGTCGTCAACCAAGAGCGCGGGGTCTTGAATCGGAAGAGATTCCATTGCAGCGATACCGGACGCAATTCCGGATTCTTCGAGGCGATCAGGCGGTTTCAGGCTGTCGTGTAGGCCGCGGCCGGTTACGAATGGCTGGTGAGCCTGATCGTACGGCTTTCCCCGAGCTGGTCGTGCCGGCCCATCCCAAGAAGGTGCGGGTGATCGCCGAGAGCACCCGCAAGAGCGACGAGCTTGATGCTCAGATTATAGCGTAGTTTCCGGCCTTGGACATAATTCCCGAAGCCTACCGGCCCTCGAAGCGGCACAGAGCCCGTCGGATCCTGGTTTGCCATCGCAGTTACCTGAGCCGCCGATTGCCGTCGGCGTCTAACGGCGTGTCGGCAAGGTCCATGATGTCCGCGTACAGACGGTCGAGCATGAGAAAGACTGCGAGCTTGCGCAGGTCTTCCCGCAGCCGGTGGATGTCGATCACATGCGAAGCCTCAAAGAACTCGTGATCAGCACCTTCGCCAGCGGGGGGCAACCGGAAGAAACGCTAGAGCGCGCCAATAGTAGTTTGTCATTCCGCCCGCTCACACCGACTCGATGATTACCCGTTGCTTCGCATCGCGTTCTTGGACCATTTCACGGTGCGCAACCGGCAAGAACTCTCGAAGGCGTTGTTGCAACCGCGCGATCACGTCGTCCGAAATCTTGTCGTCATCCTTCAAATCTGCAAACTTGAACTCCCAGGCGTGCTGCCGGGTTTCAAGTTGCAGCGACTTGCGGCACACAGCCTCGGCGACGATCTCCGCGAGAAGAACTCGATAGACGGGGTTCTCCTGCCCCGGAAACGTGCCGTCTTCCCGCGGTTCTCCTAAATAACGGCGTAGCGGTGGGTGGCGCGTCGTCGGTCTTGCCTGTCAACTTCGCTGGGACGAGAATCCCTCCTCGTCCCAGTCGTGTACGTCGGGCATGTATGTGACGAAGTTGTGTCACTAGTCCTGAGGTGTAGTAGTCCCCAGCCTGAAGGGCTGAACCAAAATAGCCCTGGGCACCGCCCACGGACTCTGGGACGACGGCAATTGACCCGACCCTGAAAGGGTCGAAGCAAGTAGCGGCCTGCGTCCTCGCAGGCCGTTGGGACTCCCGGCCAGCGAGCGTATCTATTTGCCATGTAGCGCCGTCCCTCGTGGGCGGCGCGCCGGCACGCATGCGTGCCCCGTCCTTTACCAAGCAAAGGTCGTAGATCCCGATTCATCGGGGGTGGGGGACGGACAGACCTGTGCCATCCGAGGTATGGCCACACGCCACTCGGCACCATTACGAAGATCAACATGATCAGTATCCTGACCCCCCGAAGTTGTGGGATAACTGGTTTCGGAAAGCTTGATGGCGCACAGGTGACCAGCGTATGCGTGCCGGTAGCTTGCCATGCACTGCTGCTGCGTTTGCCGAATCCCGTCAGCACGACGAGCTCGACTTTGGTGAGGAGCCTTATCGCTATCTATCCTGCAATGCGTCCTCAACCACAGCCTTAAGCTTGTCAAGTCGCGGCGCTCCCTGCACGATCCGACCATCGGCGTCCAAAAGGAAAACGTTGGATCTCCTGTGGAGGCCGAACTCAGCTGTAAGATCACCGGCTTCCAGATCCGCTGGCACGAACTGCCGCCAACGCATGTCGCGCTCTTTGACGAACCGCCGAACTCGATCTACGTGGGGATCCAAGTGTACCGTGATCAATCTGAACTGGTCACTCTCGCCAAACGTCTCATGTATCCCGCGCAGGGCATCGGTCTGGGATCCGAAGGGATCCCATTCGATCTTCGTGAAGTGGAGCAGCACGACACGGCCTTCGTAGTCTGACAGGCGCGCGAGGCTGCCGTCCAGTCCTCTAAGCGCTAAAGATGGTGCGGGGGTGCCCGGCTTCAAGGTGTTGACTGGTCTAATCGAAAGAACCCCCACGTCGATCGGCTCATCCGTCTGAGAGATGTCAGGCTTCGGAACGACCAGCCTGGCTTCGACGATTCCGACCCGAGACCAGTCGTGAATACCATCGTCGCAGTCGATTTCCATTGACACCTCGTAGTCACCGGGAGGAACATCATCCGCCCGGAAGCTGCCGTCTGGCTCGAAGCGAATGGGAAAAGGATAGCGAGCCGAAGGCTTCCCAGCCCCTGATACAGCCTTCAGTTGCGCCATGCCATGTGCTGAGCAGTGTCCGTCCTTCATTTGGCTGGGCAACTCCACTCGGCCCAGGACAGTAGTGCCGCCCCCACCCACGCTTACGGCTGTCGTTTGGCCCGGTTTTACTTCCACTTCCACAGTGTGAGTATGGGCGATATATGGCTTTCCGAGACTGATTCGTCGTGCCACTTCGACCCTACCGGGCACCACACGACTAAAGACGAAGCGGCTGTCTGAATCAGAGGTCGTTTCATATCGGAAGTCCACACGTAGCGGGTCCGGCTCCCGATATGTGAACGTGAATTCCATACCAGGCCGGGCGGGCTCGATGCGCGACTCCTGGTTGGACTCGATCAGATCGAGCGTAACGGTCTCACCGGCAGCCGCTCTTGAGCCGATGCGCACAATGCCTTCGACACGGCCCCAGGCCTGCACTGTGATTTCAGGGGAACTGGCGAACTCCGTTTCGCTTATGCTCGCGAAGCCGCCCTCGTGTACGACCGCGATAAGATACGGGTCAACCTGCGGTGGGAATTCAAACCGCCCGGTTTCATCGGTCTGCACGACGATCTTCTGCTCCGCCGTGTGATTAAGCTCGCCCTGGGTCAGGGAAAGGACCCACATGTCCGAGCGCTTGCTAATGACGACCTCGGCACCCGCTGCTGGGTCCCCGTTGGGAAGTCGGACAACGCCCGTCGTACCCGTCTGTCTCGTGAGCTTGAAGTCAAAGACGATGTCACCTTCTTCGTCGGTAAACGGCCGGGAGACCGCACGCTTGTATCCCGTCGCTTCGATTCCGAGGATGCGCTTGTCGAACCCCTCCGGCATGTCGGCCGACTCATCAAACGTGATTTCGTAATGCCCGTCGAGAAATGCCCCGAGAGGTTCAGAACCATACCTGTCAAAGAACATGGGTACCTCGCCCATCTGCATGCCCAGCTTCACCGAGAACTGAAGGATTTCCTGGCCTGTCTGGGCGTCTGTGACGGTACCGGAGATGATAAACGGACGCTTCAATGTGATCACTTGGTCCTTACCTTTGGTGGCTGGGAGTGTGAAGCGGTGTGTCATGTACTCCGGTTTCACGATGCGCGCAGGGATGGACTTGCTTCCAATCATCAGTGTGAACTTGCCCTCGGAGTCGGTTCGGATCGGCTTATCGTAGAACAACGGTAATGCCGTATTCGAAAGATCGATCACAGCACCTTCAATTGGCGTTCCGTCTGGAGCAACGACCGTGATGTCTATCTGGCGGCCAAGGGGCAGTTTGATCCACACATGATGGTTTTCACGATCTACCTTAAGCTCTTTATACCCCGTTGCGTGTCCATCGGCAGACACGAGGACCCCAAAGGTGCCTTCTGGGACTCCGCGGAAGTAGCACGTGCCAAGATCATCGGTCGAGGTGAACCGCGCCGACCGACGCCTCTGTTCCCAAGTATCGTCCTTGTGAACGGGATAGATCGCCACGCGAGCGTTCTCGACTAGCTGACCCTCGTGACTGCGCACCAGGACACGAATGCGGCTAGGCTCATCCGCCACCTCGGCTCCGGCACTGAGAAGTTCTCGTTCTCGCTGCAACACCCGACCCCTACGACGTCCCTCGTTGAACGCTTGTTGGAGTGGTCTTGGAATCTCCGGGAGTGTCGCATTGGGGGCAAACAGGATGCGACCCAAGGATCGCGCAATCTCGTAGCGGTTGTGTCCCTGCTCTTCGTGCATCAGAGCACAGAGGTCGGGAATGGCGGGTGCTGCAGCCGGGCCAATTTCTCCCAAAGCGGTGGCGGCTTTGCCGCGGAGAGTTGGATCCTGCGCTTTGAGTGCCTCGCATAGCACGGGTACAGCCGCTTTGGCGGCGGGACCGAAGCCGCCGACGGCCTCAGCGGCGGCGTGACGCATACTCGAATCTTGTTCCGCACCTAGCCGTAGCAGCACCTCGGGCAACGCGTCAATAGCTGTAGGCCCCAGGGCACCGAGTGCACGGAGCGCTTCCCTCTGCAAGATCGGGTGCGGATCATGCAGTAGCTTGACGAGAACTGGTGTGGCTTGATCTTTATCCCCAGTTACTTGGCCGAGAGCCGTGATCGCTTCCCAGCGCCTGTCAAACTTCTCATTCGGGTCCGTGGCCTTGCTGATCATCTGCTCGATGGTAGCCAAATCGCGAGGCCCCGAGTCCCGCACGTATTCCGGATCCTCACACTCGTCCGGGATGAAATTGTGGTTTTCGTCCGGGCTGGTCCCTGCGGTCAGATCGCAAAGGTCATGGACACCGTTCTTGTTGCAATCGGGTGGGGGGCGATAGCCGTCAAACGCCTTAGCTCGATATGCCTCCGTCTTTCCATGCTTGAGTCTGGGACTGATGGTTGATCGACGCCGATGACCGCTTGGGCCCCATACGATCAGATCCCCCAAATCGAACGGTCCGTCCATCGAGTTCGCACCGATATCCGATCCTTTGAATGTAATGTCGATGTGCTCACCGATTGTGCCGGTGAGCTCTGTTGAAGCGTTCTGAGTGACGAACCGATGTTGGCAGGAATCCTCCAGCGTCAACTGGTAGTTGTATTCACCGGGATACACGACATCAATCCCGATTCTAATGGTTAACGTGTCGAGTTTCCCGTCGTGGTTCGAGTCGGTGGTGAACTCCGAGACTTCTCCGGTCAACTGGATGGGGGGGCGCTCGAATTGCCGCACGCGGTACGCTGCAGTTGACTTGGATAGGTCAGCGACCTCGCAGATGTCCTTAACCCTTTCAGGCGTACGGCGCGACAAGGTGAGGCGGACGATTTGATACGGCCCGTCCTCACCATGGAAGTGTACGTCTTTCGCAGAGATGCCCGCACGAATGGTGTGCCAACCGGATTCGGCCACGTACTCTTCCATCCAGGTGGACAAATACTCTCCCTTGTGGGTCTGCAACAGCGGTGCGAACGAATAGGTACCCGGCTCAGGGATGAGGAACTCGGCCTCGATAACTAGCTGGTCATACAGGCCGTTTTCATTCGTATCCAAGCCGAAGTCGCGGACTTCGCCAAGACAGGCTCGGTCTGTTCGGGTTTGTCCGGTGGCTGTGTTGACACAGTTGCCGGCCAGGTCAACGAACGAGAAGCACAATAGGCCGGCGCCGAGTGTCGTACGAAACGAGCGGTTCAAACTCATGGTACTGTTCCCTGAGGCCAGAATCATGTGCCGGAGTGAGCCACGAACGGAAATCTCCGATCTGCGAGCTCAAAATGGTAACCCTATCCGGACGGCCCATTCTATTCAACCGACGGCGGCCTTGCTCGCCATGACCCACAGGGCAATCGCATCTAAATTCCTTTGCTGAGGACTCGGATTAGGTATTCCTCCTTCAGGCAGGCTTGGAGTCGTTTTCCTTTGATACCCGCCTTGCACGTTTTGTCGCTTCGCAG
>Ga0307432_1002247_pt1 | contig 10700 bp, 9 predicted proteins | sample SalMarWE160150MG_FD_202158 | JGI IMG/M metagenome (GOLD analysis project Ga0307432, IMG submission 202158) | Salt marsh sediment microbial communities from the Plum Island Ecosystem LTER, Massachusetts, United States - WE1603-150 | ecosystem: Environmental > Aquatic > Marine > Intertidal zone >...
ATCAACAAACAGAAAATGCTTATTAAAACCCGTGGGAGGGCGTATATCCCAATCGGCCCCAAATAGCCTTCTGTATCTTGTACAAATCCTTGAAATCATCGGGGCTCTCAGGTTCCATCTGGTGCAATGGGTTGGCCATTTTACCAGTCTCCATCGTCTTGTGCCCCTTCCAGTTCCAGTGGTCAGAATGGCCATCTGCAAAAGAGAAGTTCGTCCCCTCGCCGTGCCTGACGTGTGGTGGGTCCCACCATCGCTCATTAATATAATGAGTTGCATAACTGTCAGGAGTTACCCGGCCTTCATCAAGAAAAACCATTCTATAGGCTGGGGCTGGGGTACGAATCTCTGTTCTTTTTTTAACCCACAACGCCGTTGTGCCTACCTTCAAGCCCACATTTCCCTGGTACGTGCTGTCCCGAGGCAGACCGTTCATAGAATCGACTATGGAGTATGTCCGCATTTCTCCACGAACTCCAGTCGGACAACGGTAAAGCTTCTCAGCCTTAGTGTATGGATATAGCGCTCCAGCCCTGATTGCTATTAGCTGTAATTCCTGAGGTAATTTCTCTCCCTGGTTCATGTAACCAGCGGCAACATCATCACCTGTCCACCAACGCTCCCTCTCATGTATTCCGCTCGTGGGTACAGGTGCCTTGCCATCTACGCCGTCATACGCCTCCCCGTTGACTATTCTTTCTTCATTATCATCTGCATATACGCTCCATGCCAACTGTAACTGCCTCAGGTTGCTAAGACAAACCGCACGTTTGCCCTGCTCCCGCACTCTATTCAGTGCCGGCATTAATAGTGCCATCAATACTGAAATGATAGCAATTACTACTAAAAGTTCTATTAAAGTAAAACCTCTTCGTTTATTCATAACTGCTCTCCTTAAAAACCAAGAAAAGTTCACAGTGATTTAATCAAAGTTTTAAAAAGTTTATTCTTATTTTGTTATACTACCACTCTGTCGCAGCCTGAACGATGGATACCATTGCGAGCGAAGTGAAACAATCTCTGACATTTGATTTATGAGATTGCCACGGCCTGCATTGCACGCCTCGCAATGACAACTCCTCAAATCACCTGAAACAAAGCACTACACCTATGAGAGCATAGATGAGAACACCCGATGAAGCCGGGTGGACTTTAGCCTCTCTTTGTAAATGCCACATCCATGAGGATGTGGATATTTAATACTATTCGTTTATTTGTGTGTCTTAGTGCTCTTTTAAGATTAATATTTACTATATTATAAGCGATTTAGGCATAAAACAACCGTTATTTTGCGCAAAAAATTCGTCATTTTGCGCACCATCCTTGTTATTGTAATAAAGATATTGTATGTATGGATTATGTCAAAAATTCCTAAAGTCATATATCTTGTAGAGACATCAAGAGCATACGGCAGGGGCCTGCTCCGTGGTATTGCCCAATACTCCAAGCTTCACGGGCCTTGGCTTTTCTCCATGGGGCCGGAATTTTACGTACTAGGCATAGAACACTCCTACAAGTGGATAAAAGAGGTGGGAGCTGATGGAATTATCGCCCCGCTATGGGACAACAAAATTATTGATATGATTGTTGATCTCGGTCTGCCGGCTGTGATCTGTGGTATAGAGAGGCCAGCTTTACATATATGTCGCGTGGTAACCGACGATATTGCTGTTGGCCGTATATCCGCCGAGTATTTCTTAGTACGAGGATTTGAGCGGTTCGCCTTCTGTGGTTTTGACGATGCAATCTGGTCTCAACAACGAGCTGAAAGTTTCAGCAAGGCAGTCGCTAAGGCCGGTTTCCAAGCCCATCTCTATCGGCAGCCTAAGTCAAGACGACACCGCCGAACTATGAAAGGTGAACAGAATACTATTGCTGAATGGCTCAGCTCGCTGCCGAGACCGATAGCCATAATGGCCTGTAACGACGATCGCAGCCAAGATGTTCTTGCAGCATGTAGAATCGCAGGTATTGAAGTGCCGAGGGAAGCGGCCATTCTGGGCGTAGATAATGACGAGTTAATTTGTGATCTGTCTTATCCACAGTTATCAAGTATAGCTACAAGTACCGAAAGAGCAGGCTATGAAACCGCTCGAGTCCTTGATAAGCTGATGGCGGGACAACAAATAACAGAAACTGAAAAGGTAGTGGTTATCTCGCCTTTGCATGTTGTAACCAGACAATCGACAGACATCACGGCAATAGAAGACCCAAAAGTTGCGGAGGCGGTTAATTATATTCGTAAGTATTCCAGCAAGGTAATTCAGGTCGGCGACGTCGCAGAGGCTGTTGGTCTGTCCCGGCGAGCTTTAGAACAACGTTTCCGGAAAATACTCGCTCACTCGGTGCATGAGGAGATAAAATACGCCCGCATCCATCAGATGGCGAACATGCTGGTTGACACAAATCTTTCGATATCTCAGATTGCAAGCTTATTGGGATATCCGGATGCGAGTAACGTATCTCGATATTTCAAAAAACATAAGGGAATTAGCCCATCGGACTACCGCAATAAATTTGGGCCCAAATAGGCTCTTTTACGATTCAGACAAAAATAAATACGCTTTAATACAAATTGCATTAAATTACTGCGCTCCGTGCGTTTGGCACAGATGGATGGCAGCCTCAAGCGCAGCGCCCCGCCTGAGCTTGTCGAAGGCTTGGGGATGGCTTACCGGCCTTTATGCAAAGCGCAACATTTAATTACAATTGCTATAATACAATCGAATGATTTTTAGCTATTAGCAGTTTCTGCTAACGGAAACTGCTAATATGTACAGGTATAATGTTTATATGTTAGTGTAATAGCAATCGTAATTAATTACAGCGTTTTGCCGGGTTATCTGATGTGGTTCATGGCGCTGCTGAGCCAATATATATTGAATCAACAAGCTGGCTTAAATATGTGAGGCGCAAGGATTAATCACAATTGGTATGACCATTTATTTATGGATTATCCGGCGGAAGCACGCATATTTTTTAATCGGTATCACTTTTAACCGAAAAAAAATGAGACTGATGATGAATGTGATCATCAGTCTCAGCTTTTTCATCGCCCCGTGGTTTCTAACAGTTGCAGTCTCCCCGCAATCACTGCTGATAAAGACAACAAGAGACGATTATTGTCTATTCGAAAGCAATACCAACGCCTATACTCGCATCATTGAGCGTATTTTTGCGCTCAACTCTCACTACTCGACCTCTTCTAATACGGGCAAACTGGCCTTTTTGCTTGGCCAAAGCGGTTGTTCGCGGAAAATTGATTTCTACAATATTGCCCGGCTGAATAGGCGTTAACATAGGAACCGTTATAAAAACGCCTATCTTGCTAATATTAGAGCTTCTGCCGTTAAAGAATCTTTTAGCCTTTGGCAACCAAACACTAACAGGCCAAGAAAGATTAGTCCTGCTTTCCATGCGTTGCTCTGTTATAGTTTCCATGATTTCATTCTCCTTTCAATCACGGCTCCATTTATGATAACCATATCGGCAATGTTAATTTGGATAGATTAGCATATTTGCATAAAATATAAGCTTTTCCTAAAGACTTTTTTATACGTTCTCTTACCGCTTTATTTTCACTTTTATTATCGGGCGTCTTATATTATTTTTTGTTAATCATCAAAAGGTGTTTCAATTGTATCTACCTATCACAAGAAACAATTTCCCTTTACCCGTCTTCGCAGAAAGCCATAGGATTTGCCCATGGATGCCCGTCCTCCGCAGTCCCTAAGGGACGGAGGATGGAAATGCGAGCGGGTATCCGCCATCCCTAAGGTACTCTGCGAAGTGCCTACTTCTCTAAGGGACTGCGTCCACTCTCCGTAGCAGTGCTACGCTGGAAGGCATCATGCGAACTGCGGAGAATAGAGAGGCGCCACAGGCTGTGCCCGTAGGGCTCCACATATTGTAATACGTAAAGCGCGTAGCCCTCCGCAAGTCCTGTAAGGGACGCTTTGCGGCGGAGTCCATAGGACTGCCACAGGTACGCGCTTTACGTAGTAATAATCACCACAGAACACCTAATCAAAGTTACGTAATAACAATTGCTATAATACAATCGAATGATTTTTAGATATTAGCAGTTTCTGCTAACTGAAACTGCTAATATGTGTTGATACATGTTTATATGTTGGGGTAATACCAATTGTACTTAATTTCAGCGTTTTTGCCGGGTTATCTGATGTGGTTCATGGCTCTGCTGAGCCAATAAATATTGAATCCACAAGCTGGCTCAAATATATGAGACGCAAGGTTTAATCATAATTGGTATAAAATGATGAATGAGGGGAAAATTACAAAGTACAAATGCTACTCTGCGAAATATCCACCCTCCATCCGCCTCGGCGGACTGCGGAGGACGGGTCGCTCTCAATGACGAAGCCGGGCCTAATGTTTTCAACAGAGCAATACTACACAACACTACAACTGCGCATAACATCAGCCGTCTTTTACCGATTATTTAACAGCACAAAGTGCGATAACCGAGGCGTATTATATCTTTAGCTTTTCTCTGCCTCGGACTCCGATGTTTTGGCTACGACAGGAGCTTCAACAGCTTGCTCGGCTGTAGCCTCCTTTGCTTTCCGGCCAACATGACTCTTGCGATGTGCCACTTTCGGCAGACCCAGTAAAGAATCGCCTTCGGACCATTGCTCTTCGTCTTTTAACCGCTCAATACGTTCAACACGCGTCAAAACGTTTCTGTGCCTGCTGAGAGCACCTTTTATTTTCAAAGTACGATCAATAGACATTCAACAATCTTTCCTAAACTACTTAATTTTCTTACCGTACGCATCTCGAAAGAAATTCGGCGCGAAAGTCTCTCGTCCCTCAGGTGCTTTACCTTCATATTTAGCTCCAACTTCTATAATTCTCTGTTTAGCTTTGTATCCGTCGGTGCCCGGCGTCTCCGGATTTTGATATTTATCCTTCGTAATCAGGAAATACCAATTACCTTCCTGCACAATTTGTGTCTCTATGCCGTTCTGTGCAAAGTGCTCTCTGACCGGCACTAAATCTGCCATTTTATAATATTGAACCAAAACAATTGCGTGGTCGCCCTGCGTCTCGGCTGGTCCAAGTTTGTCTTCGTCCAGCGATAATCTTTCGCTTGATACAGGTTTTAGACCAGCTTCGGACCGGGAAATCGCCGTAGGATTCTCTTTTTTATCTGTCTGTACCTGACCGGTTGTATTGGCTATTTTTTGTTCGAGCTGGCCGAGACGAAAGGCCACTAAAATCAAAAATACCAGGCCCAAAACCAGTGCAACTGCAAGTTCGTACGGCAGTGAAACATCTATTCTGCCGGCGTTGAGCCGGATTAGTTTAGGTCTTCTCCACCACATCGCTGAGTTTTCAGGTACGGCCGTATCGCTCGTCACCTCGGATGGCTGCTCTTTTTCGCTCTCTTGCCGGCGCAAGGGCTCTATCTTTTTCCCGGCACTTGTGTTAAGCCGAGCTTTGGTCATCACCTCGTATAAAGCCTTTTTTTTTCTTTTACGTGCCATAAGAAATCAGCTTACCTGTATATATTTTACACGTGAAAATTATTTTATCACAGTCAATATTTACAACAAAGGCAAAAATGGAATAAAAACTTATCTCGCTTATATAACATTTTGATACTGTTTTCAACACTAATTCCTTCTGTATAGCATCGTCACGGCACTAAAACAGTAAATTTAGCTCCTGAGATGTGAGTATAAACCTGGAAAAAGTCCTTCAACCGGACATGTTTGTATAAAGTTAAATTTGACTTGACAAAACGCATGTGTTTAACTATGAGGATTGTTTTTCGGCATCTGCTGAGCCATTTGCCGGTCAGCTTTAGTTTCAAAGACAATATGGAGTTTAATAATGCTGCCAACGAAAAAGACGAGTAAAAGCAGAACACATACACGCCGAAGCCATCATCGGCTCAAGGCTGTGAATTATTCTCTCTGCGTGAAGTGTGGTCACGCGAAGCTGCCTCACGCAGCGTGTGAAAATTGTGGCTACGTTAATCCAAGAATCACGTTAAAGCTTGGCAAGGAGGAGAGTAGCTAACAATGCGGATCGCGATTGACGCAATGGGAGGTGACTATGCACCGGATGAGATTATTGCCGGTGCACAGGAGGCTGTAGAGCTGCTCGATACAGACGATGTGCTGATCCTCGTCGGGCCACAAGAAACTATAGAATCACGATTGCCTTCTGTTAAACAACGTCCTGATGCAATTCAGATTGTGGACGCTCCTGATGTTATTGGTATGGACGAGACGCCGATCGAGAGTCTGCGAAGAAAACCCAAAAGCTCGATAGGAGTCATTACCAAGTTGGCCAAGAGAGGCCAGGCAGATGCAGTCATTTCAGCAGGTAATACCGGGGCCTGTGTCGCTGCTTTCCAAATGCGAATGCGGAATCTACCCGGTGTTAATCGTCCGGGGATAGCAGTTGTATTTCCCACTCCCGAAGGGCCGGTGACAATATGCGATGTAGGGGCGAATATTGCCTGTAAGCCCATAAATCTCCTTCAATACGGAATAATGGCCAGCGTATATGCCAGGCACTTGCTGGGAGTGGAAAATCCCAGAGTCGGTTTAATGAGCATAGGACAGGAAGATGCAAAAGGTAACGAGGTAGTAAAAAAAGCACGAGAACTGATGAAGTCTAGTCCGAATATGAATTTTATAGGCAATATCGAGGGCAGGGACATCTTCAGGGGTATATGTGATGTTGCGGTTTGTGACGGATTTGTCGGCAATGTAATTTTGAAACTCACCGAAGGACTGGTTGATGGTCTATTTAAGGCGATAAGAGATGAGCTTATCCAGGAGAAGGTCCAGATGGCTGTGGAATTTAAGCCTGTAATTACACGAATTTATAAGAAATACGATTACAATAACTATGGTGGGGCACTACTCTTAGGTGTTAACGGTACTGCACTGATATGTCACGGTACGAGCCGATGTAGAACAATTAGAAACGCTATTTTAGCCTCTAAAAATTACCACACTAAGAAAATAAACGATAAGATAATGGAACATCTAAGAGAATCTTGCGTAAGGACGACTGATGCACAAATCTATCGATGAACCGGCCCGCCCTTATCGCGCTGTTATTGCAGGATGCGGTTCGTTCACGCCGGCAAGGTTAATAACAAATGAAGACTTGGCAAAGATGGTGGATACTACGGACGAGTGGATTACGACCCGGACGGGTATCAAGGTTCGACACATTACTACTGACGATGAAACTACCGCACTTTTAGCCACAGAGGCGGCCAAAAGAGCTTTAGCCGACGCAAAGATTGAGGCCTCAGAACTCGATATTATTATAGTGGCTACTATCACGCCTGAGATGGTTTTTCCTTCCACGGCGTCTTTTGTGCAGCGCTCTCTACAGGCAAAAAAAGCATGGGTGTTCGATTTAGCCGCTGCTTGCAGCGGTTTTATCTATGGCCTGTCGATTGTGCAGCAGTTCTTAGAGAGCGGGCGATACAAAAACGCTCTCGTAATAGGGGCCGAGACCTTGACCAAGATTACCGACTGGACAGACCGGACAAGCTGTATTCTTTTTGGAGATGGCGCAGGAGCCGTCGTGCTTGAGTCCCGACCTGCGAACACTAATGATGATTGCAAGGGAATTATATATAGTACCCTGGCCTCAGATGGTGATTGCTGGGAAGCGCTGAATTGCCAGGCGTATGGCTCTCGCTATCCGGCGCACAAGAAATTAGACGACCCGAAAAAAATCTATATGGAAATCAAGGGTAGAGAGGTTTACCAACAAGCGGTTAGGCGGATTGTCGAAACCGTTACCGAGTGCCTGGAGCGTTGTAGCTTGAGCGTTGATGATATTAAGATGCTGATTTCACACCAGATGAACGGAAGGATTATTGAATCTGCAGCCAAGCGGCTGAAATTCCCCAGCGAAAAGGTTTACATAAATATCAGCGAATTTGGCAATACGTCCGCAGCGTCGGTGCCCCTGGCTTTTGATGGGTGTGTCAAAGAGGGTAAAGTCAAGAAAGGTGACATCGTGATTTTCGTGGCTTTCGGTGCGGGATTGACTTGGGGCTCAAGCGTAATTCAGTTATAATTGTTCGTATTGCGTCATGCGTATTGCGTATTGCGTAACCCACGACTCAGTACGAGATACGAATCATGAAGACTGCTTTTTTATTTCCGGGACAAGGTGCTCAAGAGGTAGGGATGGGCGCCAAGATCGCCCAGTCTTTCCATGTAGCAGCTAAGATTTATGAACAGGCCAACAAAATCATCGGATACGATTTACGAAGGATCTGCTTTGAGGGACCTGCTGAGCAGCTAAATACTACGACTGTTTCACAGCCCGCAATTTTTGTGACATCTGCTGCTATCTTAGAGGTTCTGAAAACGAATCCTCCCTTTAGCAGTATAAAACCCGATGTAACGGCAGGTCTTAGTCTGGGCGAATATACTGCCCTTTATGCAGCGGGTGTAATCAGTTTTGAAGATGCGCTTATTTTAGTGCAGAAACGCGGCCAGGCCATGCAGGCAGACTCAGACGCCACCGAAGGCGCAATGGTTAGTATAATTGGCCTTGACGAGGAAAAAGTTCGTCAGCTTTGTGCCGAGGCCAGCGATGGAGAACTTTTACTGCGGGTCAATTTTAATTGTCCTGGGCAGATTGTTATAAGCGGCTGTAAATCAGCCTGTAACCGAGCGGAAGAATTAGCGCCAAAATATGGTGCGTTAAAGGCGATAAGGCTGGAAGTAGCCGGTGCTTTTCATACCGAAATGATGGCCAACGCGGCGGATGAGCTTAAAAAGGCCCTATTAAATTGTACGATTTCGCAGCCTTGCGAAATTAAAGTTATTGCCAACATTGATGCGGAGTACTACAACAGCGCTGAAAAAATCGTGGTGGGCTTAACAAAGCAATTGACCAGCCCGATTTACTGGCAAAAATGTATGGAGCAGCTTTTAGCTGACGGCGTGGAACAGTTTTACGAGATTGGCCCCGGCAGAGTCCTGACCGGCCTTATGCGCAGGATCAGCAGAAAAACACAAGTCATAAACATAAGCAATTTGTCCCCGCTCCTGTCTTCCCTGCTGCCACGTCATGCGACGTGAGTCGCAGAGGCAGGCGACAGGAAGATGCGGGGGTGAATTATGTAGGTTGTATGATTGTTTAGCCCCCAGGCTTGCCTGGGGGTCTGTCATTCCCGTGAAACCTGTCCTGAGCAAGGTCGAAGGAACGGGAATCTACTCCGCACACCAATTTAATGAGGATGCAAGCGGACACCTTTAATTCATTTTAATTTAAGGCTGTATATAAAAATGATACCTAAGATACTTAGGTATTGTGCTCATCTAAATCTCTCAAAAAGTCAAAACGCTTAATTTTACGTTCTTGATAATACCTAAGATACTTAGGTATTCTTTTAAAATCAATCAGAAAATCTTAAAAGTATTCAGTTGGTATTGAGAAATAGTCGGGTAGCTTGGGCAAATTCTTTGGTAGGATGGTGCAGCAATGATGCCCAGGCTGAAAAGATTTTTTTAGACAGTCCTAAGGACTCCGCCGTTAGGCGTCCTGTGGACTTACGGAGAGCTATACAACACGATTCAGCCCGTGAAGTCAGTCTTGAATTATATCAACCTTCGACCTCTGTTTCAGTTGCCGTATGGTAAATCCAATGCCAAGCATTAGAACGATTGCATATGAGACACCTTGACCTATTGTGAAAACAGTTGGCCAGTGTGCGAACCTCGTCAAGATGGCTATAAAAGAAGTGCCTGCTGGGATTGCGAATAGTAGTGTCAATATGCCAGGAAGTAGCCCCCTCTCATTTGGGAGCCAGAGCGCACCGCAAAGGAAAAGGAGTCCAGGAAATAGTAGCCCAATTCCATAACTCTTAAAGAAAAGTAAGCAGCCCTCGGCTGCATTTGTCGCAGTCAGATAGCCTCCTGCAACCAGGAGAAAAACAGGTGCTAAAATCCCGACTCCTACGCAAACCAATCCCATTCGTTTCATTCGTTTCTTCACAGCTTTACCTCCTTCATGTCCTTATGAGCCTAACAATGATTATACAGTTTTATACGCCTCTGGCGTACTGTATAAAACGCCAAACACAGACTTCTTTCTTCTGTATAAGAAGTTCCTGTTGCGAAGCAGCCCCGTTCTATATCATCGAACGAGTCAATGCAATCGTTGTGCTTTACTATGTCGGGATAGTTACAGACCCTTTGCAATACCGTCACCATAGTCCTTATCGGCTCTACGGAAGTGCTCTACCATTTTCTTCTGGATATCCTTCGGGGCTTTACTGAGTGAGCGTACAATATTCTGAATCAGTCTTTGCTGTTCGTCAGTAGGCAGCAAACGATAAAGGTTGCCCGGTTGGATGTAATCATCATCCACTCCCCGTTTTTGCTCATACCAATCAGCGTCACCGCGGATTTTCAGGGGAGGCTCTTTATAGGCAGGGTCTGCTTTAGGGCCACCGAAGCTGTTAGGTTCGTAATTCGGTGAAGAACCGCCGTTATCGTCGAACCTCATTTTGCCGTCGCGTTGATAATTATTTACTTTTGTCGCATGTGGACAGTTAATTGGCAGGCGCTCAAAGTTAACGCCTATGCGATACCGTTGAGCATCCGCATAAGAGAAGATGCGAGCCTGGAGCATTTTACAAGGTGAGAAGGATATGCCGGGAGGAACATTTGCCGGAGAGAAAG
>Ga0307432_1002248_pt1 | contig 10700 bp, 9 predicted proteins | sample SalMarWE160150MG_FD_202158 | JGI IMG/M metagenome (GOLD analysis project Ga0307432, IMG submission 202158) | Salt marsh sediment microbial communities from the Plum Island Ecosystem LTER, Massachusetts, United States - WE1603-150 | ecosystem: Environmental > Aquatic > Marine > Intertidal zone >...
AATAAAAAACAACCAGATACTTGAAGCAGCTTATGGAATCCTTGGAATAGAATTTATGGCAGCAGCCCAGGCTCTTGACTTCAGGAAGGCAGAATATAAATTCGGCAAGGGAGTACAGAAAGCCAAGGATGTAATCAGAAAACATGTGGAATTCCTCGATATTGACCGACCGCTCTACCCCGATCACACAGTAATGAGAGATCTTGTAAAGTCGTGTGAGATCCTTCATGAAGTGGAAAAAGAAGTAGGCTCTCTTGAATAGCCTTTATTTATTCTTTATTTTTACTTATTAACCAAAACCGTATGCCATGTTACGTAAAGTCTTGATTTTCCTTGCTTTAATTATTACAATTACTGCCAACTGCCAGACTAAATATACCCCGACTGCTGAAAATCTGAAAAACCGTCAATGGTTGCAGGATGCTAAATTCGGCCTGTTTGTCCACTGGGGAGTATATAGCGTCCTTGGTGACGGAGAATGGGTAATGAACAACCAGCGAATCGATAAAAAAACCTATGAAAAGCTTCCTGCCTTTTTCAACCCTGTTGCTTACGATCCTGAAGAATGGGTTGCCATAGCAAAAGCCGCCGGTATGAAATATATAACAATAACCAGTAAGCATCATGATGGATTTGCGATGTTCGATTCAAAGCTCACCGACTGGGATATTGTCGACCGCTCGCCATACAAGAAAGATGTGCTCAAAATGCTTGCCGATGCGTGCAGAAAAGAGGGAATAAAACTATTCTTTTACCATTCGCAGCTCGACTGGTACCAGGATAACTATTACCCTCGCGGAAATACCGGGCATACAGCCGGAAGACCTGACAAAGGAGACTGGTACAAATATCTTGATTTCATGGATGGACAGCTCAGCGAATTGCTTACAAACTATGGTGAAATAGGCGGTATATGGTTTGACGGTTTCTGGGACAAAAGAGATGCCGACTGGCGTCTCGATAAAACATACAGCCTGATACACAGCCTGCAGCCTGCATGTCTTATTGGAAGCAACCATCATCTGGCTCCTTTCCCGGGTGAAGATTTTCAGATGTTTGAAAAAGACCTCCCGGGACAAAAAACAACGGGCTTTAATCCTGAACAGACTGTTGGAACTCTTCCTCTTGAAACTTGTGAAACAATGAATAACTCATGGGGATTTAACCTGCAGGATAAAAACTACAAATCAACAAAAAGTCTGATACAGTATCTTGTAAAAGCAGCAGGTTTTAACTCGAACTTCCTTCTTAATGTGGGACCTATGCCAAACGGAAAGATCCAGCCTGAATTTGTCTCAACATTGAAAGAAATGGGTGTATGGCTCGAGAAAAACGGGGAGACAATCTATGGAACCCGTGGAGGACCTATCCCTCCAAAATCGTGGGGCGTAACAACTTATAATGGGAATAAAATATATGTTCACATCCTTAATCCTGAAGATAATAACCTTTTAATCCCGGATTTCGGGAGAAAGGTTAAAGGTATTACCCTGTTCAAAACCGGGGCAAAATTGAAATACAAACAGGATGCGTTCGGTATTGCAATCTCAGTACCGGAAGAGGTGTTTGATGAGACAGATACTATACTGGTTATTGATATCTAAGATTTCAGATTATTTGGATTTAATTTGAAATCAGGAACTTGAAATTTGAAATTCAGACAGATTTACATTTCGTCATTTACAGAATTGATCATCTGATCGATGTAGGTTTTCATTCTCTGAAAATGTGATCCTTCCCAGTATATTCTGTCACATCCGGGACATTTTCTGAAGTTTTCAAAGTATTTCCTGGTACCCGGTAAAAGCCTCTCCTGAATATCATCCTTTGAAACATCGATAAGCAGGGAATTGCATTCAAGGCATCTTGAAAAAGGCCTGACCATATTTTTAAGATCAAATCTTCTGAATACGTCAATGATCTGTTCATCTGTATGTACCGAACGGATCCAGCAACCATGGGTAACCAGCCTGTTCTTAAGAAGCTGCTTATCGCGTGTAAGAATAATGCGTTTTTCAGATACTGAGATCCTGACAATCTCATTATCTGTGAATTCCTTGCTGATCAGAGTATCAAAACCACATAACCTGAGGTATCTTGCCAGCTTTCCAAGATGCTCATCCAGAATGAATTTAACATTCCTGAGCGGCTTTTGCCTCAGGTGAGTCACACCTGTTATGTCGAGGCTTTCAAATACAGGGTAAACTGAAATATTATCTTCATCGTTGACTTTATAGCTAAAGGTGACCGGTTTTCCGTTAACAAGTATCAAATCCACTTCAACATGAGGTACACCAAGCGACTCTATCAGATCTTTTACGGAAGGATTTCCTGAGAAGGTACAGGAAAAGGATGTTTTCTTTTTCTCCTTCGGAAGAAAATCATTCAACTCTTCATAAAACCTGAGAAATGCGGATTTCATTTAAATCTTTGTAACAGGATCTCCATCAGATCGGATGTATCAAGCTTCACAGGATTATTCTTACATTCGGTGATCTGGCATATTTTATCCAGATCGCCTTCTTTAATCCCGTACTCTTTCAATCCCGGTAATTTTAATTCATCTGTCAGTTGATGAAGGTATTCCTGAAATGCATCAACATAATAATCCTGAGATTTCCCGTTTCCCTCAAGAAACAGTTCGCCAAGGAAGGAGTATTTTTCAAGAGCTTCATGAGAGCCGTAACCTTTTTTTAATTTTTTTATAGTCAACTCATTAGATGCTGCCATTAATGTCCCGCAGACAACTCCGTGGGGAATATTATACAAACCTCCGATAGAAGAAGCAAAGCCGTGAACAACACCCAGACCGGCATTTGTCAGGCAGATACCGGAAGTAAGGGCTGCAAATGACATTCCTGTTCTGGCATTAATATCCCGGCCATTATAGTATGCAGGTTTCAATGATGTTTTGATGGCTTTAAGACCTTCGACGGACAGGGCATCAGTATATTCATTCGATTTATCAGAAAGATATGATTCAGTAAGTTGTGTAAAACAATCCATCCCGCTTGCAGCCGTTATATCCTGCAGACAGTTAAGAGTCAGCTCAGGGTCAACAAGTGCGATATCAGGTACAAAGTTATCATGCCGAAGTGATTTTTTGAAGCCCTTTTCTCCTATCCTTGATATCACAGCATTTTTTGTTGCCTCGCTGCCCGTTCCTGATGTTGTAGGTACTGCAATATAAGGGATCTTTGTACCCGGATGTTCTTTAATACCTACTCCCTCCAGATAATCCTGCACTGAATCCTGTTTGTATATCATGGCCGAGATTGCCTTTCCGGCATCGAGCACGCTGCCTCCCCCGACACCTATCACTGCATCGATATGGTTTTTCTCCAGATCTTTAACACTTTGATCAATGATTTCCGGAGAAGGCTCTCCTGAGATAATGATATGATGATGGTTAATCCCGTTTTTTTTAAAAGAATTCAGCAGATTCTGACCATAAACTGAATTCATGAACGATTTCCGTCCGGTAACCAGGATGACATCGCTTCCATATTGTTCAAGAAGCACCGGCAGAGATGATAATTTTCCTGTACCGAAATGAATCAGTGGTAACTTTGAAAACTGGAATAGCTTCGCCATTTTGTTTTATCATTTGGCTGGAGGATGTTATATTTCACTCCTTTCCTGGGTTCTGCCATCATATCCTGTACCGTCTCTTTCCATTTCTGGTAATGAGGGGTGTTTTTATGAGCAGCAGAAGCCTCTTCCGATTCGTAGGCTTCATAGAGCATGAACCGGCACGGATCATCTGCCTGCTGAACAAAGTCAAATCTCAGATTGCCGGGTTCTTTAACAGCTCTATGATGATTCTCTGTTGAAGCATCTATAAATTCCTGAACTGCATCATGTTTAACGTGAACATATACACAGGTTACAATCATAATTGAGTGGATTTTAATATTCATTATTCATCTGTTCTTCATGTTTAATCCTTATTTTTGTATCAAAATATTTTAAGCAGGTTTGAACATATTGAAGATGAATTAATTCAGATTAAAGGTAATTAAATATGAGAAGAATTAAAAATATAAAAATATGGCTTCCCGGAATATTATTATTGACACTATTTTTGATGTTTACTGACATGGCCTGTTATTCGCAGGTAACATCTGTACAGACTGACACTACGAAAGTAAATCAGAATCAGGCAGAATCTGATAATGCAAACCGGGATCAGATCAGTGAACAAAATCAAAGCCAAAGCCAGAATCAGGACGATACACAGAACAATTCAAACACCAGGGCTGTCAAGCAGGTAAGAAGTGCAAGGCCGGATATGAGCAAAGCCAGGGGGGCACGGCCCAACATCGTAAGGCCATCCGGATCAAATATCCCGAAAGGTGCCGGCAAACCCGGAGGAGCCCGCAGAATAGGCGGCAGGTAATATGGATTAGTTATGATTATGAGGTCAGCGAAGATCATATTTACGTTGTTATGTCTTGTATTTGCTGCAGGAATACCGCTTAATGTCAGTTCCCAGTCAGACACAACAAATACCATAACAGATCCGGAAGCGGATGCAACAAAAAGCCCGCCGCATTCATTCTATACATCTGCAGGTTATGGAAGCAATATGATCTATCTGGGATCGACCCTTTCCCAAAACCAGTCGTATGGATATGGCTCTCTGATATATGGTTTCAGGGATGCTGTTTTTGCGTCTGTTTCAGCGGTCGCCCTCACCGGACAGGATGAATTCCCGGCATTCTATATAGGCTCACTGAGCTACAGCCATACATTCAATTCCTGGTTTGATATATCTGCAGGCTTTTATCGTTACCAGTTCTCAAAGTCGATGGTGGACTCTCTCTTTGACAACTTCTTCTACGGTGATATAACTGTTGGATTCGACTGGAAAATTCTTTATTCAAAAATCTCGGCAGGCAGCCTGTTCTCATACGGGAAACAGGGCTATATTCAACTGAGGAATTCAAGGTATTTTCAAACTCCGGCATTCTCAAAGAAAAATGTCTATTTTTCGTTCGATCCGTATGTGAATCTTTTATTTGGATCTCTTACGCGTATTGAAACATCCACTGATACGATAATTACCATATCTTATCCTTTTCTTAAAAATATATCCGGATCCATTTCAGGATCAGGAAGTGGCAAGACAAACGGTTATGGCGGAGGAGGTATGGGTTCAGGGGCCGGGTCGGGTGTTGGTACCGGATCAGGCACAACTTCCACTACTCCCGCCACTTCACAAGCCACCGCAACAAATTTTGAATATCTTTCCTCTTTCGGTTTCCTGGAAATTGATTTCGGATTACCTATATCCTTTAATACCAGCCGTCTGACTATTGAAGCTGAACCCGGGTATGTTCTCCCTGTTTATGATGATCCCGTTTATCAGGGACTTAAGGGCTTTAATTTTATGCTCAGCATCTATCTCAAAATCTTTTAGCTTTATATCCATGAATGTTTTGATTGTTGAAGATGAAAAAAGCCTTGCTGTGGAAATTGCAGAATTTCTTAAATCAGAAAATTTCCTTTGTGATCTTGCGTATACCGGGATGGATGCTTCTGAAAAAATAGCAGTTAATCTTTATGATTTTGTTCTCCTCGACCTAGGCTTGCCTGACTATGAAGGCCTTGATCTTATAAAGGAGGCCCGGAAAATGAACAGTGAGGCTTCTTTTATTATTATAACAGCTCGCGGTGCCGTTGAGGATAAAGTTAAAGGACTTGACCTTGGCGCTGACGATTATCTGCCAAAACCATTTGCACTTCCCGAACTTCTCTCAAGGATCAATGCTGTGGCCAGAAGGAAATTCAAAATAAGCAATCCGGATATTACCTTAGGCGATTTTATTATACAGGCGCAGGCACGAAGAGTGCTATGCAACGGGAATGAAGTGGAGCTTACCAAAAAGGAATATGACCTCCTACAGTATCTTGTCCTTAATCAAAACAGGGTACTGACAAGGCAGCAGCTTTATGAACATATCTGGGGTAACATACTTGACGATCAGTACGACAGCAACTTCATTGATGTTCATATCAAGAACCTTAGAAAAAAGTTAAATAATCACACTTCCACTCCATGGTTGGAAACCGTCAGGGGAGTCGGTTACAGGGTCAGTACTGAAGAACAATAATACCAGGACGGCTTATGATGAGACTAAAAACAAAGCTTTCACTGTTTAACCTGCTTTCAAAACTTGCCTTTACAGCATTATTCCTGATCCTGATGCCATATATCATTCAGAGGATAAACCTGCGGCATATTGATAATGAGCTCATTCAGAAAAGGGAGCAGGTACTTATCCTTATTTCCAATATCGGGATTGAACCGTTCATAACTTCAGACTCAGCTGATGCTTTCGGAAGCTATAATATCCTTAAAGATGAGTTTGTAAGCATCGAAAAAGTGGATCTTGAGGAGGACTGGAATTTTATCGAAGTCACTCCAAGACTGATAGAGGACGAAGAGATAAATTACCGTGTACTAAATTATTCCTTTATGATTGACGGGCAGACCTATCTTCTTGAAGTAGGCAAAAGCCTTGAAAGCATTCTCCACACGGAAAAGAATATCAAAAAAGTAATGCTGTTGTTCCTGGTCTTTATTATATCAATTACCTTCCTCACCGACACACAATATAACCGGTTTCTGCTCAGACCACTGGATAAAATCAAGAACAAATTGAAACAGATATCTGATCCCTCTCTTTTTGACCAGACACCGGTTAAAACAAACACCTCTGATTTTCAGCGCCTCGACGGAGCTCTCAGGGAGCTCATGGAGCATATTGACATCCTCTTCCGGAAAGAAAAAGAGATCACTATCAACATATCACACGAACTACTTACTCCTGTATCTGTTTTAAGAAGCAAACTGGAAAATCTTCTGTTGAGAGAGGAACTTGATCCCGGTATCCAGAATAAGATAGAAGAATCACTGAAAACAGTACACAGGCTCCAGAGCATGGTGAACTCATTGCTCATGATTGCCCGGATCGAAAGTCATCAGTATCTCCGTGAAGATACCTTCCAGGTAAAGGAGGTCTTACAGGATATAATAGAAGAAATTGATCCTGTCGCAGAAGATAAAGGAGTTATGCTTAAAAAACAGATGACAGATGATTTTGTGTGTAAGGATGCTAACCGGTCACTCGTTTTCTCAATGTTTTACAATGTGATAAATAACGCTGTAAAAAATACTCCCATGAAGGGTGAGGTTTTGATTTCGTGCCATAAAAAGCAGGAAAAATTCTTTGTAATGATCTCTGATACGGGAATAGGGCTAACTGAAGAACAGAAGAGCAGACTGTTCTCTCGATTCAAAATGAGGGATAAAAACAGTGGCGATGGAACAGGAATCGGGCTGGCAATAGCGAAAACAATAGCTGATTTTCATGAAATAGAAGTAGTAGTATCATCAGAACCGGAAAAAGGAACAACATTTTCTTTTATTTTTCCTGAAATTTCATAATCTCTTCATCTTTGCGGTCTTACATTTGATCTATACATTAATTAATTTAAAATTTAAGAAGATGAAAAGATCAATTTTTTTGACTGCCATAGCACTTTTAATAAGTGCAGGTATTACAGCACAGGAACCTGCCCGGACTCAGGATCAAACTCAGGTTCAGTCAGGAACACAGGTTCAGACTCAAACCCGAACACAAGCCGGTACTATGGAACAGGCTAAAGTACAGGCAGGTACACAGACACAGACAAGGACACAGACACAGACACAGACACAAAGTAAAGCTGCAGCTCAGGAAGGTTCACAGGTAAAGACCATGACCAAAACTTCTGCAAAGAAAAAGTCTGCAAATAAAGGAGCACGTCCTTCAAATTCAATGCAACAGAATAAAGTAAAAACAGGAACTGCATCAGGTAAAGGACGCAGGTAATTATTTAAGGTCAGGTTATCAGTTGTATTATAAGGCTGTCTGAAAAAAGGACAGCCTTCTTTTTTACAATCAAATTATTTCTGATGATGCAGTAATGTATCTATATCACCAAATATTAAAGTATTGCTCTCAATCTTGTATATACCTTCTCAAGCAATAACCTCTTTACCACTCTTGAGAATTCTTCATCATCCATCATCCTGGTGAATAACTCCCGGTTCTGATCCATCCGGCTGATCAGTGTATTAAGGAAGACCTCTTCAAATCCGTATTTGAAATTCTCGATTGTGTTGCTCCTTGCCTGCTCAACAAGCTTTTCATGACCAACAAGTTCTTCTTCAATCTGATCGAAATACAACCTGTCGGCTTCAGTCAGGTTCATCCCGAATCTGTCATTCAGAACCTGTATGATCTCGGATAATAGCGCTTTTTCTTCTTTATCGCTTCTGATACCAACATCTTCAATACCATCCAGACCATATTCCGCCTGATCCTCCATGGCAATGCGGATGCGGTCTTTCATGAGCTGCAGGCGATAATATTTCAGTTCAACTTCATCACCCAGATGGAAAGGATCGGTAACCTCTTTGGGTATTTTTTTCAACAGAAACCGTACATAAACATATAATTTCTCAAGATCGGGATCATAGAAGGGTATTATCTGACTGAGGAACGAATATAAACGGGTAAATGATACCAGGGCATGCTTGAAATTATCCTTTTCTTCCTGAGTCTCTAAACTCCTGTAACGATCGACTGCAGGATCGATGTATGAATTTAATTTAGCATGATCGGCCGGATTGAGGCTTTCCTTTTTTATGAAATATACTTTGTTTAGCTGTTCAACCTCGGTTTGCCAGATAATACCTGCTGCCTCAATCTGGTTTTTCAGGTCATACAAATGATCGGGATCGGTATTTTCTTTTACTGTCGTAAGTTCGTAATACGGCTGGAAAGATTCCAGTATCTCATCTTCATTATTTACAAAATCCAGGACAAAAGTATCGGTCTTGCCGTCGCATGTTCGGTTAAGGCGGGAAAGGGTCTGGACGGCTCTTACACCTGACAGCTTCTTATCGACATACATGGTATGTAACAGGGGCTGGTCAAAACCTGTCTGGTATTTATCGGCTACGATCAGCAGATGATAATCATTTTTGTCAAATTCCTCCGGCAACTGCTTTTCGGAGAATCCTGTTATTTGCGGTTCCGTATATTCAACTCCGCCATCCCTTACAGTACCTGAGAATGCAACCAGTACACCAATGCCGGAATAGCCTTTGTCTTTGATATACCTGTCAAATTCATTTTTGTATCGAACGGCATGAAGCCTTGATCCCGTTACCAGCATTGCCTTTGCCCTGCCGCCGATTTTTTTGGATACCACCTGCCGGAAGTGTTCAACCATTATCTCTGTCTTCTGGGCAAGGTTATATGGATGCAGGTTTACGAACCGCGCGATAGCTGTTGCTGCCCTCTTTTTATTTACTTCAGGGTCTTCTTCAATGGCTTTTGAAAGACGGAAAAAGGTTTTATAAGTAGTATAATTCTTCAATACATCCAGAATAAATCCTTCCTGAATGGCTTGTTTCATTGAATACAGATGAAACGGACGGGGTTTCGCGTCTGGTGTCTCCTTTTCACCAAACACTTCAAGGGTCTTGTATTTTGGCGTGGCAGTGAATCCGAAGAAGGAAAGGTTCGATTGTTTCCCCCTGAGCATCATTGATTTCCTGATCTCATCTTCATAGTCTTCATCAGACTCCCTGTCCGCTTCAACAGCTTCTTCAAGGCTTGATGCACTGAGTACCTCCTTCATCTTTTTGGCAGCTTCTCCACCCTGACTCGAATGTGCCTCATCAACAATAACGGCATATTTGCGTCCGGGTATCTCACCGATCTGTTCCAGCACAAAGGGAAACTTCTGAAGGGTGGTGATGATGATATTTGTTCCCCTCTCCAACGCTTCCGTCAGTTGTTTTGAATCCACATCGATCTTCTGGACCACCCCCTGTTTGTGTTCAGACTGATATATGGTGTTCTGCAACTGGTTATCCAGCACTTTCCTGTCGGTAACGACCACCACGGAATCAAATATCCTTTTATCATTAGCATCATGCAGACTGGCAAGACGGTATGACAGCCACGCAATGCTATTGCTTTTACCGGAACCTGCGGAGTGCTGAATAAGATAGTTTTTCCCTGCTTTGAATGAACGGGCATCGGATATCAACTGCCTCACAACATCCAACTGATGATAACGGGGAAATATCAATTTGTCGGGTTCCCCGTCATCGCCCTTCTCAAGATGAATGAATTTACCGATAATCTCCATCAGACTATCTTTGCGGAGAACTTCAGTCCACATAAAATCGGTTCTTCTTCCTGTCGGGTTTGGAGGGTTTCCCGCCCCGTTCAGATACCCTTTATTGAAAGGCAGGTAACCGGTCTTCCTGCCGTTCACACGGGTTGTCATACTGATTGTATCGGCATCTGCCGCAAAATGTACTATTGATCCCCGGTTAAACCGGAACAGGGGTTCTTTGGGATCACGGTCGAAGATATACTGTTTCTCGGCATTGGCAGTTGCTTGACCTGTAAAAGCATTTTTTAATTCGATGGTTGCTATGCTGAGCCCGTTAAGCGATATCAACAGGTCGACCGAATTTTCGTTATGACGGTCATATTTTACCTGCCGCGTAACTGTCAGAATGTTCTTATTATAAAGATCGATGGCTTCCTGGTTCAATCCGGATTCCGGTTTGAAGAATACCGGTTTAAATTTCACACCATGCGATGTGAATCCGTGACGTATTACTT
>Ga0307432_1002250_pt1 | contig 10697 bp, 10 predicted proteins | sample SalMarWE160150MG_FD_202158 | JGI IMG/M metagenome (GOLD analysis project Ga0307432, IMG submission 202158) | Salt marsh sediment microbial communities from the Plum Island Ecosystem LTER, Massachusetts, United States - WE1603-150 | ecosystem: Environmental > Aquatic > Marine > Intertidal zone >...
GCCAGATGTAGTTGAGCCATAGCATCAAGTATGCCCGAGCCGCAAATACCAACCGGTGGCACGCCATCAATGGTCTGGTACTGGATGCTATCGGTGGTTATTCGCAGCCGTTCAATGGTGCCGCTGGCAGCCCGCATACCATCCTTGATGTGACCACCTTCAAAGGCAGGTCCGGAGGCACAGGTGGTGCATGGCGGTATTGCCGACCACTACTGCCTCAACAATCTCCTCGGCGTTGGCACCAACTTCGGCACAGATATGTTCTCTCGTATCACCACTCCCTGATGGGCTTCAGCCCGTCCCTCCGCCTCTAAAACCACCGCAGAGCATAAGGTCTACATTCTTTCGCTCAAGCTCCTTGAGCCAACCAGCGGCCTGCCATGTTGCTCCCTCTTACCATCCATCAGGTTGAAGTGCGCCAGTCTCTGGCAAAGTATTTCCCCCATCAATGACAATGCATGTTCCAGTTATATAGCTTGACTCATCCGATGCCAAGAATACCACCAGATGCCCTACCTCTTCTATTGCCCCGAGCCTCCCCATGGGTATTCCTCTTGCCAATTGCTCAAGAACGCTTTCTGGATCGTCGGGGTTCGTTTGCGCTGCTATCTGTTTCATCATATCAGTCTTAATCGCTCCTGGACATATAGCATTCACATTTATACCATACCTGGCAACTTCAACAGCAAGTGCTCTTGTCAAACCCCAAATCGCCCCTTTCGTTGCGGCATAAGCACACATACCAGGGTCAGCAACTATTGGCCCAGTAACAGAGGATAGATTTACTATTTTGCCATATTTGTGCTCTATCATACTTGGAAGCACAGCCTTCGTGCATGTAAATGTCCCTTTGATGTTAATATCAAAGACATTGTCCCGAACTTCATCTTTGATATCAACAAGAGGCACAACTTGACACACACCCGCATTATTAACAAGTACGTCTATCTTGGCAAACCGCTCTAGTACTTTCTGAACCACACTATTAACCTCAGCCGGTTTAGTAATATCCATCTTGAAAGAAGCAGCCTTATAACCGTTACCACCGATGCTTTTCGCAGTTTCATGAACTAAACCTAGAATATCGGTCAGCACCACAGTAGCCCCTTCCCTCGCCATTACCCTCGCTGCCCCTTCACCATTACCTTTGGCAGCTCCGGTTACGATTGCTACTTTCCCATTTAACCTTTCCATCTCTGATAGTACCTCCTTACTTTTTTAACCCTTTGTTAAACTTGTTATGTCTTCCCAATCATCCGGGATATTTTTAGCGTCCATCGTTAGGCCAGTGACTGCCGCCCCGTATTCTTTGGCTAAAGGTGAAACCTACCCCAAGGAATGCTCCTCATCGGTCTTCAATGCTATCACTAGCTTTTTGCTGCTAGTGGGATTGCGCTCACCGATAAACACTGTCGGCGCCCATCACCGATGACTATCTTTCTCGCAGTGCTTTAGATCCTGGTTTCCATTAGCTCACCTCTTTTCTCAATCCCTTGCCCAGCACAGGGATTAGGTGTTATATGAACGGGTAATCAGGCGATTGCAGAACTTTCTCGTTATAAACCACCCATTCCTCATCTGATATCAGACCCTTCTTCCTGTAATATTTTCTTGCCTCCTTTAATATCCGCTCTATCTCCTCTTCCTGACCTGGGGTGAGTGACGTAGGTTTATGTGTAGCCAGTATTTCTTCCACTCTTTCCTTTGCCAGGTCAATGGCATCTTTCTTGCCTGTCTTGAGCCATTCAGGGTAGGTTAATCTGTCAGCAGCTTTTGGTATAAATTGTTCCTTCTGCCACCATTTTCTAGTATGTTCCTTATTAAGGTAAGATCCCGGAATTGGGCCCACCTCATTTATTAAATCTACTCCCAATGTCTCATGACTTACGTCAACACCCTCTATGAAGCGCCCTATCCAACCGGCTATGTCATCATCCAATACGGCCTGGACGTCGCTATATGTCAGCTCCTGACTTACTTGACCGTGAAGACAAATACGGTTGTCCCCACCCAAAGCAGCAATCAAAGTAGCCAGGGATCTCTCATAGCCGTTTTGAAAGTCTATCTTCTTCGAGCTCACACTGTAGCCAGCAATCCCACAACATGTGGGGATTCCCAACCGCCGCCAATACTGGTCAAACACTATCTGGTGTAGGGCAGCCCCCACAGCGCCAAAAGCGGGAGACCCAGATCTCATATCCATCGGCCAACAGAAGTCGCAAGGCTGTACTCCTACCCCTGGGGTTATTAACTGTGCCAGTATTGTTAATGCTATCAACTCGGCATTATTAACCAAGGTGGTTCCGGCAATAGTAGCCGGTCCAGTACCCCCCATTATCGCACCACTTACTACTTCTATGGGAAATCCAGCTTCAGCACATGCAAAAAGTTGGTTACAAGCATCACTGTAAAGCGTTAAGGGTGGCGAAGCACATATCTCCGGAATCAAATCGATTCCGGCCGCCTTCGCTATCTCTACACCAAATATCTCACAATCTTGTGAAAATCCCCCTATCTGTACCTTAGTTGAGTTTCGTATCCCGCTGGCAATAGCCTCTAGCATCACCATGCATGGAGGAACTCCCTCCATATCCATATAAAACTCGTATCCGATTAACATATGTAGATTATCGAGTGCATCGCCGATCCTACAAGCTTCACCGTGTTCCTTCAGTGTTCCTGCTCTGACCTCCCATGTATCTACATCAAGGTAACTCATCCCTGCCGATTGTGCAAAATACAGCGTGTTCCCGCCCATCCACAGATTCCTTTCTGGATCCCTTGCCTTAATTATAAAACTGCTGGGGCATTTACGTAGGCACTCTTCAACTAGAGCTGGTGGAATCCTCACTCGCATTTCGTCGTAATCCACCTTGGAGCCATTTTTTTCAAAGAGCTTTAAAGCCCTCTCGTGCTCCACCCTAATCCCTGTTATCCAAAGGACCTCTAGGGTTGCTCTATGAATAGCTTCAATCTCTTCCTCGCCTAGTATCTCTAAAGGTTTAAAATTGCGTGCAAATCCTTTCAACGGCATACTTCCACCCTATTATTTCTTATTTCTCCACTGTCCTACTTCCCCACTAAAGCCCTAGCAAATTTTGCTGCGCCCGGTGCTGTTGGCTCGTATCCATCTGCTCCAATGTGATCAGCAAACTCTTGGCTTATAGCAGCCCCGCCAACCATTATCTTCACTTTGTCCCTTATGCCCTCCTCCTTTAGGCGACTAATAACCTTACCCTGCTCTGGGGCAGTCATAGTCATAAGTGCAGACTTAGCCAAGATATCAGCTTTGTATTTCTCTATCGCCTCTGCGAACTTCTCAGCCTTGATATTTACACCTAGGTCATGTACTTCAAAGCCCTCGGCGATGAGCAGTGTGCATACAATCGGCTTTCCTATGCTGTGGATATCCCCCAAAACCGTCCCGGCAACAACTATACCTAGGGCTTTTCGCTCTGCTCCTGTTCTCTTAAGTTCTTCTTCAAGGATGGGCATGGCAGCCTGCATCGCATCTGCTGCACCAACCAACTAAGGAAGGAAGAGTTCACCTTTACCAAAGCCGTCACCGACCTGCCTGATGGCCTCTGTCAGCGTATCTAGTGCTGTGATAGGGTCTACCTTTTCGGCTACTGCTTTCTTGGCACGGCTCGCCGCGCCCTTAGAATTATATTTCAAAGCCGTATTCCTTAAGTTTTTAAGAATCTCGCAACTCATAGTTCTCTTCCTTTCCATTGTTTCGTAAACACCGTTACCTTCTTAGATATCTGCAGCGTTTCTACGCTATTGACCAAACGCCGAACTTCCCTAAATCTCACCCTCATCCAATTGGCTATTTACAAGGTTTTCGTCTTACTTTCTGTAGTGAGCCCCGTCGGTGTTTATGCTATCTACCATTTTGCCAGATTGCCTAAGCCTTTACCACCATTCCTCCAGATGGGTGGAAGAAGTATGCCACATTCTTCCTAACAAGTTCTTGTGTTCGTCTACTAGCCGTTCTTATAGCCATTTGTAACCCTCCTTTTTGTTTTTATATGGGCCTTCAAGAGTGTCCACTTACTTGCCGACTTCGTCAAGTAGTCCACATATGTAAATTGGGGTCCACTTTAGTCTTTCTTGCTTTTTGGCACACTTTCCAGCGACGGAGGATTCGTGCCGCCATCCGCACGCCAGGTAGCTCCGGTAACAAAACTGGCTAGGTCGGAAGCTAAGAACACAGCAACATTGGCAATTTCATACGGCTCACCGAGACGCCCCACCGCTAACTGACTCAACGCATCCTTTAAGGCAACAGGGTCAGATTCCAGGTACTCTGACATTGGCGTCCATACAAATCCAGGAGCAATAGCATTAACTCGTATATTGTACTGGCCCACTTCAAATGCCAGTGTATTTGTAAGCATGACCACACCTGTTTTAGAGCAATTATAAGCCACCTGGTATGGAATCGGGTTAAATCCGTCAGTAGAAGCTATATTGATAATATTGCCCTTCTTCCGCTTAATCATTCCCTTAAGTACTGCCTGACACATTAGGTAATAACCCTTGAGGTTAGTATCCAGGACCCTGTCCCACTCTTCTTCGGGGAGGTCAACCAAAGGACTTATATTAAATACACCAGCAACATTAGCCAGAATATCAATGTCACCAAGTTCAGCCTCTACCCTCTGGACTAAATTATTAACAGCGACCTTATCGGTAACATCGACCTGCATTGTTAACGAACGCTGGCCAAGCTGCCTGATTTCCTCGGCCACAGAGTCTAGCTCGCTGCCGGCCACGTAATCACAGACAGCCACATCAGCCCCCGCCTCAGCAAAGCGAAGAGCGATGGCCCGGCCCATACCCCGCCTGCTGCCGGTAACAAGAGCGATTTTACCTTTCAGAGATAAACTGAGTACATCCATTTATTCCCTCCCTTTATATTTTTATTTGATATTTTACCTCTTGGTAGTCACCTTTTAGCCTTTGACCCAGCTCAATCTTAGCTTTCCATCTGCCGATTTCCATATCCTTATCCTGTCCCCTCTTACCATCCAACAAGTTGAACTACGCCCATCTCTGGCAAAGTACTTCGCCCATCAATGACAATGCATGTTCCGGTTATATAGCTTGACTCATCCGATGCCAAGAATGCCACCAGATGCCCTAGCTCTTCCATTGTCCTACGCTCCCCATGAGTATTCCTCTTGCCAATTGCTCAAAAACGCTTTCTGGACCATCGGGATTCATTTTCACTGCTAGCTGTTTTAGCATATCAGTTTTAATCGTTCCTGGACGTATAGCATTCACATTTATACCATACCTGGCAACTTCAGCAGCTAGTTAGCATTTATTCCAACCTTCATATACAGTCAGATGGAAAGCCAAAAATCTAATATATTTGCATCACCTCCTTCTCCATACCTATATGATACCCAACTCATGTCCAACGCTTTCAAAAACTGTCAGAGCTTCCTTGAGTACCTGCTCAGAGTGTACCGCACTAATTATTGTACGTAACCTAGATGTACCTGCTGGAACAAGAGGTGTACCTATCTTTGTAACATATACACCTTCTTCGTAAAGTCTTTGGCCAAAGCGTTCTGCTAGCTCATCATCTCTAATAAGAACTGGCACGATAGGTGTTTTACTGTTCATAGTATTAAAACCGAGTTCTTGTAAACCATTTCTGAAGAAATTTGTGTTGTACCAAAGTTTATCTCTTAACCCCGGGTTATCTTGAAGAGCGCGTATACCCGCCAGTGCTGCGGCCATACATGACGCAGGAAGCGACGTCGTCAACAAGAATGGCCTATGGGATTGAGTAAGATAAGCGATGAGTTCTTTACTCCCAGCAATATAGCCGCCGACTGAACCGAGTGCCTTACCTAACGTACCCATGATAATGTCAACCCTACCTTCTAAGCCAAGCAATTCGACTGCCCCACGGCCGTGCTTACCCAGTATACCAGTAGCATGGGCTTCGTCAACCATAAGGAAGACATCATATTGCTCGCATAGCTGGACAATCTCTGTTAGAGGAGCTATATCCCCATTCATGCTAAAGACTGTATCAGTGACAAGCATTCGCTTAGTAAAATCTTTAGCGTCTCTAAGAAGCTTCTCTAGATGAGCCATATCTCCATGATGGTAAATGTACTTCTCCGCACGTGATAATCGACACCCATCTACGAGACTGCCATGATTAAGCTCATCACTGAAAATAGCGTTTCCCTCACCACGTAGTAATGCGGGTATGACACCGCTGTTAGTAACGAAACCGGAACTAAAAACAATGGCTGCCTCTGTGCCCTTAAATTCAGCCAGTTCATGTTCCAGTTCTTCGTGGATTGTTGTGCTTCCCGAAAGTAAGCGTGCAGCACCGGAACCTGCTCCATACTGTTTAATTGCTCGTATAGCGGCTTCGTTCACAGCTGGATGATTTGCAAGTCCGAGATAATTATTTGAGCAAAAAGATATTTTCCACTCCCCATTAATACAGACGCGCTCACCTTGAGGACTTTCAAGAACTCTCCTTGAGGGCATGCCAAGCATTTCAACTTCGTTACGTAGAAACTGACTCAGCATTAGATTCATTGCCTTTTCACCATCCTCCTATTTCAGAATATCCTAATTAACAATATACCTAACAACTACTTAATTTACTTAGCATGTGGTGGCCCGAACAATGTTCTTCCGGCTAGATTTGACGCGCCACAAAATTAGCATCCCTTATGGCTTTATCTATTTTCTCAGGACCAGTGCAATCTCCAATCTTGTAACACTCTATTCCTTTTCCAGCCAACTGGTGGTACAGGTTCCTGTTTCCTTCCCTTCCAGTGGCTACGACAACTGTGTCAGCAGGAATCCTATATACCTTTCCATCTGAAGCAACATATCGCACTGAATCGGTTGTAACCTCCTCAACCTTGACATTAGTGAGGCATTTTACCCCGGCTTCTTCTAGAAATTCATTGAGGGCGATATTTCGTGTCATCAGCATGTATGGTGGCCAACCTATAGTATCGCCTTCCTCAATAATAGTTACATTTTTGACTTTATCTGGGTCAGAAATCTTGAGGATTCGCTCTTTGGGGGACAAATGGTACTTCGCGAAATTATTCTTGGGAATGATTTTCCCTTCTCTACCTAAGGAAGCACCAAGTTCTGCTCCATAGTGCCCGCCAATAATTACAATGTTTTTGCCTACATTCCTGTTTCCTGTAAGGTATTGGTCAATAGTAATTACATTAGGACCCGTAATACCAGGAAGATCAGGAATGTCAACTTTAGATCCTGTTGCCAGAACAACTGCATCAGGTTTTTCGTGATCAATAAAGTCAGCAGTGACCTCGGTATTTGTCTTGATAGAAACTCCTGCATCATCTAGTTGCCTTCTTAGCCAGGTTGCAATAGTCATCAGATCGCCGGTGCGGATACGTGGGAAACTAGCAGCGAGACGCAGACATCCCCCTGTATGACTACTCTTCTCATAAACCGTTACTTTGTGTCCCCTTTTGGTTGCAACTCTAGCGAACTCCATGCCAGCTGGGCCAGCTCCAACTACCATAATGTCCTTAGCCTTAATGGACGGGAGTAAGTGTTCTTCATCCCAAATATTGGTCCTGCCGTAAGAAAAATTCACTGCGCATCGGCCAGGCTTATTTGAGAAGATACGCTCAAGGCAGGAATTGCATGCAGTACATCGACGAATTTCATCGTACCTGCCCTCAAGGGTCTTTCTTGCAAACTCGTGATCGGCTATGGAGCCACGTCCAATGCCCACCAGATCAAACTGATCTTTTTCGATGAATCGGACAGCCATACGTCCATCATTGATGCGGCTCAGTCCGGCCACTGGGATATGGGCCAACTTCTTAACCCTCTCTGCCAAGTATGTCCATACACCTCTTGGCTCATAAACTTCAGGCATGACAGTGGCAAAATTGTCAAATACGCCGCAGGTAACATCGAGCATGTCATACCCTGCTTCTTCGACAGCAGGCAAAATGTATCTACAGAAATCATCTATGTCATATCCGCCCTCAACAAATTCATCTGCTGATAATCTAATGGCTATGGGATAGTCACCTATGGTATCCCTCATCTTGGTGATAAGTTGTCGTATAAATTCGAGCCTTCTCCCCCAATCTCCTCCCCACTTATCATTTCTGTGGTTGGTAAAGGGAGACAGAAACTGCTGAGGCAGAAACCCATGGGCAGCATGGACCTCGACCATATCATATCCGGCAGCCTTTGCCCTTGTAGCTGCTTTTGCGTAGTCATCTATGATTCCCCAGATTTCCTCCTCAGTCAATCCCCTCGTCTTAGGACTTCCCAAAAGAGCGCAAGGCGGGGTGGTGTCAGAAGGAGCAAGGGCCACATGTTCAATATGCGAGGGTAATAATGCTGGGTTACACTCGCGACCAGGGTGATGTAGCTGTATCATAGCCTTCGACCCACCACCATGAATAGCTTCCGCCAGCTCGTGGAGACCGAGGACCTGAATATTATCGTAGATAGCCATCGACCGTGGGAAGAGCTTAGTTTTTTCAGATATAATGGAGCTCTCTGTGCAGACCAGCCCCCATCCACCCTTCGCCCTCCTATAGGTGCTTTCAATGAGAGGCTGACTTGCGATAAGGTCTTCCCTAGCCAGATTTGAAATAAGGGGCGGAGCATAAAGCCTGTTTTTGACTTCAACATTCCTTATCATGATTGGATCAGATACCTTCGTCATGTTTCCTACCTCCCAATGTCTTTAAAAATCTATTTCAACTACCCATATATCCTTTGCTATCCTCACGATGTAGGCACGTACACCTCTCAAAATTAAAGTATTTCTACAGTGCCTTTTTCTGCATCTACCCGTACTTTGTCGCCTGTCTTAATAGCTTTAACAACACTTTTCTCAATACTGTGGACAGAAGGTACTCTGGCCAAAAGGGCTGAATCGACCATCCGAGAATTAACCCTGTCATACACCATCGCAGCAGGAGCTACATCACTCATCTTAGCACCCATCAAACTATGGGCAACAAATGACCCCCCTTTGTCGGTTGGAAAGACTAAAACCTTCCCTTTTACTTCTACACCATCAAGTTCATGCCCTTTTTCGTGATAAACCCCTGATGATAAATTGTCATTGCTAATAAGCTGACTTGTCACTATAGCTTCACCTTCCGCCACACCTTCACCTACACCGTGCCCCTTTAGTACTAGTCCCATATTAGTCTACCCTCCCTTTGAGCGCTGCTTCAACGCAGCCCTCTGTATTACGATAATGCACTAAAAGCTTGCCTCCAGATATGCCCGGAATATAATCCGCGGCAGTTGCTGAGTTGGTCACGCAAGTGCTTATGCCCAGAGTATCGGCAAGGCAAGCCTGACTACACGTCCCAGCGCAGGCATCTTGTGTTACAATGCCGCCGGCTTTCTCTATAACCGCTGTAGCCCCCATCCTTTCAACTATTGCCCTGATACACACATTTGTTGCACAGACAAATTTGACACCCTGGTGAATCTTCTTGCCATCCAACATTCTAGCGATTTCGAGAATTTGGCCCACCGATAAATGTGGACAACCCATAACCACCAAATCTATTTCACTTTCCTTGGCGCTTGTGAGATATCTATATGTCTCCTCCAAAGCCTCTTTGCTGGCAACAATCGTTTCCGCTGGCTTATTCGGTCCAAAAGCAGCCTCAAGCGTGGGGGCTTCTGGAGTAATACCTACTGCATGCTCCATATCATAGCCGCTCATCAGGCTCTGGGCGATTGTCCAGTATAGGAGTTCCCCATAGTCCATATGATCAAGACCAACCCAAACAGGAATTCTATCCTCTGCTTTCATACCAACCCAAAAAGCCAACGCGCCTAAATCTGCATAATCAAGATCTTCACGATTAATATCGTCCCCAAGTTTAACTATCACCTGGCCGTACCTGTTCTCAGTTAAATGCCGACCCCAAAGCGGAACTATACCTGTAACTGCAGCCGCCAAAGCCGACCCTACAGTATGGTGGTGGGTGCGAGCTCCTATCACGCTATTGGCATAATGTGACACTCCGCCTTCTGTTATTGCTATGTGTTCACCAAAATGAGGTGGTATAGCCCCGAGCGGAGCACAGGAGTATATAGTAATTCCTCCTCTGCTTTCCATCCTCTCCTTACTTTTGGGTTGAGTATTATTCACGATAGCTATTGCTTCAGGATTGAACCCCGCAGCAGCTGCACGAGGCATATCAATACAATGTGAGTTGATCGTGGTTGGAACAGCAAATCTATCTACTCCTTCAAGAAACGTCTCCGGCCAATCCATAAAGTTTTCAGCAACCGGGCCTGCGAAAACACCCTCGGCTATTTCACAGTGAGCTCGCGTAATAGGTACCATACGCTCCGCGCCTAATCCCTCTCCAATATCGACAAGGTACTGCATCGCCCTCACGCGGCCAGGTCCTTGTGACCCATCCAATAACGCCCTCTCCTCTCGATTTAATTTCATAGAGTTACCTCCTTAGTATAAATTTGTTGAGTTAATATATGTTGCATGTAGAGTGTTCATATTTAGTCCTCCTTAGAGTTTTGGCACTCTTAGCCACTCACTACAGTTCAGTCTATTGATTCCCCTATTCTTTTACTGGAGCAAAGGATAGGACTCGTTTTGGATTCTCTACCAACAATGTATGGATCTGCTCGTCAGACATACCCTTGCTCCG
>Ga0307432_1002254_pt1 | contig 10679 bp, 11 predicted proteins | sample SalMarWE160150MG_FD_202158 | JGI IMG/M metagenome (GOLD analysis project Ga0307432, IMG submission 202158) | Salt marsh sediment microbial communities from the Plum Island Ecosystem LTER, Massachusetts, United States - WE1603-150 | ecosystem: Environmental > Aquatic > Marine > Intertidal zone >...
CAATCAGAGTATAAATAAAGATGTTTTTCCAATTCGGGGTGCTCTTGAGGCTGGGTGCGAGCGATAAAATAGCTATAGGGAATAACAATCCAAGACCATAAGATGCTATTGTGTGGATCGTTCCATCAATGGTCGTAGCTCCAGAGTGGTCCATATGAAAAGCGGCAATCAACATCAGCACGAAGCCACAGAGAGCAAGAAATACGATGCCGGCGTGAAAGCCCCGCGCTCTACGAATATTGAAAAAGAGCCCGGCGACGAAGATCTCCAGAAGCAAGCCCATGGCCAGAAAACAAATTGATTGTAGCCAGCCTATGCGTTCCAACGCTAGGCTGCTGACCGAATTGCGGACCAGGCTGTAACCTGGAGTGGATAAAGATGCTGCGATGTCACCGACAATTACCACGATGGGTCCCACGATACCGACTAGAGCCGGGACACTGTTGATGTTCAGACGTTTAGACATAGACGTTAGCCAAGCCGAGCTACAGCTACCTCACCATTTTCTATGACGACGGTCATTGTTCGTCGACAGTTAGGGCAAGTGAGTGGCCCGCTGTAGTTAGCTTTAGATGGCTCCAAAGGGATACTTTTGCCACAGCCCAGGCAGATTACTCCGGGGGAGCTTCTTGAACTAGCCTGGTGCTGTTTCTTGTGGCTAGCTAGCTGCTCTATAGTAGCGAATTCAATTCCACAGGTAACACATTTAAAACGCATTTCTCTCCTTAGCGCATTCGCAATGTCTAAAATCGCCCAGCTACTATGTTCATTATAATACCACAATTATAGCATAGTGTTCTCACCTGCCGAATAATTTGAGTCTAAGCTTAACATTCCGCTAGATTGTGACTTACTGATTAAAACAAGCAAATGTTCCCCAACAAAAGACTTTTTAGTTATATCTGATAACCCGGCAGGTATGTGGCTAATCCTACGAGCTGAGGCAAGATTGGCAAAATAAAAAGCCCACTACTTTTCTAGTGACTTTAGAGCTTCTTTCACTATCGCTGTTAGCTCATCGGGGGTAAATGGTTTAGGCAAAAATGGCCTACCACTTTGCTCTATAAAAGTCATGGTTTTCTCGTCTATCAGACTCCCGGTAGTGAATATTACATGGTTTGCCACCTGCGGATAGTTCTTTTGCAGCCATTGATAGAGTTCTGCCCCGCTCATTTTCGGCGTCCTGATATCAATCAGACAAATGTGATATTGCTTCTTCTCTATCATATCCTGAGCTAATGTCCCATTGACGGCAATCTCCACCTCAAATCCTTCTCTACTAAGGACTCTTTGGCACATAGTGCCAATCGATGGTTCGTCCTCGACTACTAAGATTCTCTTCGTGGTGCGATCAGGAGTATTTATTGTACGCCTCCCTCTCTTTACTATTTGCTGATGGGTAATTCTACCACAAAAGTAGCTCCTTCGCCAAGCTCGCTCTCGGCGTATAATTTGCCACCATGTTCAGTAACTATCCCGTGACAAATGCTTAGACCAAGCCCGGTGCCTTTGCCCACCTCCTTGGTGGTGAAGAATGGAGTGAAGAGTTGCTTCATGTTGTCCGGACTGATTCCCGGGCCGTCATCAGTAAAGGAAACCCGAACTATATTCCCAACCCGTTCTGTAACAATGGTAAGCTTACCTCTCCTGTGGGCTTCAAGCATAGCCTGTTCGGCATTAACGATGATGCTAATGAAGACCTGCTGCAGTTGAGCTCCATTGCCCATAACCTGAGGTAGGGCAGGGGCAAACCGGGCATCGACTTCAATGTTGCTTACTCTTTGTTCGTAGGAGCGTAGCTGCAGTCCCCTTTGAATGCTGCTGTTGATATCCACCAGCGCCTTTTCGATTCTTTGCTCGCGGGCAAAGGCGAGAAGCCCCTTTACTATATTGATGGCGCGCATGGCTTCTCGATTGATAGTTCCCAGATCCTCTTTGACATCTGCTGAGAGGTCTCTTTCTAGTAACAGGTCCGAGAAACCAATGACAGCAGTAAGCGGGTTATTTAATTCATGGGCTATCCCGGCTGCAAGCTGTCCGATTGAAGCCAGCCGGTCGGTAAGTATGAGTTGATCCTCTATTTTCTTGCGCTCGGTTACGTCGCGCCCAACCCCACTGAACCCGATAATCTCGCCCTGGTCATTTCGCAGAGGAGCGACTGAGGTATCTATAAACCCGGGGCTGCCATCTTTGCGGATGATTTTCCAGTGGAAGCCCTTGTTTGGCATGGCGGTCCGGTACACTTCATTAAAGATTCGCAATACAGATTTTATATAATCTTCAGCTGTAAAGCCTTTATAGCTCATTCCAATCAGCTCTTCCCTCGAGTATCCCAGGTGGCGGCATGCCGAACTATTGACAAAGGTGAGGTTTCCGGCGAGGTCAACCTCGAAATAGCTCTCTTCCATCTCCTCCAGTATAGTCCGGTATCTCTCCTCAGACTGCCTCAGCACCTCCTCCACCCGCTTGCGCTCGGTGACGTCGCGGCTAACACCACGGAAACCGATAACCTCCCCTTTGTCGTTTCTCATTGACAAAACCGAGTCCTCGACGAGCAGCCGGGTCTCATCCTTCCTGACCTCTACCATAGGAAACCACTTCAGCGGCTCACCCGTCCGATACACGCGATTATACGCTTCGAAAACAGCCTTGCCGTCCTCTTTGGGAGTGTAAATCTTGTAGTTCATTCCAATCAACTCGTCTCGCGAATACCCAAGGATGCGGCACATTGCATCGTTGACGAAAGTGAAGTTGCCCGCTATATCCACTTCATAATAGCCCTCTTCCATCTCCTCCAGTATAGTCCGGTATCTCTCCTCAGACTGCCTCAGCGCCTCCTCCGCTCGCTTGCGCACGGTGATGTCTCTGCCAATCCCCTGAATGGCATAGGGCTTTCCCTCGTGGTAGATAACGGCTCCTATGACCTCCACGTCCACAAATGAACCGTCCTTGCGCCTGACCCTGAACTCATTCACCTCTTTCTGAGCCCCGGTGTCCTTCAATTCCCGGAGCGTGGCGAGGGTCGTGGGCAGCTGGTCCTGGCTCAGCAGGGAGGCAAAATTGAGGTGGGGGATATCTTCTCTCTCATAGCCTAATAACTTCAAAGCCACCTCATTGGCATCCAGGAAATTGCCTTCAAAGTCGTGTACGAAGACGCAGTCAAGTGAGCGGTCGAACAAAGCCCGGTACCGCTCCTCGCTCTCCCGCAGTGCCTCGTCTGCCTGCTTGTGCTCGGTGATGTCTATGATGACTACCTGGATAGCAGGTTTCCTGCCATACTCGATACGGTTAGCATGTATCTCCAGCCAGCATACTGTCCCATCCTTCCGGATGCCGCGATATTCATAATGTGGAGGCACTGCTTTACCTGCCAGTCGGTCACGGAAGCGCCCCCACACGAGAGCCTGGTCTTCGGGATGTGTCAGCGCTCCCACTTTTTCTTGCGTGAATGACAGTAGTTCATCAATAGTGTATCCGTAGATTTTGGCAAAAGCAGTGTTGGCAAAGATGATGCGAAAATCTTGAATTACGGCCAGCCCCATCAGAGATTGCTCGGCTAGTGTGCGATAACACTCCTCGCTCGGGCGCAGCGTCTCTTGTATCTGCTGCTCGCGCTCAAGATTGTTGCGCTGATTTCGGGTGCTGGAGGAGCGCTTGACTCTTCCTCTCGGCTTCCCTTTCGGCAGTTCTTTTCCTCTCCTCTCCTTCACCATTGCTTACCTCCCTCCCAATTGTGTGCAATAGCCGTATGGTTGTCAAGTTATGCGACTTGCAACGCACTTCACTATGTATTAATGTCGTCTGCTCTGCGAGTTTACCAGATTGAACTAAACGCTGTATCGTTTAATTCACTTTTCTATACACCATATTGAATAGGTGCATAAAGCGGCTAGTTGAACTTGCTCATTGCAGCTTCTATCCCCTGGGTAAGAAAGCAATCAATGGCTTCGGCCACCTTAGCAATTACAGGCTTGATTATTGCTTCTTCCTGAGGCGAGAAATCGCTGAGCACATAATTGACTATGGCGTCCTCGCTAATGGGTTGCCCTTCTACTTGAGGTCGCCCAATTCCCACCCTGATTCGGGGGAAGTCCTCAATTCCCAGGGTGGAAATAATAGAGTTCATGCCCTTGTGTCCTCCCGAGCCTCCACTCTGCCGCAGGCGAATTTTGCCCAATGGCAAATCGAGATCATCGTATATTACCAGGAGGTCGCTCAAAAGAATGTGGTGCTTATGCACCAAGCCAGCCACGGATTTGCCACTGAGATTCACAAACGTCCCGGGCTTGGCCAGCAGCAATTTCCCGCCCCTTACTTCAGCAATGCCTACTCTAGCCCGGCATTGCCTGTGGTCGAAGCGAATAGAATGAAGCCTGGCAAAGTAATTCAGGCACAGGAAGCCAGCATTGTGGCGGTTATGGGCATAAGTCTTACCGGGGTTCCCCAGACCAACTATAAGTCTCATTAGCTCAGAGTTTATGGGAATTCAGTCTCCGGATATTATGGCTGATTCCATCGACACTAAGCAAATGTTCCTTATCTTAGACAGCAAACTTGATTGGCTAAATGGCCTTATATTCGCCAGTATTTAGCCTTAACGCTTTAGAATATCTTATTTTAGAAAGGCTGCATAAACCACACTAACTTAAACCGCCCCCAGAGAATGAGAATTAAAGCGGAGAATTATTTATGATATGATGGTAGAAAGGAATTATTAGATGAAAACTATAATAATACCAAATAAACCTCACTACACGGATATTATTCTACAAACAAGAATTCGGAATGATATTCCCAATAGCCAAAGCCATGAGTTTGATTCTTATGAAAAAAGGCTGTTTCTTGAATTAGAGGGAAAGTTCGATAAAGCAATATTCCGTGAACCACCGAATCCGATTTATAATTGTCATGGTTTGACTTTTGCGTCTAGACGAACGAGCATTACCGATAACACTGCATTGCAAACAATACTACACGACGATGGGTATCAAGAAGTTGCACCAGCGGACGTTCTGCCTGGGGACGTAATTCTGTATTACTATGAGGATGGTGACGTTGAGCACTCAGGTGTAGTCGTATCAAAACCAGATAGCCAACTAAAAATACCCTGGGTTCTTAGCAAATGGGGCAGATTTAAAGAAGTAGTTCATTATGCTAATGATTGTCCTTATGAATTTAGTTATTTTAGGTATTATAGGGTGACAAAATGGGATTGATTGACCAACTTGACATTGAGGAGATTAACAGCGTCTATCTTTTTGCCAATACTCCGAAGTATTTATATAGACACCTTCAACATATTAAGTCAGTACAAGAGTTGTCCCAACATGCTAGCTTACAAAATCTGGTTGATGAATACAACAAAATAACATCGCCGACTACGAAATCATCAGAGGATATTGCGATAGCGTATGCATTACTTATCACGGTTACTTTTTGGGAGTATCAGAAAGCCTTAGCTGCTTTTGACAAGTTTGACCTATCAAGGCTGGAGTGGGGAAACGACGTGAAACACATCTTTAAAACGAATGCACCAATCAATACTATTGTCGGGATAGATATGAAGGCGGATATTCCCCCTAATGGGCTTAAAGTATCAGGCAGCTCAACTAGCACGGCATCTTATGAATATACCCATAATAATCAAAGGGGAGGCAAAACATGATAACGTCATCCTTAATGCTATGTGCAGACAGGGTTATAAGGGACGCAGAAACAAATAATATATCGGCTATTGGTATCCTCGAAGCAATAACACCAGAGGGACTACCTATGTTTATTCCAAGAATTATGATACTCGCTTTCTTACACCGTAATAAAGAGGAAGACCCCTCAAAAATCAAATGCACATTTAGAATTGAAATTGGTGATAATAAACTTCTAGAACATGAACTCGTCGTTGATTTTCAGGATAAGGAACGAAACCGCACCATCATTAATGTTGGGGGACTGGCAATATCTACTAATGGTATGCTGGAGGTTTCTTTGTTTTTAGAAGAACGATTGCTTAATCAATTCAAATTTATTATTAACGCACCTCGGCGAATAGACGTAGCTAAACAAGAAGCGTAGCTCTACGTATTCATATGTAGAACTTCAAGCTATCCGCAAGCTTCACTGAGCTAGCAATTTACAGCTTCTTCTACATGAGGTTTGGCTGGTGGTATAATTGAACTGGGAGAAAATCAATGAGAATAGCTATTCTAATTTGCTGTGTTCTTGCTTTGGTGTTCTTGGCCCTGGCAGGCTTATCATACATGGCGGGAATTCCATCAGAGGTTTCCGTAACCGGCATAGATGATGGGGTCATAATTCAGAATGTAGGGAACATTCCTTGCCTTGTTTTTGTCACTTCACCTGAAGGTGAGCAGCAGTTCAAGCTGGCTGTCGGCGCAAATGTGACGCTTGTAACACTTAGTAACATAACAACGCCGTTTAATGTTAGAGCATTTGGCTCGGCTATTGTCCAGGTGGATTTGGTGCATTTGTTTAAGCCAGCGGATGGTTGGCCGGGAATCACATATAACTTATCCTCAAACTTCACTGACCCCTAGGCTGGGCAAACCGGATTATCGTAGTCTGGGAACTTGCGTCTTGGGTTTAACGAACTCAAAGCAAAGCTAGAGGGTTACAGCCCAATAAGATTAGTAAATGCAATTCCGATAAACTTAGAGTTAAGAGAGTTTCTATGATTTGCCTCCAGCCTTATCCAGCAAGTCCAGGAACTCAGCTTCCTTCATTGTCTTTATCCCCAACTTTTCAGCTTTAGCCAACTTGGAGCCAGGGTCGGCGCCCGCCACCACGTAAGATGTCTTCTTGGTGACGTCCGAGCCGGCTTTGCCACCGAGAGCCTTTATTTTCGCCTCTGCCTCTGAGCGGGAGAAGGATTCCAGCTTCCCGGTAAAAACAAATTCCCGTCCGGCTAAAGGTAGCTCTTCAGGCTTGGCTTCCTCCACTTTCTCTCTTTCCAGTCTCACCCCGCGCCTTTTCAGCTTTTTGATGATTTGCTTATTCCCTTCCTGTCTGAAAAAAGCAACGATGCTTTCAGCTATCTTGGGGCCGATAGAGGGAATGGCTGAAAGCTCTTCCTGGCTGGCTTCGGCCAGTTGGTCAATACTATAGAATTGCTCTGCCAGTAGTTCGGCATATTGCTCACCGACATGGGTGATTCCTAAGGCAAAGATAACCCGGGCTAGAGGTCTATTTTTGCTTTTTTCGATGGAATTAAGCACATTGGAGGCGCTTTTGTCTGCCATTCTTTCCAACTTCATGAGTTGTTCTTTGGTAAGAGAATATAGATCGCCTGCATCTTCAAATTTAAGCTTTTTCTTCAAGCCGGCCTCGAACAAGGCCTGACATAGCTTTTCACCAATGCCATCAATATCCATAGCCCCGCGGCTGACAAAATGCTTGATTCTCTCCAGGGCTTGAGAGGGGCAGGCAGCATTCGTGCAGCGATGCATAGCCTCACCTTCGGGCTTTATAACCTCGCTTCCACAGACAGGGCAAACAGGGTAATTCGGAGGTTTTTCTTTCCCCACGCTGCCTTTCCTTTGCTTGTAAAGTTTCCAGGTTTTTTCCCGCATAGAGAAGATTTTCTCTTTGCCAGTGCGGCGGCTGACAATGGGTTCGACAATCTCAGGAATAACTTCGCCAGCCCGCTGCACAACAACCCAGTCGCCGATGCGGATATCTTTACGATGGATGTCTTCTTCATTATGCAGCGCTGCCGAACTGATAACCACACCCCCCACTCGGACTGGCTTTAGAATAGCATAAGGGTTAAGACTCCCTGTCCTCCCCACATTTATGCCAATATCAATTAGCTTTGTGGTGCCTTGGATGGCGGGAAACTTGTAAGCAATAGCCCATCTTGGCTCGTGAGCCACAGTGCCCAGCTCTTGCTGGAGGGCAATAGAATTGACCTTTGCTACTATGCCATCAGCCTCGTAGGGAAATTTTTCCCGGCTTTCTACCCAGCTCTGATGATATTTCTCCGCTTCATCGAGGGAATTGCGTAGGGCAATATTGGGGTTTATCTTGAAGCCCAGGGACTTGAGGTATTGCATGATTTCCCAGTGAGTGTCGGGCACCGCTTTGCCTTCAGCCCAACCTAATCCATAAATGAATATGTCGAGGGGACGTCGAGCGGTAATGCTGGAATCGAGCTGCCTTACCGAGCCGGCAGCGGCATTCCTGGGATTGGCAAAAAGCGGCAGCCCTTCTTTAGCCCTTTCTTCGTTAAGCTTTTTAAAGCCAGCCTTGGGAAGATAAACTTCGCCCCGGACTTCAAATCTGGTTGGTGCCTCTTTGGACACGGAAAGGGGAATACTTCTGATGGTTCTCAAGTTCTGGGTGATGCCTTCACCTCGGTAGCCATCCCCCCTGGTTGCTCCTGTGATGAGCAAGCCATCAACGTAAGTCAAGGCTACTGCCAGCCCGTCAATTTTAGGCTCGCAAACAAGGTCGAACTGGCGCCCGCCTAAAAGTTTGCTTACTCTTTTATGCCAGGCTGCCAGTTCTTCGTAAGAAAAAGCATTGGTCAGGCTCAACAAGGGCTGGGGATGTTCGACAACTCCGAACGCTTCTACAGGAGGTGCTCCGATCCTTTGCGTCGGCGAGTTAGGAGTGACAAGCTTGGGATGCTCAGCCTCAAGCTGCCTGAGCTCCTTCATCAGCTCATCGTACTCGGCGTCGCTGATTTCAGGGCTATCCAGCACGTAGTAGCGGTAATTATTGTGATTAATTACCTCCCGTAGCTTTTCTATCCTCTGCTTGACCTTATTTATGTCTCCCATAAAGCTAATTCCTATTTATAGTATAGCAAAACTCCCCACTATTAATCTTGCCTTGTGACTATCTCTTCTCCAATTCATTAAACCTATGCTGTGTGCTACAATTAGACGAGTCTTATGGGGAACGATTTCCCTTGCTTCGTCTGGGGGCAACACCGAGGCCTGCATACGTAAAAAGGCGAAAGCATGAATGAGATAAAGTACAAGCCAATCGGAGTTATTCATTCTCCGTTCAAGGAACCCAAAGGGACACCTATACAGCCTGCAGGTGCTAAAGGTACCAATGGGATAGTCGGGATATTCCCGGAATATGCTGAAGGCCTGAAAGATGTTGAAGGTTTTTCTCACATTATTTTGCTATACCACTTTCACTTATCCAAAGGGTCGACATCGATAGCAAAGCCCTATATGGATAACGAAGCGCATGGAGTCTTTGCCATGCGAGGTCCGAGTAGGCCCAACCCTATTGGCATCTCGGTAGTGCGTCTTGTCAGGGTTGAAGGGAATATGCTCCATATTCAAGATGTGGACATTGTAGATGGGACACCCCTTCTGGATATTAAACCTTATATTCCCGAATTTGACATAAGGGAAGTGGAAAGGATAGGATGGCTGGAGAAAAATGTGCATAAGCTTTCAGCATCGAAAGATAATGGGAGGTTCACGGAGTGATTTGTCTGACTTGCGATAGCAGGACATGTGAAGTTCCAGCTCTTGGCTTTTGTCGCTCTGACTTATCACATCCGTGACACATTGGGCAACGACTGAATTATTTTGGGGGTGTGAGCATGGCTATGAAACCAGTTGTAATTAGATTCTTCGCTCCGGTGATTGATGCCACTGTCAATGCTCTTATGAGTGCCGTCGACCAGAAAATGAAGCAGGGGACAAAAGAGTTCATCATCCTTATCTCTTCGCCTGGCGGCTCTGTTATCCATGGTTTAAGCGCATACAATTATTTGAAAGGATTACCTGTTTCCATAACTACACACAATTTCGGCAGCGTGGACTCAATAGGCATTGTCATATACTGTGCCGGTTCGAGAAGGCTATCAGTACCCCAAGCGAGATTTTTATTTCACGGCGTTAGTGCACAGTTTAGGGGGGAACAGAATCTAGAGGAAAAACTGCTGGAGGAAAGGTTAAAGGGATTGAGAATTGATATGGAGAATATTGCCAAGGTAATCGCAGCTAATACAAGTAAAAACGCCAAAGATATTACCGATGCCATGATTGAGAGGACAACTTTGAATCCAGAGGAGGCGCAGTCCTGGGGCCTGGTGCACGAAATTAAGTCAGAGCTTTTTGAGGCAGGAAGCGAAGTGGTTGCCATACAGTTTCAGCAACAACCACAACCGCCGCGGAAGCCGTAACATTAGTCGAGAAGCGTGTACTTCACTACTCCCTGTTTCAAGCAAAATGATTCGTAGCCTATTGCCTTCAGATTTCGATGCTATACTCAAGGTCATAAATGATGCTGCGCAAGCTTATAAAGGAATAATCCCAGATGATAGATGGAAGGAACCGTATATGTCAGCCGAGGAATTAAAAGAGGAAATTGAAGCTGGCGTTAGATTTTTTGGGTGGGTGGGAGGCGGGCATTTGCTCGGAGTGACAGGCATTCAAGCTCTTAAAGATACTACCTTGATCAGGCATGCTTATGTGCTTCCAGGATGCCAGGGAAAAGGAATTGGCACGAGACTACTTGAACATCTCTTGGGCTTAGCCGAGACCCCGGAAGTCCTGGTAGGGACCTGGGCTGATGCTACCTGGGCTATTCGATTCTACCAAAAGCATGGTTTCGGACTGGTGCCGTCCAGGGAAAAGGATAGGCTCTTGCGGACATATTGGAACATCCCCGAGAGGCAGATTGAAACCTCAGTG
>Ga0307432_1002257_pt1 | contig 10669 bp, 12 predicted proteins | sample SalMarWE160150MG_FD_202158 | JGI IMG/M metagenome (GOLD analysis project Ga0307432, IMG submission 202158) | Salt marsh sediment microbial communities from the Plum Island Ecosystem LTER, Massachusetts, United States - WE1603-150 | ecosystem: Environmental > Aquatic > Marine > Intertidal zone >...
TGTTTTCGAGGTGTTATTGCATAAGTCTGCTTATGGGAGGTATTTTCTAGCGTATTAGAAGCCTTGACACCTGGTGGGCAGGGTTTTAGCATAGAAACACTAATTGGCACGGGAAATCCCGACTATAGCAATAGGTTCTGCGTCAATGATGGTTGCCCATACACGTGATTTCACTGAAATGGTAGCTTTGTGGCATGCTAGCGAAAAATGGCGATAATTACGACATCATAATCGTCGGGGCAGGTCCAGCAGGATGTGTTGCCGCACATGAATTGGCAAATGAATTTGATGTGTTGTTGATAGAGAAAGGAGAGCTTCCACAAAAGAAACCTTGTGGTGGTTTGTTATGTGAGGAATCCGTAGACATTCTGAAGAAATGGGAGGGTGTCGATGATATCCTTACTTCACCGCCTTTCGTTACCTTGGGGTATATCGACTTTGACAATAACACGACTATCAAAACAGAAAGGCAGTTTTGGAATACCGACCGAAAAAAATTCAGCTCATGGTTACTAAATAGGTTGCCCCCAAAAGTCACCATTTTATCGCACGCAGCTTTGGAAAATCTCAATATTGTAGGTGATGGGATTGAAATCGTAGTAAAGCACCGCAAAAATTTAAACTTGAAAACCAAGTATTTAATCGGAGCAGATGGTACTGCTTCGTCTGTCAGAAGAGCCATCTCAGACATATCAACAAAAAGAAGCACATTATATCAAGTTTTTGTAAACGCAAGCAATAAGGAAACGAACAATTCTTCATGGTTTATTTTCGACAGATCAATCACAAAGCATTATTCATGGGTGATACCAAAGGGAAGCCATACAATTGTTGGAACCACACTTGAAGGAAGCGATAAAAGAAATATGAACCTCTTGTTGAAAAAGGTTGCAGAAGAACTGAGAATATCGACAGAAATTGTAGGAACAGAAGGACACCCGGCAACACTAATCGGCAATCTAGATGAGATCGCATTGGGCACTGGCAATGTCTTGCTAATCGGCGAAGCAGCAGGTCTTATTAGTCCATCGAGTTTTGAAGGAATTAGTTATGCATTAGAAAGTGGATTGATGGCAGCCCAAGCAATAAAGACCGAGCCTGACTCTGTTATCGATACCTACCGAAAGTTATGTGACCCCATGTGCCTACGTTTATCTTATCAAATAGAAAAATCCCAAATAGTTTTTAATAAGGAAAAAAGAAGCGAGTATTTCAGTACCATCATCAATGAATAATAGGGGGCAGGGAGCCGCCCTAAATCACCAATTATCATGAAAGAGGATTGCAAAATACTTCATCGCATGCTGTAATAACTAGCAAACTGAAGGCATCGCCTGTCCTGAAAAATAGCCTTGTTGGGGAAACACAAAAGAGAGGAGGATTGTAATGGGTAATCAAACCTACGATGTCATCGTGATAGGTGCTGGTCCTGGGGGATCTTCCTGCGCCGCTCTGCTGGCCAAGGGTGGGATGAAGACGCTCCTGCTGGACAAGAACGACAGAGCTGGAGGCAAAGCTTTAACTTTGTCCAGCAAGGGTTTCAGCTATGAACTCTGGCCGGTAACCGGGGGGCCAGCCCACAACTGCCGGTGGGATGAGTTGATCAGGGAACTAGAGCTGGACGTTGAATTGCTTAACCCAGAAGGGGCTGCTAATATGTTGTATCGCAGCTCATCAGGAGAATACGTGCCCTATCCGATACCTGAGGATGCGGAAGCATTGGGTACTTTCATGACTTCACTTCTCTCGGTTGGTCCTGAGGAGATAGCCACCTTAGATGAAGTCACCTTTCACGAATTCGTCTCAAGCCAACAGGTACCTCAGAGCTTATACAGCATTATGGCACTTTGGTCCAACATCGTCTTCGTCTCACCAATGGATCTTCTGGCTGCCTCAGAGGCAGTGAAGACGTTGCAGGAGATGTTAAGCAGCGGTAGCGTGATGTACTTCAAGGGTGGTTATGGAAAGGTATTCGAGGGATGCGCACAGGCAGTTGAGCGTTATGGCAGCAAAGTGCAACTGCAAACCAGGGTGGAGCAGATCATTGTTGAAGACGGACAGGTCCGTGGGGTAACTACCGACAAAGGTGCCTTCCATGCCCCTATCGTGATAAGCAACGCCGGTATTCAACCTACAGTGCTTAAGCTTGTGGGTGAGGAGCACTTTGACAAAGGGTACGTTAACTATGTCAAGGAACTGGTTCCCTCTCTGGGACTCATGGGTATTCGTTACTTTCTTAGCAAGCCTGTACTGGAACGCCCCATGTACTTCGCCGTTTCAGACGACAACTACTTCAATGTAGAACTTTCTGAAAAAGCAAAGGCAGGCGAGCTTCCAGATGACGTTGCCTTCATGATAGTAGTGCCCTCGAACTTTGATCCAGACCTGGCTCCTGCTGGCAAGCAGTGTGTTCTGGCTGCCACACCGTGCCCCCCAGGTGTTGACACAAAGAACGCACAGGTCTTCTGGGATAAGCTGGAGCAAACAATAGCCAAGGTCTGGCCTGAGCTCCTTCAATATGTAGAACACAAGGAGTATTTCAGCACTGCTGACGTATCATCGATTACCAGGGATCATATCCTCCCGGGACAGGGTGGTGAGTGCATCGGCTTGGGCCAAATAGTAGGCCAATGTGGACGACACAAGCCCTCAGCCAAGGCTCCGCTACGGGGACTTTTCTACGTTGGCTGTGATGCCGGTGGCTATGGTTGCGGCACGCACCAGGGGGTAGACTCGGGATTTAATGTAGCCCACATGGTGCTTCAATACCATCAAATACATCAAAAAGCTTTTTAGGGGGAGTTGACCTCTTTTTAACGTATATATAAGAGTCGTGGGTAGCTATTTAAAGAACCCTTGGTCGGCCACACTATATGCAATCCGAATTTTCGAAAAAATGGTAAACCCAACTGCGATATTTGAAGCTACGAATAAGGAAGTGGCCTAGATCAGATGTAATGACATGGATAAGCGTGAAGTATTTTTAATTGCCAGGCCCAGGGCATGGCTAATAAACTACATCGATGTTCTAAAACCTCGAGAGACCATCTTGCTAACCTTCATCGGCTTCTGCGCCGCTGTAGTAGCTGGCGCAGGCCACCCTCCTGTGGGCTGGCTTCTTCTCACCACACTAGCCATTCTTGTGGGAAGCGGCGGCAGCAATGGCATAACCAACTACATCGACCGAGAGGTCGATGCCAAAATGAAGAGAACTAAGCATCGTACCCTTCCTTCGAGAAGGATTTTTCCCGCGTGGAAGATGTTGCCTGTGGCGATAACCTTGGTAGTCACCGGGCTTATCATCGCCTGGTTTCTTGACCCGCTCTGCTTCGTCTTCGGTCTACTGGGCGTTATCGCAGCCTCAACGTGGCGAAAGAAGGTCACCTGTGTCTTCCCACAGGGCACGATAGCTGGCTGCGCCCCGGTGATTGTCGGTTATTTGGCAATTAGCCACCATCTGGATCTGACCCTTCTCTTTATCTGCATCCTTATCGGGGTCTGGATACCAATCCATGTATGGAGCGTGATGATCGCCAATCGTGAGGACTATATCGTTTCCGGTCTCACATACTTCCCCATCTCGTGGAAGGCTAAAGATGTGATAAAGCTTCTTTTGGGTTTATCTGTCCTGCTGTATGGTAGCTCCATTGCCCTCTACTACTTTAGCGATCTCAGTTTGCCTTATCTGGTAGTGGCAAACATTCTGGGTATCCTGACGATTTTGGCCACTGTTCGGCTTTTAGTCACTGGCATATCACACGATGCCTGGCGTGTTTATAAGCTAACCGCCTTCCCCTACTTAGGGATTCTCTTTCTCACCATGGCTCTGAACCTTTGGCTTGCTTAAGGAGACCAGGATGGACTTCAGGCTGAGTGAACAAGAGAGCATGATCCAGAACATGGCAAGGGATTTTGCCGAAAAATCGGTAAGGCCTGTGGCGATGGAGATCGACCGCCAGTGTGAGTTCCCCCTTAAACTGGCGAAGCAAATGGGAAGCCTGGGATATTTCGGCCTGCCTTATCCCCCGGACTATGGTGGCGTTAACGCAGGCTATATTGGTTATGTTCTGGTTATCGAGCAACTGTGCCGTGCCTCCATGGTTACCGGGGCGATTATTACAACAAATGGCCTCGCTGAAGAGGCGATATTCCGCTATGGAAGCGAGGAGCAAAAGAAGAGATTCCTGATGCCTCTGACTCAAGGAATGTCGCTTTCCTCATTCGCCTTCACCGAGCCAGCCACAGGCTCCGACCCCGGAGCTATAGAAACAAGAACAAGGCCTGAGGGCGCCGATTATATCATTACCGGACAGAAGCAGTTCGTTGCCCTTTCTCCAGCCTCCCAAATGACATTGGTCTTCGCCAAGGATGAAACAGACAAGGTCAGCGCCTTTATCGTGGAAACCCCAGCACTGGGGTATAATATACGCCACGCCTGCGAGACCATGGGAGTAAGGGGTTTGGGTCCATCGGTGATCTATCTTGATGACATTCGCCTGCCACAGGGGAACCTCCTCGGTGAGGAGGGAAAGGGTCCTGAGATTATGCTGGAGGCGACAAGTGTTGGCAAGCTGGGAGTAGCTGCTGAGGCATTGGGGATAGGACAAGGAGCTTTGGACCTCTCCTTAGATTATGCTCAGGAGAGAAAAGCTTACGGCAAACCTATTGCACATCTTGATACAATAAAGTGGCTGCTCGCTGAGATGGCCTCCAGAGTGGAGGCATCGAGATGGCTTACGTATAGAACTGCTTTCCTGAGAGATCAGGGTGCTAATATTGAGAAAGAATCGGCGATTGCAAAACTTTTTACTTCTCAGGCGGCTGTCGATGTTACCAGAATGGCAATGCAAGTCCATGGGGCGTACGGCTACATGAAGGATATGGAGATCGAGAGGCTTTATCGGGACGCGAAACTCACTGAGATCTACGAGGAGGTTTCCGAGATACAGAGAATAATTATCGCCGATAACCTATTAAAGGAGAGGGCTTGAGCTTTGAGGTAACAAAATCTTGCCCCGACACCTTGGCTCGCGCCGGGATGCTCGCCACTCCACATGGCATGGTGCCAACCCCTGCCTTTGCCCCGGTGGGCACCCAGGCAACAGTTAAGTCCCTCACCCCTCATGAACTGAGCTCTCTGGGCGCCACGATTGTTTTAAGCAATACCTATCATCTCTACCTCAGACCAGGGATTGAGGTTATCGAGAAGATGGGCGGCCTCCATCGTTTTATGCACTGGACCGGGCCATTGCTAACCGATAGTGGTGGCTTTCAGATATTCAGCCTGGCTCACCTTTGCCAGTTAAGCGACGAAGGGGTGCTTTTCAGGTCTCATATCGATGGCAGTGAGCATTTCCTCAGCCCAGAGCTTTGCATACAGCTACAAGAGAGGATAGGCGCTGACATTATCATGACCCTTGATGTATGTCCTCCATATAGCGATGATCTCGATGCTGTGAAAACGGCAATGGAGAGGACTCATCATTGGGCACAAAGATGCCAAGCTAATCACAAACGAGAAGACCAAGCGCTCTATGGGATAGTTCAAGGCGGTGTCTTTATGGAGCTTCGCCGTCATTCAGTTAGTACATTAACCTCGATGGATTTTGATGGCTACGCCATAGGGGGCTTGAGCCTTGGCGAACCCAAGGAGACGATGAACGCTATAGTGGAGGAGACGGTGGCACTCCTCCCTAAGGATAAGCCTCGCTATCTCATGGGTGTAGGTTCGCCTGAGGACCTCTTCGAAGGAGTTTCAAGAGGAATCGATATTTTCGACAGCGCCTTGCCTACCCGTATCGCCAGAAATGGTGGCCTTTTTACCACACATGGTAGGATTATCATAAGGAATGCCTGCTACAAAGATTGCGATGAACCTATCGATAAAGGGTGCGACTGTTATACCTGCCAAAACTTCAGTGCAGCCTATTTACATCACCTCTTTAAGTGCGAGGAGCTTCTGGCTTATCGACTAGCTACCATCCATAACCTGCGTTTTGTGCTGAGGCTAATGGATGAGATGAGAAAACACATAACTGATGGAAACTTCTTGGCGTTCAAGCAGTCCTTCCTGGCCAACTATGAACCTGCTAATGAAGAGGTAAGGCTTGTACAAAAGAAGAAGTGGCTAAAGGCACGGGAGAAAAAATTTAATGAGAGTTTCTAAGAATTCGCCAATCGTGGGAATATATGTTGAATTGACGATCTCTGGCGAATCCAACAAGAGTTATATCCGAGAGAGTGGCGCTCTCTATAGCCAAGTCTGTAGGGGCGGAGATGGTGATAACTATCGGGATCCGGGCAAAGATGGCCTTTCTTATTGTGGATAGTGTCTGGCGACAGGATGTAACCAAGACACTCTGAGAGAGTTCAATGCCCTTTTTCAAGGATAGGCCAATAATCTTATCTATGGCACAATGTCTGCTTACATCCTCAATAAAAAAGGCGCGTGAGCCGTGAAAAATCCCTACAACATGAGTGCCCCCGGTCTTTTTAAACAGAGGGCTGTTATCATCCAGCCTCTTTATGAAATCGAAGACCTCACGCTCAGTTATTCTCAACTGCGAGGTGACTTTTTGGGATTTAACCTTTCCTGTACGTTCCGCAGATACCAAAATCTTATTTGCCTTCCATTCAATCTCTACATCTGATGTACTGATTCCCCTAGACATCAGGTATCCCAGAGCGAGCTCCTCAAGATCCGTCGGCAAACAAAAAAGCCGCTGCCGTGTTCTGCCATCAAGCTGTATAGCCACCTCTGCTTCGTGGATTACAGGATCTAATCGAGTTTCCCTGTTAGCGCCAGCGACTTTGCTGATTTCAATATTTTCTACTTCCATCCTACTTGGCTTTGGAAGCAAGCCGTTCTAAAACCTCTGGAGGCAACTGCCTTGCGATATCGATCTTCTTAACACAACTGGTCTTGATACCGCGCTTCTTTGCCTCCTCCTGGAGCAGCTTACCACTTACCTTCTTGGTCAGTTCCTCAGTGTCCATAGCAACTCCTTTCAGACAACCTCACTATCCAGAGGCTCCACCGTTATCCCTTTTTCAGCCACCCAAGAAAGCCCCTGCTCAATATCCTCATCGCTTCCCTCCATCTCCAAGATAACCCAGCTATTATCCTCAGTAAGGTCGCCTCGTTGAATAATGGTTGCTAACCTGAAATCCTGGCTGAGGTTATAGACCACAGGTTCTGTAATCAACTCTGCAGGGAATGTGAACTTCATTTTTCGCTTTGCCATATCACCATCCCTTTTCTTAATCAGCTTTCTCAGCCACCGCCTTCTTGAGAGAATCTACGATTTCCTGACTCGAGGAGCCTGGACCAAAAAAAGCTTTTATCCCCATCTGCTCCAAAGCAGGGACATCCTCTTCGGGAATTATTCCGCCAGCGACTAATACCACATTTTCTAATCCTTTATCTTTGAGCCGCTGAACAGTGGCAGGGAATATCTCCATGTGTGCTCCTGAGAGGATGCTTAATCCCACAACCTGAACATCCTCCTGGAGAGCAGCTTCTGCTATCATCTCTGGCGTTTGGCGAAGTCCAGAATAAATAACCTCCATCCCAGCATCACGGAGAATGCGCGCCACCAGCTTGGCACCTCGGTCATGCCCATCTAACCCAGGCTTGGCAATTAATACCCTGATCTTTTCTTCCATAGAACTCTCCTTATTTGTTGCTCTGTATAAGCTCAAAGAGAACGCCCCTCGTTGATTTAGGGTGCAAGAAACAGAATCCTGGCCCTCTACCAAGGGTAATCACGCCTTTGGCTTCCAAAGACTTGACTAAGCCTTCTACATCATCCACCTCGAGGTTTACGTGGTGCAATCCTTCGCCGCGTTGCTCTAAAAATCGGGCTAGACTACCCTGAGGGTCGGTTGGCTCCATCACTTCAAAAGCTTGATTACCCACCTTTAGCATGATGTTCTTCATTCCTTCCCCGGGCCAGTCTATTACTCCTGTTAGCCGCTCCAGGCCAAATAGGTCACAATATAAACTCGCCACCTCGTCGAGGTTCTTTACTAAAATGCCAGCATGGCCGATCCCTTTGATCATTCTTTTATGCCTCCGTGGCTTGACAGTTTATTTAGCATCTCCCGTTTTTTGGAATAGAACAAACCCTAAACCTTTTGCGCCAGCTCGATGAGCACGCCTTTCGTAGAGCGAGGGTGTACGAAGCCAATCATTCCCGCTAACCCCTTTCGCGGCTGCTTGTCGATGAGCTCTACTCCTTTCGCCGCCAGCGACTTTAGCTCCTCATCGATATTATCCACCTCAAGACAGATATGATGAATACCCTCACCCCGTCTCTCAATGAACTTAGCGACTCCTCCTTCAGGATCGATGGGCTCAATTAGCTCGATCTCGCCATCGCCTATAGGGACAAGAGCTGCTTTTACCCCCTGGTCGGGGAGGGTCTCTGTATGCGATGATTTGAACCCGAAGACGCTATTAAGTACTCCCAACGTTTCATCGAGGCTCTTTACCGCTATACAGATATGGTCAACACGCTTAATCATCCTTTCCTCCTTTTTCCCATCCTTTCGTTTTTTTATTTTAAAAGGCGACAAACTCCTTCTGTTCTCCAAAGACACGGCGAAGCACATCACATATCTCTCCAATGGTGGCATATGCCTCCGCGCATTCCAAAATTGCGGGCATAGTGTTCTCAGTGCCTGTCGCTACCTTCTCCAGCTTATCCAAAGCAGCACTCACCTTGGCGCTATCCCTATTTTTTTTCACCTGCGCGAGGTTTTCCTTTTGCCTACTTGCCACTTGGGGGTCAAAGCGAAGCAGTCCCGTTATCTTGGGATAAGACGAAACAAACTTGTTGACCCCGACAACGACCTTCTTCTCACTCTCAATGTCCATCTGAGTGCGATAGGAACTCTCCTGAATCTCCCTTTGCGGGAATCCTTGCTCAATGGCGGCTAGGGCGTCACCAAGGTCGTCAATCTTCCGTATGTAATTCTCCGCTTCCTCTTCCAAGGTGTTGGTAAGCGATTCCACCAGATATGAGCCCCCTAGTGGATCCGCTGCATTGGCAACGTCTGTTTCATAAGCTAATAGCTGTTGGGTACGTAACGAAATAGTCACTGCATCCTCGCTAGGAGTAGCATATGCCTCATCATAGGAGCAGGTGTGCAGAGATTGAGTGCCACCTAATACTGCTGCTAGAGCTTGAATTGCAGTCCTAATAACGTTATTTGTTGGCTGCTGCGCTGTGAGTGTTGAACCTGCTGTCTGGGTGTGAAAGCGGAGCATCCAGCTTCGAGGCTCCTTAGCACCAAACCGCTCCCGCATGATCCTGGCCCACAGCCGACGCCCTGCCCTAAACTTGGCCACCTCTTCAAAGAGATTGTTGTGGCTGATGAAGAAAAAGGATAGCCTGGCAGCGAATTCGTCGATATCCAGACCAGCGTCAATAGCTGCTTGCACGTATGCAATGCCATTGGCTAGGGTAAAACCCAGCTCTTGAGCTGCAGTGCATCCAGCCTCCCGCATATGGTAGCCACTGATACTGATGGTGTTCCATCGCGGAACCTCTTCCTTGCAATACTTGAAGATATCGGTGATTAATCTCATTGAGGGGCGCGGTGGAAAGATATAGGTCCCTCGAGCAATATACTCTTTCAATATATCGTTCTGAATGGTACCATTTAACGCCTTCAGGTCGATTCCCTGCTTCTTAGCCAGGGCGATATACATAGCGAGTAGCATTGGTGCAGTGGAATTTATCGTCATCGATGTACTAACCTTATCCAGGGGTATTTCCTTAAAAAGGACCTCCATATCCGCGAGGGAATCTATAGCTACTCCCACTTTCCCAACCTCACCCATAGCCATTTCGTGGTCTGAGTCATAACCAATCTGGGTTGGTAAGTCAAAGGCAATACTCAGTCCAGTTTGCCCTTGCTCCAATAGGTATCGATAACGCTTATTGGACTCCTCAGCATCAGCAAAGCCGGCGTATTGCCGCATTGTCCAAAGCCTTCCTCGATACATAGTGGGCTGGATACCACGGGTGAAGGGGTATTCTCCTGGGTAGCCTAAGGCCTCATCATAATCGAGCCTCTCAAGATCATCTGGAGTATATAAATCATCGATCTCGGCTCCTGAGCTGATCTCAAAGCGCTCCTGACGCTCAGGGGAGCGTTTGAGAACCTTGTCAAGCGTGGTATCCCGCCACTCTTGTTTACTCTTACTGGGCATACCATCCCTCCTTTATGGTTCTAGGAAGATTAACTGTCTAAAAGTGTATCCCACTTCTTAAGGGGTGTCAATCTCGCATTTTTTATCCTTTGGTGCCTTAAAATAACAGGCTCTATGATCTCATAGCTACTTAAGCGAAGCAATCTCAATTTACCGGCACAAACAATTGACGCTGAGACAATAATAACGTAAAATATATATTAGAACCTTGAGTTTGGGAAACTCCCCTCAGAAATACAGTACAATATGACAGTATCCGAAAAAAGGAGGAGTATCGCTCCTCTAATTTTTTACAGGGTTGTTGATGTAGCAGATGAGAAGGGCGTCTATTGTGGCAAGATTCTAGCCGAGTTGGGCGCCGACACTATCAAGATAGAAAAGCCTGGAGGCGATGATACACGAAACATTCCTCCCTTCGCTGGAGACGACACCCATCACGAGAAGGGCTTC
>Ga0307432_1002259_pt1 | contig 10666 bp, 12 predicted proteins | sample SalMarWE160150MG_FD_202158 | JGI IMG/M metagenome (GOLD analysis project Ga0307432, IMG submission 202158) | Salt marsh sediment microbial communities from the Plum Island Ecosystem LTER, Massachusetts, United States - WE1603-150 | ecosystem: Environmental > Aquatic > Marine > Intertidal zone >...
GTTGACGTGGATTTTGGTCCCATAGGTGATGCTGAAGAACTGAATCATCAGCTCAAGCTTATCCCCGGAGTAATTGAAACCGGTCTCTTCATTGGAATGGCAGACATAGTTTACCTAGGTAAACCAGACGGAATTATCAGATTGGAAAAGTAACTGTGTTTTGCTGCAAATGCTACGCTGCGTCTTATAAGCAAGAAAGAGAAGAGAGAATCTAGCAGAATGAAATGCATTTCACGTAAAGCATTAGGGCTGTTTCACCGAACTGATGGTTTAGCGAAAACAAGGAGGTGAAAAAAGAATGCAGAAAACAAAGAGGTTAGCTCTGTTGAGTCTTCTATTGCTGGCGTCAGTTGGATCTGCAGTTGTAGCTCAGGCGTCTGGAGTTTTTGGGGGCTTAGCAAGTAGTGGTGAGGATGTTGAAATTAAGATGCGAACTGTAATTGTGCCGGGGATAACAACCACTCCTCACGCTAGTACGGAGAAAGCCACTGATATTGTGCTTATGGATTCGTGGATACAAGAGTTTCTGGATGGCGCAGACAATTACATCCTTCAGGTTTCTGATGTCCTTGATGTAAAAAACGTGTACGACGGCGGCAAGACAGTAGAACTTGAGACAAGAGTGGGATTTGCGAAGGTTACTATAAAAATCACCAACGATTATGGCGAAGAAATCGGCGTACAATACATTGAAGCAATTGTTGACATGGTGAATGAAGAGATAACAGAGCGCTACGAGGTTACTCCAGAAGTAATTAAGCCAAAAGTCAAAGAAGGCATTACACCCCTAAGTGAGCTCATGAATAACCATTCAGACTATTATGACGTAATTGTGACTGTGTCTGGAAAAGTTAGCTTGCTAGGCGAAACTACTTTGCTAGGCGAAGTCTTTGAGTCACTATTTGAACTTGACGAACTAGTGACAGTGGTCTATAGCCACGAAGAAGCAACGGTGGACGTGTCAGGCATCGAAAACGGAGATACGGTAACAGTTACAGGAAAATTTGCTGATCCCAACTTGATATACGCCACAAAAATCGAGAAACAATAAAAATGGGGAACAGGGCACATGAAACAAAACACAACTTCCCCAACTTCTTTACCCGATTAGTTGACGGTAGGTTAACTTGAAGTCAAAACAAAAACTTGCAATAATGGCAACACTGTTCGCTGTGTCAGCGTTCACTTTAGCAGGCAAGCTGTTGATGCCTACTCCAATTCAAATAGTCATTCAGGGCGAAGAACCCATCGTTGTGGGACAAATCTTCAGGTACACACAATTTGACGTTGCCATAATCAGCATATCCGCCATCATACTAGCAGCCAGCAGCTTCTATTTGCTGTTCGTAAGCTCTATTGAAACCCGAAAGGTCTCACCAACCGCTGAGAAAAAAGACACTTCAGAACGGGAGATATCATTTGCACTTCGTCTCTTAGACGGTGACAAAAGGAAACTATTTAGCGAGATAGTTGAGGCGGGAGGAGAGATTCTGCAAAGCGAACTGCATACACAGACGGGCTTTTCGAGAGCAAAGATTACCCGAATTCTGGATTATCTGGAGCTAAAGGGGCTAATAGTCAGAAAAAGCTACGGCATGACCAACAAAATCATCATAGACAGAAACAGACTAATGAAAACTAAAAAGTAAAATAAAAAATCAATTTTGTTCTAGGATTTCCGCTTGCTTTCTTTCCCTTAGCGCCTCTTTTCTTTTTCCGAAACGGCAATAAAGAGCGAACAACATAATAATATGGGAAAGAGCAAGGGGAGAAAGCAGAATGTATAATGGAGAAATATCAGAGACAGGAGCAGCCAGCGGCGCTGTTGTCTTCATTCTGCTGATGATAGTTTTTACTTATCTCTGGTGAAAACTTGGGCTTCCGTTCACATAGTGGGACGATAGGATAAGGGGTGAGTGAAGAAGTGGAACCATTGAAGTTGGTGGAACATGACTAAAGAGCCATACTGCCAATATACAATAAAACTTACTTACAGTGAAGACTCAGTGTTGCAGAAAGCACTACGTAAGCTAGAAGTAAAAAACAAGCAAGAATTACAAGAAGCACTACGCTCAATGTTGATAACAATGGCAGAAGAAATAATACAAGATGAAGACGAAAAAAAACCAGCAAAAAAGAAACATTCAGCAAGGAGATACATGACACCGTTACTAGGCGGGTACTACCTCATAAAAGACACAGCAGAAGCAAAAAACAAACTGGACAAACTTGAAGGAGAAAGTAGCAATCAGCGAATGGAAGAAGACACCTAACCTCTTTTCTTTTTCCGAAACGCTGATAAATAGTGGCTGCTTCTCTACGTCTTTTCGCTTAAACTGCTTTTGAAAAGTGATCTTAAATGTCAATTAACAGTACTTTTCTCGAAAAAGACAGATGGTTAATCATTTGTGCTGTGTGATCCTTTAGAAAGAATCTAGCATAGAAAAAGAGGGATAGGTTACCGGTGGCAACCGCAAAAAGCGTAAACACTTTCTTAACACATTCACAAGGTTATAGTGTTATTAGCCACGTTCCTGTGAACATTAAGGCTATTGCAGAAATTTTCAATGCTATTACGCCTCTAGTTATTTCCTCTTTGAGGAGTTTTGGCACGAATAGACTTGACAGTAGCACGTAGATGAAAACGAAGAAGTGCTGTAAGCCTGCAAATGCGGAGACTAAAGAGACGTAACCCATAGATGCGGCGATTAGCCAGCATATTGTGCCTAAAAAGTATACTCCTTCTCCTACAAGCACTAAAAAGAGGGCTCTTTTTCCAACAGCAGGAACGGTTTCAACAAATTCTTTGCGTGGTTTAGAAAAAGTTAGCAAGAATAGGATGCCGCAGAAAGAACCCAGAATATTCCAGAAGAACAGTGACCAATAGTTTATGTGGATTAGAAGAAATTTTTCTAAAATGGCGTGTACAGCAAGAACTGCACTGAAGGGTATCATGAATTTAAGCGCAGAAGATAAGGACTTTCCGCTTTTAGAGTTTCTATACGAAATCAGTATTGAGGCGATTAAGATTATGGCGACCCCAAAATATCGTTGCACACTTAATATTTCGTTCAAAAAAATAACGGATAATAAGACAACGAATATGGGTATAAACTGGAACAGAGGGGTTATCCTTGATATCTCCTCCACCATAAGGGCTTTAGAGTAAAACCAAAACGCCAAGAGTGGCATAAGACCAACCAGCATAGCAAAAAGAGCATATGGAAAAATGAAACTAACAGGGTTAACTAAACATACTATAACAGCAAAAATCACATCTATGAAAACTATAAAAGACAGCATAGAAAAATAGCCCCGAAACTTTTTGGTCATAAGAAATTTGTAAAAAACATTGTTCAAGCCCCAGAACGCCGGGCACAGCAAAGCAAACACAAGCCACTCCATCTTTATACCAAACCAAAAAATGTAAACGATAAACTCGCTGATAACCTTTCACAAACCCAAGACACCATACTAGGAGACTGAGGTTAAGGTTACGTTTATGCTGATTGATCCGCCTTAAGTGACGTGAAGGCTGCCGTTTGCTGCACCTGCCTTTGGCGATAGTTCAATGAAAAGGTTGGGAAATGGGCGTGAAGAGGTATTGCTCATTGAAGCTGATTCAATTGGAGAGGGTATTGGCTCTACCAAATTTGTCGGAGAGGGTACTGGCGATTGCATAGTTGACAGTGTTTCTTGTTGGCTAGGCATAGGTTGCGTGAGTGAGTCTTCTTGAGAAGAGGAATATTGGTAAAGTGCTGCAGCTATCAAGGAAAACGATACTATGGCAACTAGTGCTGCAAAAATTATTTTGGGCTTTTGTTTGCTCACAGGCTCACTCTCGCAAACTTATACTTATTAATAGTGTATCGGTTCTCTTAATGCTATGTTTTGGTACGCTTGCACTATTTGTGGAATGGCCTGTTCTAGAGCTTTGTAGAACAAGCCTCACATCTAGCTAAAGCTCAACTAGGAATAAGTTAATCTGTTCTTTTGGGAGAACAGCCGTTCTAAAGCATTTGAACAATTGTTCTAAAGTATAGTATTAAGTAATTCTTATGTACATTCTTCTGTAGTAAGATATTTTCGAGAGACGTTCAAGGGGGAACAAAGGAATGAAAACAAAAACTTCTGCGACTATTAGCGTCCTATTACTTCCACTTTTGCTGGTAACACTATTTTCCATAGCCGTATCTGCAGTATATGCATATGGTTCAAGCCAGATTTACGGTTGCAGAGACTACGGAAACGACCCTCCAGAGATAGCCGTATGCGAAGCCATGACTGAGAGCATTCGCAGTTCTTTTGCTTCAAACAACTATTTTGCATATCCCAATGGATATGTTCAAAACTATTATGGTCCAGCAACTGCAGCGGATTTCATTTGTAGCCGCGCCAACATTGCTCAGCAATCTTACAGTTGGAACACAGTTTTCTACGTAGGCCACTCAGGCATTGATCAACTTGAAGAGCCACAGCACATATATGTTTACATGAATCTCCATCCATATACCCCAGACTTGATAGACTACAACATATGGCCCAACACAGGATACGGAACCCACTATTTCGTCTTCTTCTGGTCATGCGGCACAGCAAACTACATAGGAGCTGCAGACCCCAGCCCACCATGGCAACTAGCATATTGCTGGACACATAGAGATGGCGGTGCAATAAGCTCTGACGGATATGCCGACCCATGGGGTAGCGCTTGCTACATAGGATTCCAATACGGGTCACCATGGCTATCCGACTACGATGATTACGGCGGCATACATAATTATGGTACATTCGTTCAAAAATTCTATGAATATACCGTGCAAGGACACCAGACGATAAATACAGCCCTAAATAATGCAGCCAAATACATAACGGGTAATCCGCAAGCAACACTGCAAAGCCTTCAACTTAAACAAGGATATGATGTTCAAGGTATGTGGAGCTACATACGCGTCTTTGGCAATGGAGATATGCAAATACCTTGGTAGAAGGAGTGTGTAAAAAATGAACCAGAATAACAAAAAAATCGCCATGTTGCTTCTTACCGCAGCATTAATGCTTTCTTTTGCGCAGGTACGCGGTGCAACTTCTATAGAACAGGTTGGTCAAGACAATGCGGTGAACTTCCTAAAGGATGTAGTGCAGATAGATACAGCCCACTACGTTGTGCAGCCAGTAAGTTACATAGTAGATTATCCGTCGTATTTGGGTGGTTTGGCTTACGGAGTTGGCACATTAAACCTAACTTCTGCTGATAGCGAATTATCAGTAACTTACACCATGATTAATGACACATTGGTCAACTGTGGATTAACTGCAATCAGAGGATCACCGGTCTACCTCCATGAACCCACATGCCTGCTTGACAGTGCTGAAGGCTTTCTGGAAAGATACCAAAGCTTTGCAAAAACCGCCTATACCCAAGCAATGCCTGGCATGCTTAGTATGGTTGATGTAACAAAAAATGCGACAGCTGTCTCAGACAACATAAAGCTCAGTGTACAGAATGAAGGCAATTTCGCGTCCATGTCTTGGATGTATACCTCTAACGGCATCGATTTCCCCGCAAAAGGCGTAGGCATTACATTCAAAGATGGCATCTTTTATGATTTCGGAGATGGCTGGAACCTATACAAAGTAGGCAGCGACAAGGTGCAAGTTTCAGAGCAAGAGGCAATAGATATAGCATTAGCGCTTGCTGAAGACTACGAACTAATAGTTGGAACTGGGAATGGCACAACTCAAGTAAAATTCAAATTAGACACCGACCATATCGACACAATGTTAACGACAGTGCCAAGAGAACCTTTAACACTGTATCCCGCATGGGGAGTCCGCCTATACTTTGATAAGATATACTATACGGTCTATGGTTTTCAAGCTAGACTCTGGGCAGATACCAAAGAAGTTGTTTACTTTAATCCACTTGGCATGGGTGGTAATATAACAGAAGAAGATGTACAACCATCAACTGAAAGCCCAACAACTAATGATGTTCCAGCGCCCCTAAACAACACATATCTGATAGGATTAGCTGTGGCAGTTGTACTTGTAATAGCGATAACAGTAGCGGTTGTAAAGAAAAGAAGCAAATAGCACACATTCTCCTTTTCTTTTTTCCTTAATCTATTGTGATGATGTTGCATCCATATGTGGAGTCTATGGACCTTAGAAGAAGCGCCGTGCCAACATCACGGTTTTCTTAAACTCACCCTTTCCATTGCTCGTCAATACTACGAGCAGTCCCTAAAATAACACCTAAAGAAAACGTAATTGCCTTTTCTGTTCTTTTTGGGAGAACAGAATGGTCCTCAGGGAGAGCTAAAAGGTTCTACTGACTATATTTACGTGCAACGGTGAACAAACCATTCCTAAATGAGTGCTAATCCACTAAACCTTTTAATCCTATTCGTCTAAAAACTGCTCTCTTTAGGTAATCTAAAGGTGAAATGGTGTTCCAAAACGTAGCTTTAAATAAAAAGAACCGAGAATGCAGAATAATGAAGCTTTCAAAAAAGCTTATAGTTTCTGCGTTTATTTTAATAGTCTTGATGCTTCCGCTAGTTGTCGTCCAGCCCACTAAGGCTAGTTTTAGGATAATTATCGTTCCAGAAGAATACTGACAAGTAGTCTATGTGGGTTAGAAGAAATTTGTAGAAAACATTGTTCAAGCCCCAGAACGCCGGGCACAGCAAAGCAAACACAAGCCACTCCATCTTTATACCAAACCAAAAAATGTAAACGATAAACTCGCTGATAACCTTTCAGAAACACAAGCCACTCATTTAGGAGACAAATCCAAGGAAGAATCTGATATTATCAAAATGACGAAATAATACTAGTGCGTGAAATGCACAATGTGTATGGAGTTAAAATTTAACCCCAACCCACCCAACCCAAATAAATGCGCGCGCACAGGAGTTCTTATTACTTTAGCTCGTAAGATCACTTATTGTCTCAGAAAAATGGATACAATAAAAATCGTTTGAAAACTGGAAAAGAACTGAGATTCAAAGTCACCTAAAATTCAGCAATCAAAAAGAGACCTGCATTGGTGATTGTGAATTATATTTCTATTTCGCCAATTTCGTTTTGAATTAGAGAGGAGGCTTCCTGGGTACTAATTTGATTTGTAATGACTTTTTTCCAAAGATGATATAAACTCAAAGTTGTCAAGAATATTGCGTTGTTTGTTTCAAGAAACATCTTCATTGAAAGATCAATGTGATCTTTGCTTGTTCGGTTGTTAATGGGCAAATCCTTGTATGTGTTTGCTATAATTATGATTTTTTCGTTTTTTCTTTGGTTTTCAATGAATTTTGCCAGTTGGTTGATTTTGGTGTTTTGAGCTTCAACTTTTCCTTTTGTTGAAGCTATTTTAACCACTATGTTGCCTTTCAAGCCTGTTAAGTCAAATTCGATACTTTGAATAGTTAGTATACCCAAATCTTCTAGGATTGTTTGAACCGCTTTTGTGATTTTTTTATCGTCTATTGAGAATAGGTTGCGGTATTTTTTAGGGGTTATACTGATATTCCATGAGTTTTCAATTTGGTTGAGTTCTGGAATTTCTATGGAGTCTAACCATGGATATTCTTCTGGTTCTTCTCTGGTGGCTAGACCTATCAATAGTTTTATTGCCTTAGAGTGGTTGATTTTTGTTGTTTTTGGTAAGAAATGGATTTTTCCTCTCTTGTCTATTGTGATAGTAGCGGCTATTGGTTTTTGGGATTTGTTAATTGCGATGTGATCAAAACTGCAGTTGGTTGTGTTTTTCCAGCCTAGTTCGTTATCCCATTTTTCGACATTTTCTATGTATTCTGAGAATCTTTCATCTGTGAGGTTTATTGTTCTTCCCAGTAGCATGGGGTTTACTGTTAGTTTTTGTGGGAAGGGTATCCATGAGTAGTTTAGGGGGATTTTTTTAAACAGGATTTTGAAGGGTTTGTCCATTATGCAAAAGATTTCTTTATTGTCTCGGATGAAAATGCGAGCTGTTTTTTTCAATAAACCTATATTGTTGAAGAGTGTTGGGGGATAATTTTTTGGAAATGAAGTGAGGTCGATTATCAGGGAGTCGTATTTTTCCATATTTGGAAAAGGTTGTGTCCATTTAATGTTGTCTACTTTCTCGTGAGGTGTAGATCCTATGATAAGTATCTTATTCACGAGTTGTTTGGCTCCTATACTAAGTTTTTTATCTGGAATAGAATCTTTGTTTTAGTTTTTAAAAATTTGGAGATAGAAAATTCCTAGAAAGAATGAATACGTTTGGGTTTGAGGGGATTAAATTTTAACCTTTTTTTTAAAAACCTGCTAACGATAGCTGACGCTGAAGGTGAGTAGTGGAGACCAGCGTCAGCGTCATTATAAAAAAATGGCGTGTGTAATCAAGTAGCAATCTGAGATGAGAAGTGGTATTGAGAGAGAAAAAAGGCATGGAAGCAGTTGATAATGATGATGATAATTATAGGGTATTAACTAATTAACTAAGTCTTTTTTCTAGCAGGGCAGGCAGTAAGGCTTAAGAATTGATGCGGTTCTACGTATAAAGAAGTAGAAGTGCCATGCCTAAAATAAGGGCAAACATCTACAAAAAGAAATTTAACGTGTATTTGGACGAGAGTTGTAAACATTAACCAGAAATATTACATCACTAGAAAGCTAACGTAGGCACATACAGATACGTGATTGTTATGACGTATGATGTCGTGGTCGTTGGGGCAGGTCCAGCTGGATCAACTATAGCCAAAATAGTTGCTGAAAGAGGGCTTAAAGTTCTTGTCCTAGAGAAGTACACTCTAGATAGGGAAAAACCTTGTGCTGGGGTAATAACCAATAGAGTAGTTGAACATTTCAGAATACCAAAAAAAGCCTTTGCTCAGAAGTGTACTGGAATATTTTTATGCAGTCCAAAAAATAGGACGGTAGTAATCGGAAAACGCGGGAAAATCAAGTTAGTAATGAGAAGTGTTTTTGATAAGGTTCTTTGCCAAATGGCTATGGATAAAGGTGCAGAGTTCTTTGAGAAATCTCTAGTTAATGAACCACTAATCAAAAACGGAAAAGTAATTGGTGTAAAAACAAAAATCAAGGGTAAAACCAAAACTATCAAAGGAAAATTGGTCATTGGAGCGGATGGGACTCCAAGTACAATGGCAAAAAAGCTTGAATTATACTCGGGCAGACCAAACACAATCGGATTTTGTTTTCAATACCAGATGGAACTTTCCAATGAACTCATTGAACAAAGAATTGGCAGTAATATTGAAACATATTTTGGGAGTCAATGGATCCCATTCGCTTATACATGGATTATTCCCAAGAATAACGTTGTAACAGTTGGTTGTGGTACTTGGATTGATGTAATCCAACAAAGAAAAATAAGCCTCAAAAAACATTTAGATCACTTCATAAAAAAACATCCCGTTGCATCTACGAAACTGGAAGGGGCTAAAGTGCTTCATGGTCAAGCACATCTTATTGGTTTTTCTGGAGTTTTGAAAGATAACGTCGCAAAAGGTTGCCTAATTGTTGGGGATGCTAGCGGAACAGTATCCCGGGTAAACTCAGAAGGCATCTGGTATTCAATGAAGTCAGGAGAAGCAGCTGGGATAAGCGCTACAGAAACGTTGGAAGAAGGAGATGTTTCAGCGAATACTATTCGAACGAAATATTACAAAAACTTGGACCAAAAAGTGAAAGATGACTTAAGATTAGCAGCTAAAATTCGCAACTTCATAAATTCAGATACCAAACAACAACGAACAGTAGTTTCAATCATTAAAGATCAATGGTGGGCTAACTTGATCGAGACCATAATCGATGGAACATGTCCTTATAAGAAAGCCCTTAAACAGATACGGAGTAGACCAGATAAAATACTCAAAGCCCGTACACTTTACAGATAAGAGCTTTGGAACCATTCTGATTGCAAAAAGCCCATTTTCATGAACCTCTAAAATATCCGTTTTCTAATTATATATTTGGGTATAGCATAACTAAAGATGAATTAGAGTTGGTGTGTGTAGATAAAATTTTAATCCACACACACCGTGCGCTCGCTTCGCTCGCGGTTAAAACTTTTTTAGTGTTAAAATTTAACCCAAACCCCAAACGTCATATTTGGAGACTAATAATACTTCTATGTTGAAAACAGTACTTTTCCTGAAAAAGACAGCCCCCAACTTGTGATGTGATACGTTGGAAAGGGTTATATTGGCAGACATGCGATAAAACAAAGATGCCTTGTTCCCGAATCTAACTTCAGTGCATCTCATTCTCATCTTTCTGATCCTCGCCCTAGGCGCATTCCTAACCCTTCTCCTCTTACCTTCTCTACTAGAACTCAGAAAACCCAAAGACTCTGGACCACGCAAAATAGCTGAAGCATCTACAGACGACGAAAAACGCAGCTAACAACCAAACATCAACATCTCAGTCGTACACTAAATTAAATCAGAAGACAGGGTTTTCCAGAAGCAACCAGCCTCAACATAAAAAAGGCTTCTTTTGTTTTTGGTTGACGAGAGAATTGTGGTGGCGCCGCCGGAAGGACTCGAACCTTCGACCCACGAGTTAACAGCCCGTTGCTCTACCGAACTGAGCTACGGCGGCTCAATCAACAATTGGAGTGGTACCGCTATTCTGAGAATTTGTGGCGCTA
>Ga0307432_1002262_pt1 | contig 10654 bp, 9 predicted proteins | sample SalMarWE160150MG_FD_202158 | JGI IMG/M metagenome (GOLD analysis project Ga0307432, IMG submission 202158) | Salt marsh sediment microbial communities from the Plum Island Ecosystem LTER, Massachusetts, United States - WE1603-150 | ecosystem: Environmental > Aquatic > Marine > Intertidal zone >...
CTCTGTTCCCGGTAATCGCATGGCTCCCCTCCCTTCCCCCCCTGTTCCTGATCATTGTTCTTCTACGTTTTAATATTTTTTAGCAGTAGCAGGATAAAAAATACTAAAACTATCCTAAGAGTTTATCTATGCGACACCGGTGGGCGTTTATAGAAGTCTCAGCACCGCAAAAAATGCAGGCAAGCAATTAAGCACGAGATTTTTTGCAGCACTGGCTTCTACAAACGCCGGGAGAAAAACTGCAAAGAGAAGAAAAAGGATGAACTTTCCCCGGCGATAGGCAAAAACTATATAAATAAAAATGTTTTCTTTCTTTCAACTTTTTATTTATAGATGTTTTTACTTATCGCTAACCGTAAGGAATCCGAAAAAATTAGCCACCGAAAAAGAAGATAAAAAGGCCCCGCTTTTCTTCTACCTTTTACTTTTTATCTTTTTTTTACGGGAGAAAGACTAACCCCCCGTTTTCAGCCACTACATGGGCTGTATCAGAATAAAAATATATAAGAGGGGGTGATCTTCCCTTCTTATATATTTTTTAAGCGTCCGTCTTCTCTTTAGCATTACACGATAAAAATAATTTTAAATTTTGTTCTTAAATTTAAATTATTTTTTGAGTGTTATGCCTGCCTTTTCGCTTTTCTATTTCTGGTATTGCTTTTTGTAAAAGAGGGGTGATTCCCCCCTGTTTATAAAAAGCAATACTCTTTTTCTCTTCTCAGCAATACTCTCACTGGTAAATTACTATTTACCCGGTGAGTGTATTGCTCTTTTTTTGTTTTTTCCCTCTTCCCCTTCTCTTTCCCCTCAGCGATAGGTAAAAAAATCTCAGATCAGAAAAAGGTATTTTCTTTTTTTGTTCTGAGTTTTTTTTCTTATCGCACAAACCTAAAGAATCAGAAAGATATAGCCACCGAAAAAGAAGATAGGCACAAACCAGGCAAGTTGCCTCTTTCCTGCTTGCCGGGTGTTTGTGATTATCTTGTTTTTACGGGAAGAAGGCTAAACCACGAGAGATGACAGATTCACGAAAAGGTTCGCAAATAGGGGCGGGGCAAGGGAGAGAGGAAAGAGCGATATGGCTTTCATTTATGCTGGTAGAGTGAAGGTGAATCGACCGCAGTTTTTCCTTCCCCCTTATGCTTCCCCCCTAATGAATCATAGCCTAACCTTGTTTTTTTTGCGGTGTGCGAATAAAGCGAAGCAACAGCGGGGCCGTAAAGAGCGTTACTGCCTGCACTTATGCTTAGAAGCGTCCCCGCGAGCGTAGCTTTTGAGCCAAGGAGCAATAATAAAAAGAAGGGGGATAAGAGAGGGGTTTTAGGGGGGATTTAAGGGGGAAGGAAAGCTACCCGCCCCGCACGTGGATGAGTTGTAAAATTAGAATAACCGGAGTGGAGTAATTAAATTAGACAGGTGAATTAATTAGATTGGCCAGGGTGGACAGGATTGAAAAATTAGGCTCAGGTGAAAGGGAGTAAATTAGATCTAAATCAAATATGATCCCTGGAGTGGTAATAATTAATGAGGAGAGAGAAAAAGTATTTCAATAAAAAATTCCAAAATTCGCTTGACAACATTTTTAAAAGTGGTAAACTATTGGCTATGTAATTATTTATTGTTTAACTCATGTAAAGCAAAACAATAAACAATCTTTTTCATAATTATACCTCCTTTACAAGCTCGCTTTGCCGATAACAAAGCGGGCTTTTTATTTGCTAAAAAATTTATAGTATAAAGTTTCATTTTCTTTTTTATGAGCCTCTTTTGGTATTTGTTTAATATCACAAAGATAAGAGATAAAAAATAAGATAAGAAATAAAAGAAAAGAAGTAAGAGAATAAACACCCCAACCCAGTATATTAGCCCGCATTTTCCCGCTGAAACCTCTAAAAAATATGAAAGATACCTCTGTAATTTTACAGTGTTTTTTGTAATCTAACCAAATAAACCATCTTTCTTTAAACTCTTCATTGTATTATTCACGATTCGCCAATCCATATTTGCTTCTTTTGCTATTCTGTAAACTGAAGGATTTTCACCCTCAAAGACAGTTCCCAAAAGACAAATTATCCCACGTTGCGTACTGCTTAACTTCGGCAGAATCCTAATATTTTTAATTAAAATATTACTATCTTTTAATTTACCGTCTTTAAACTTATATTCGCAAGCCTCACATTCTATATACGCAAGCTTATTTCTGATACTACTGCATCCGTAATTGTAAGCTTTTCGGAAGATTTTGTTTAAATCCGGTTCTGTTAAGGGTTTTGATAGGGATCCATTTTTTTCGATAACTAACTTCTTTGAATAGTCTTTCGTGTTCTTATTCTGGAGTAATAGATTATAGAGAATAAATAAATTATTGTTTCTCTCTCCTACCTGTAAATCCCTGCTTAATATCTGGCGTATGCAGTCCGCTTTTTTACCGTGATATTTTGGTATTTTAAAAGTTTTGTGCTTTCCATTCTCTTCATAAGAACCTGGCTCATTTTCTGCCTGTGCGTTGCACGCAGACAGATCTTTATAGATTAATAACCTTGGTATGGGCAACATTTCGCTAAGAGGCACTTCATAAACATATTGATGTTTTTTTATGATTGATGGGGGAGCCACAACATAATTCCCATCACTCTTTAATTCGAGGCTCCTGCCGAATAAATGATTGGTGCTTTTAACCTGTTCGCCATTGAGAGAGAAATAGTAATGATAACCCCTTCTCGTTCTAACCCTGGTTGTTTCATTTAGCTCTGGTAATAATTCTTCTAACTCCGGCAAAAGATTGGGATCATCAACATCAATCACCGCTAATTTGCTTATATTTCCGGTTACTATGCCAATATTTGGATCGCAAAATATATTATACCAATCAAAAACATCTTCTGTCATTGCTTTTTTATATTGAAAAGGTTTCCAATGGATATAAGGTTTCTTTTCGCTATTAATCGGTATGAGGCTATATTCGTATTTTAAATACTCATTTATTATATTTTTATATATAATTCAAACCCTTCTTTGGCGTGGTATGAATTAAGGGCTTGACCTATAAATCACTTCCAGGCCTGAATAGTTCTTAAATTGAGTATGATCTATCGAATTTTTGTAGTATTTTCATAACTTCTCTGCCTGTGCGTGTTCGCACGCAGACAGGTGAAAAGAACATTTAAGTCTAATAAAATAAAAAACCGGAAGGAAAACGTGGGGTAAGTCTTTCGGTATAGCCATAAAAAAGGGAGCGTAATTTTGGCAAATCGCACTCCCTTTTGTATTTATGATTATAACACTAAGAAAGAAGAAATAGGATAATAATTTCAATAAATTTTATCCTATTTCTTAAAACATTTAAATATTAACTGAAGCCACTCTGCCCTTTTTGGGGACCTGCACAAATTCACTAATCTTTCCTTATTTCCGACTCACCATAACCTTCTTTTGGATAATATTTTAATTTATTAACTCCTTTTTGTCTTGCAGCAATTAGTTCTCCGGTTGAGGGGCATTTAAACCCTTTAACATTTAAGTCTTTAGTTATGCAATTTATTGTGTGGTCATAAAGACGATAAAGCAGTTTTATAATATCTTCGGTATACTCAGGATATTTTTCATATAATTGTGCGTCAGAATATTTTTCAGCTATACTACGCCATTCGATAAACTCGGTAAAATCTTCCCAGAAGACCAATTGTACTTTTTTTGAAAGAATTGGTATATGACTACGCATAAACTTCTTCAATCTCTCTGTTTTTTGAAATATTTTTCTAGCGTATTCCTTTTCTTCTTTTAATTGTGGGTTTTCATCATTCTCAAAAAACTTTGGGGATTTTTGACAATTTTTAGGCCATCGTAAGATTTCAATGCCCATTTGTGTTAGTTGTGCTGATGGTAACCCCCATAATAATTCAGCGAGACAATAGTTAAGTTCATTATATGCCTTAATTCTTTCATGGATGAGAATGTCTTGAGTATATTCTTTTCTCAACCAACAATGTTTTAACCAGTTAGATCCAATTACAAAAAACCCGCCAACAAAAGCGCCTATAAAAGCAGACAAAAAATATGGTGACATCTTAAAAACCTCCGAATAATACTTCCATTGTTTTACCTCCAGGTTATTTTGTAATACTCCTAATATTTTTAGATTTTAATAAAATATATTAACTGTTGTAATAACCATTAACTATTTAATAGTTTTATAGATAATATTTTTTATATCTTGTTATCTATATCTTCAATCTTTCCGGAATTAATCCATTCTTTTATTATTTCTCTCCTCTTTTCTTCCCAAAACTCTGTTACTATGTTTTCCGTTTCTATTCTTATCTCTTCTATTCTTGAGCTATCGTTCTATAACCACAATAATTCCAAGGGTTAACTTCATAGCTTGCCAAGGTGTAGGGGTCTCCCAAGAATTCCATATAAGAATTTACACAGGCTTCAATGCTGTCTAGAGCCGTAGAAACTGGGGAAAACAAAGACGACACATCAATAATACCATATTTATCCATCCTAGAACCCCAGTACCAATCAGCGTCCGTATCTTTATATTCAAAAACAGTTAAGAGATGGCCTGCAGATTCATTAAGGAAAAGCAGGGGTACAGAATATACAATGTAATCATGATAGTGTAGAACATAACAACTAAAAATACCAAAATCGACACAATCTCCTTCTTCCCCAATATAAAATTCATAAGGGGTGTACTTGCCACTATGTTTTTTATAGTGGCAAGTACTTAAAAAATTAAGTAATTTTAAAGGGGTATTTAATTCATTTAATAGGGATATGAATTGAGAATCATATTCATCCATTCCCCCATTATCTGGAACAATTAGTAGTGTTGTTGTCCAGCTGCAACCTACAACGAAAAATAAACAAAAAAATAGTGCCATTCCTAAAACAAATAATTTCTTCATAGTTACTCTTATTATATTAAAATTTATTAGAAAATAGAGGTACCTCCTATTTGCTGTAAGGATATTATTATTAATCATTCTCCCAATAAACTTTTGTATCAAAACTATCTATTTTGGAATTAAAACTTACCATTATTTGATAGGTTGCATCTTTGCCTGGTGCTATAGATGTAGGTTGAGCATAGCCATTATCTATAGAAACTAGCTTACCATATTTATCAAGAGATCGAATTTCAACTTCCACGTGATAAGCATTGCTCTTGCCAGTATTCTTAAGTATACCTTCAACATAATAATAATTACCGCTTCCACTCAAACGATTAGTAGAATCGACAAACTTAATTATAGCTTTTGATTGATTTTCTAATTCTTTTATTAGGGCTTCTGCCTCTTTTTTTTCTTTTTCCTTTTCAGTATAATCTACTAAATTTTCTTTAATATTTTCTCCTCCTTCACTCTGATAATTAATAGACCATTCAATTTCATTTTTATCTTCAAAAACCATTAAAAATAATCCTATTAGGTAAATACTATCAGTGGGATTTTTCCAAAATACCATTGCGGAAGGAGATATAGTTTCATCTTTAATCATCTCAATAAAATTCTCATTTGGGCTTCCATATTTTTTTATAAGATATAACTTAAGGTTTTTATAATTATTAATATACTCATTTTTAAATTGTATACTGCCAATTTTTTTATACGCTGCACTCACAAGCTTACCTTTTATAAAGTAATAACAAACTTCACATTCAAGGCCATTTACTTTGTCTTTAAAATATAAACTTCCGTCACACCCCTTAGGATAATCTTGCATAACATCTTCTTCAATTAATAAAATGTTTTTCTCTATTTCTTTAACTTGTTCTTTACTCATTCCCCAATTTGTTTTCCTAAAATCATATTTCTCGCTTCCGCTTGATGTTTCCTGCTTATTTTCTTGTCCCTTTGTTATTTGATCTTGTGTGGGCATTATAATTCCTTCAGGTGCTGATAATATTTTACACCCTGCTTCTATTTCTTTATTTGATAGTACAGGATTATTAGTTATACGGATAATATTCCCCTCACTATCTAATATTTTATACATATTTGCATTAACACTAGAAGTATTGATTACAAAAAAAATAGTTAACACTAAAAAGAAAATAATAAAAAAATATTTCTTTTTCATTTTCTTAAATACCCCTTTTAATTTTTAAATATTCTTAAAAATAGTTTTAAACCCTTTTTTGTTTTATTTTATACGTTTAAAAACTAGTAATGCCTTTTAATCGTGCTTTCTTTGCTTCAGCCTCAAAAACCATCGCTTTAAATTTCCATTTTCCGTTGGGTTCAAAATTATTAATATTATCAAGGGTACTGCCTACTTGAAAATCGTTTTCATCGTATAAATTAAATTCGACTTGAACGTATGAATATATTTTATTAGATTTATTTTCTACAATACCAGTTAAATATTTTGTATCGTATTCTCCTCTTTCCCATTTAAAATCAACTAAAGTTAGTCCATTTTCATACGTATCTTTGCTTTTAGTTTTTGGAATAGTACTTTCAGTAGAAGTCAAACTTTGCGTTTTTGGATTTTTGATATAATTTGTATTAATTTTGTAGGCAGTAAAGCCAAAAATGACAATAGCAGAGAGTATTATGAATATCCACTGCCCAAAACTAAATTTTTCTGATTTTGCAGTTATTCTTTGTTCTTTATTTTCCTGTACTGTTTTGGATATTAACTGTTCAACTGGTCCTTTTTCTATAATTGATGATTTTTTTAGAATTAAGCCTAAAACTATTGTAGCTATAAATGGGAAAAACCAAATCGCTCCAATCATAGTTAGACCAAGCGTTGTCCCTATGGCAAAGCCCGCTATTTCAGCGTCATTTTGGAGTACCGGAATATTTACGCTAGTAGACACTATACCCCAGATGGAAGCAATCGCCATTAATATAGTCCAAAAAATAGCAAAATTCTTAAGAATATTCCAGGCTATTCCGCCTTCTCGGGTTTCTCCAGACTTAAGTGGACGTTTAGCAATGTAAATAGGAAGAATAATTGGACCAAGAAAAAATGTACCGATAGCCCAAAGGATAGCCTTTGCCTTTCTTCTAAGAGCGTCAATAAATACCCAAATCGCAAAAACTGTGTATAAAATTATATACCACACTTATTTATACCTCCTTTATTTTTATAAAAATATATCTAAAAACTATTTTAAGTACGTTTAAAGCGATAATTTTAATCATTGCTGCCTTCTTTTTATACCCTTATCACCCTCTGAAAAACGCTACTAAATCATCTTTTAATATCCACCATAGTTTGCCAATTTTTTGCTACTTAATTTTCGCTTTTCTTAAATATATTTTAATGATCAATAAGGGTTATGGGCAAATTTTATTTATTTCTTGTTATTTACGCCTTCAATCCTTCCGGACTTAATCCACTCTTTTATTATTTCTCTCCTCTTTTCTTCCAGGACAACCTCAAGCATTTTTGATGTTTTTCCTTTAATTTTTTCCTTATTTAATTGCACCTTCCAAAAATCTAGTAGCCTGTTTTCTGTTTCCTTTTTTATTTCTTCCTGCTGTGAGGGGTCAAGTGAATTATAAATTTGTTCTATCTTTTTAATCTCTTCTTGCCTCTTTTTATTTTCCTCTTCTTGCTGTTTTGTTTTAATAACTTCTGCTTTTTTCCTTTCTTCTTTTTGCTCTTCCTCTTTTCTTTCCCTTAAATACTCCTCTGGGACCTGCCAGTTTTCTCTTATAGCCTTTACTAAATAGGCCGCTTTATCCTCGGCATTGGTATAATTAATTGCCTCAATCCACTTTTTTATTAATTCCTGATCATTGTTTTTAATTAGATTTTCAGCGGTTACTTTAGAAACATTAATTTTAACTAATTGATTAATTAAAGCAACCTGCTCTGCCTGTGCGTTGCACCTGTCTGCGTGCGGATACGCACAGGCAGGCGCAGACAGGTCTTTAGAAATTTCTTTTACTTCCTCTTTTGGCCCTGGTAGATATTCTTCTGTCCGGCCATCAATATTTTTTATCTTTGCTCTTTTTATTTCCTTTTTAGCTCTTTCTCCTGGCCAATAATAGATAAGCCAATCTTTATTTCCGTTCTCGTTCCAGTCAAATTTTGATATAAATCCAGTATCTTGAAGTTCGTTATTACCCGGATTTATTTGTTGTTTAGCTAAAGAGATCTGCTCGTGGGGGGTTACTGGAAGAAGTTGGCATAATTTAGAATACCGGTAACAGATATAATTATCTCTTTTATTTCTTAAACCGTAGAACTTTACCCCTAAAATTTCATAAAGCCTCGAGGCTATTTTGCTTTTAAGGGTTTGTAGATAATTATAATCAACCGGTTTTATGTAAAAAGAATTTAGGTTTTGAAGATACCAACTCCCTAGAAATAAATAGTTATCGTCAGCTATTTTATTTTCAGGTAATTCCTTACCTTTAAAAACTACCCTCTCATATAAACTAAAATTATCGTCAACCCACTTTTTACCTTCTTTTGAATAAAAGGTACCTACTGATTTTATAGTAGTCGCTCTTATTCTTTCTAAAGCTTTTTTAATCATACGATAATTTTCTCCTGCAGATTTACTAATTCCCATTCTTTTACAAATATTATATAAAGATCCTAAAGGAATTGGGTTTTTTATCACCCCTTCTTTCTTCAATATCTCCGATAATATTTCTGAAATGGCTTGTTGAACTTTTCTGTCAAATGGTCCCGGATAACCGTACTCAGAATTAGAAGATACTTTCCATAAAAGATTAATTTCTTGATTCCCTTTTTTAATTATTTCTTGATAAATAATTTTAGTTTTATTTTTAAGACCTTTTGTGGAAAGAGCAAAAAAAGGAAAAAGTAATAAATTCACTTCGGAATTAATTATCTTTGGTAGATCTATTTCATTATTATTTTTTATAATAATCTCTTCAGGTTCTTTCATTTTTTCCTTCTTAAATTATTTTAAATAACAACGACATCTTTCTGTTGTTGTTATTGTTAATATTGTTAATATTGTATGTTTCAGCAAACCCTTATAAATAAAAGATGACAAGCATTTTTTTTAATTCCAACTACGGTATTATTTAATTCCAACTACGGTATTATTTAATTCCAACTACGGTATTATTTAATTCCAACTACGGTATTATTTAATTCAAAACCCAATAATCCTTAAGTCAAATTTAAATTGATTTTACTATTTTTTTATAAAAACTTCTTTAAATTATTTTTACTTCTTTACTTATTAAAAACCTTTTCTATTTATTTTAATAATATACCGGAGAAGCAGTAACAATAAGGCTTTTTGCCCAGTGTCCGATGTTCGGACACTCTCTTTTACATCCAGTATTTTTATTATTTATTTAGAATATTTAATACTTGATGAATGGCGTCAGTTATTTCAGACTGTTCTACCTCAGACTTTCTAAATTTTATTTTTAAAGTAAATTCTCTTCCAGGGGATTCAAATTTATATTCATAAAATTTAGGTCTTCCTTTTTTATCTTTAGATTTATCGAGTTTTATTTTTGCTTCTCGAACCGTTAATTTTCCTTCCTTTGTTTGTTTATAAAATTCCCTTATATTTTTTTCATCGCTTCGCCGGAGAAGCAACAATAATAAGGATTTTGGCACCGTGTCCGATGTTCGGACACTCTCTTTTATGTCCTGGGGAAGTTTAAGTAAAGAAAGCATTTCATTCACATAACTTTTAGGAAGTCCTAATTCTCTTGAGGCCTCTCTTTGAGAATAGTTTGGGTTGTCTATTCTTTTTTTATTAATCAAGGCTTGGATTGAATCTGCTTCTTCAAGCGGTGGAAGGTCCTGTCTTTGGATGTTTTCTATTAATTGATGAATAAGCCGGGTGTAACTATCAATATTTTTAATAATACATGGTATTTCTTGAAGGTCGGATAATATAGCCGCTTTGTACCTGCGCTCTCCACTGATTATTTTAAAGCAATCCTCAGGTTCTATATATTCAACGGTAATTGGCTGTAGGAGTCCATGTTTTTTAATGGACTCTGCTAATTCATTTAATCTTTTCTGATTTAAACTTTTCCTTGGTTGTTCGGGATCTAATTTTATTCTGGATATTTCAATAATTCTGGCGCCGGAAAGACCCTTTGTTCCTTCTCTAATACCCTTTTTCTCTTTTGTGATAATTTCTTCTTCCTGGATGGGAAGGGAATCAAAAGTATCTTTGGCGAATTTTCTTAAAATAACTTCCTTTTTTTTAGACATGATTTATAAACTCCTGAGCTAATTTTCGATAGGTTTCTGCTTGTTCTGAAGAAGGTAAATAATAAGTAATCGGTTTTTTTATAGTAGTTGCCTCAGCATATTTAACACTGTTCGTTATCTCTATTTTAAATACCTTATCTTTAAAACCCTCTAAAACAGTGTCGTGGTAAACCTCTTCCAGCTTCCTTCTTCCGACAAACTTATTTATAATATAGCCCATTATTTCGAGCTTGGGATTTGCCCTTTTCCTTATCTTGGTTATAGCACCTCTTAAATAAGCTGTCCCTTTAACGGCCCATTCCTGACACTCTAAAGGTATAATAACCTCATCTGCGGCCACCAGGCCAATTCTAGTGGCCAGGCCTAAACTTGGAGGACAGTCAATAATTATATAATTATAGGATTCTTTTAGGTCTTTTATTTTATCCGCTAAAAAGTACTGGGCGTCTGGCTCTCCGGCCAGCTGCAA
>Ga0307432_1002263_pt1 | contig 10652 bp, 10 predicted proteins | sample SalMarWE160150MG_FD_202158 | JGI IMG/M metagenome (GOLD analysis project Ga0307432, IMG submission 202158) | Salt marsh sediment microbial communities from the Plum Island Ecosystem LTER, Massachusetts, United States - WE1603-150 | ecosystem: Environmental > Aquatic > Marine > Intertidal zone >...
AACCCGCGCTCGGAAACCATCTTCTTTCAAACGTCGAGCAACAGGTTCTCCTAACATTCCAGTTGCGCCTATAACTAAGATGGTCTTTTGCACGATTATCACCTCTTTGTACTATTCATTTACTCTAGTACTCACTTGGATAAATCCGCGTAAGATTTTCTGAGCGGCACGGGATGGACCTCCGCTTTCTTCCACTCAAACGGAGCGGCGTCCTGGTTGTAGGCAGCAAGAAATCGATCAATCGCCTCGCGTAATTGTCTGGTGGAGGTAAAGCTGCCGTTTCTCAGCACCCGCCGTTTCAGAATACTGAACCAGATCTCGATCTGATTTAGCCAACTGGCATGGGTGGGGGTGAAGTGAAACCTCACGTTCTTGTGTCGGGCAAGCCAGCGATCATGGCTGGGTTTGTGGGTGTTCAGGTTGTCCAGAATGACGTGAATCTCCTGCTCGGCCGGATACTGATCCACCACCTCGTTCATGAAGCCGAGGAACTCACGCCGTCGGCGCCGGCTGTAATGACCCGCTTTCACCAAACCTGTAGTGACCTCCAATGCAGCAAATAGGGTCGTGGTCCCATGCCGTTTGTAGTGATGGCTGAATCCGGTCAGCGCTCGACCATCGGGCAGTCGAAGATACCCCTGCGCCCGTTCCAGCGCTTGGATGGCAGGCTTCTCGTCCACACAGATCACCACCGCATTCTCAGGTGGAGCAAGGTACAAGCCCACGATCTCCGCTGCCTTGGACGCAAACTCCGGATCCGTGCTCACGCACCAGCTGTGACGGCGTTGTAGACGAATCCCGTGCTTGCGAAGGACCTGCCAGACATAATGGATCGATATATCGCTCAGTTGTTGAGCAATCAGCCGCGCTGTCCAGATCGTTTCCCCATTTGGCGGTGGCTCGTCCAATTGTGCCAGAATCCGCTGCTCCGTCTCCTCGTCGTACTTCCTCTTCCTCCCGGATCGCGGCGCGTCGTGCAACCCCTGGATTCCTCGCTTGAAAAACCGTGTCCGCCACTTGCTCACCGTTGCAGGCCGAATCCCTAACTCCTCCGCGATCGTTTGCGTCTTCGCCCCTTCTGCTGCTTTCAGGATAATCCTTGACCGCAGGAACAATCGCTGTTCTGTCGTCGGTCGCTTCATCCATTCCTCAAGCACTGCGCGCTCTTCATCGGTTAAACCCAGTTCTGTCGCCTGCCGCGCCATCTTGCCCCCTTGGTAGTAAGCGTAGAGGATCTACCAAGGATAGAATATAACGCGGAATTTGTCAAGTTAGTACTAGTCTGCTGTTGGCTAACAATGATAAGTTTGCAACAGCGTACGACGACCGTCGCGGTATGACAACTCCGCTCCTTTTAGCCTTGACGCCCTTACAGGTTCAGGTATTGAGATGCGCGTCTTTGAAAAGCATATTCGGTAGATCTCAAAGATAAACACCGAGAATAGCGTTTGCGTCAGCGGAATTTACTACACAAAGTCAATGGCAGGATAACTCATCGATGGTACACATCTATAAACAGATTGACTGCTGGGAGATATACTCGCGTCAGATCGTTGTTCCTACTGCCCCCGATTTGAATCTTAAGAAAGACGTGAGCATCTACGTTCCGCCGAATATCGGCAAGCACCGTGAGAGCGTCACTAAGTAGAGTCTGCTCAGTAGCCTTCAGCTTGCCAGTATTTACTAGCAACCCAAGACTATCTCGATACTTACCGAGCGCGCCCGTGTTGATTTCTAGCGGGTGCTGGATGCCGAGGCGCTGAAATTCCCCAGCAAGCCATGGGTTGTTTTTAACGATGACGTGCCTGCTAGATACGGTACGGTAGACTTCAGCAGCTTCGGCTGTGGCTAGGGCTTCACTCCCACCGGGTGCTCTTACGGTTAGATTGCGCTTTGAAAGAAGAGAAATATGATGGCGGAGGAATACGGCTTTGACGAGGTTTTCAACGCCTGTACTAAAGCGAAGCCACCAGACCCACAAGCCGTATTTATCTTCTTGCCGAAGACCTTCTCTGAGCTCGTGCGCGTTAGGTGCTTCAAACAGTTGCTGCGTCGCCCCCAAAGTCAAGATTCCCCGCCACGTCATCTGATAGATAGCGAAGCGGTACAGAGCCTCCGGGAAATCGCTAAAGTCGTGGTACAGAGGCATGTTTCTCCCTAGTAACTAAGCGCCAGGAGCTGATCGACGTTGGCACGCAGGGTCGATGTCCAGTTCAGCAACTTGTTAAAGAGCACTTTCAGCCTTCCTAAGACTACTCCTCCCCGAAGAAGTCAGAGTCAATTCTCTTGACCTCATAGGTCCCATGATTGGCGACGCCGAGATCAAAGTCGATCATTAGTTCTGCCAACTGCTCGCCATCGATCAAGACGACCTTCGAGTCAATGCCGACGGCGTATTCGCGTCCACCCTGCGAGAAAGTGCCAGTCGTGATGAAGACGCCCTTCCTCGCATGTTTGCCATGTAGAGCACCCACAAACTTCTGAATTTCGGGGCGCCCTACCGTGCCCTCCCACTTCTTTGCCTGAAGGTAGATGACATCGAGTCCGAGGCGATCCTCCTTGATGATACCGTCAATACCCTCATCACCAGCGTGGCCAATAGCCATGCCGGCATCTCGGATCGACCCACCATAGCCCATCCTTACGAGGAGTTGGATCACCAATCGTTCGAAGAACTGTGGCGAGCATGATTTCACTTGATCAAGAAGCTCGTGGGCCAAGGAGTCTCGGAGCTGCTGATACGCATGCTCCAGAGCTTCTTCGGGTGTCTCTGGTCCAATAGGAGGCTTAGGCTTCTTCTCTTGCTTTGTCTTCTTCCGGAACTCCTCGAACTGGGCAAATTTCTGGAGATACTTTATGTCGATTCTCTGAGGCTTCTCCTTCAGGACCGCTATACCCTCGTCAGTGATCCGATAGTGCCCTCGCTTCGGCCTGTCCAGCAGCCCTGCCTTCTGCAGATAGACGGACGCCCAGGCGACTCGATTGGTGAAGACCGGCTGTTTGCCGCTCGGCAAAAGCTCCTGAAGTTCCTCCGGTGTCAGCTCGAACCGCGCAGCCAGGATTCCCCGGAGCTCCGCCAGCGTTCGCACGCTGCCGTCGGCTGTGGCTTCGAGGAGTGACAGCATCAAGCTCTGGAAGTCAGGTATCGACATGCTCAGCCCACCTCCTCCCCAAATCAATCTGTGCAAGCCGCCAAATGCCCTAGAGACACTCAGCGCTTGGGGCTAGCCGCAGTGATCAGCCCACAACCCTGCAACAGTGTACAACGACCGCCTCCGTGTCACAACTCCGCTCCTGTTACCCCTAACATATTCCCAGATTCAGATATTGAGATGCGCGGCCTTGTAGAGCGCGATCACTAGTTGTCTGGACAGACGCCGAAAGCAGGGTTTGCGCTTCAAGAACTGTCCACATCCGCAAAGTTCGATGGAAGACCCTGGAACACATTTGGCAAGTTTGCTTAAGACGTTGTATATTCTTCTTGCGCTACTGCGGGGTGCTCCTAAATTGAAGAAAGCAAGCGAACAAGTTGACTTCTTTGTGTCATATGCAACCGATGATACCCAATGGGCAGAGTGGATTGGGTGGGTTCTTGAGGAGGAGGGATATAGCAGCGTTCTACAGGAATGGGACTTCCGGCCTGGCTCCAACTTCGTACTTGAGATGGATAGGGCGGTCTCATCATCCAGGCACACAATGCCCTTGCTCAGCCCCGCGTACCTCTCATCCCACTATACCCATCCCGAATGGGCAGCAGCTTTCGCGCAGGATCCTACGGGAGAGAAAAGGAAGCTGATTCCCGTACGCGTCGAGGAATGCGTCATCGAAGGACTCTTGTCGCAGATCGTGTACATCGATCTAGTCGGGAGAAGCGAGGAAGAAGCACGTGACAAGTTGCTGCAATCTCTGTCAGGAAATCGCATGAGACCCGATACGCGACCTGGGTTTCCGGGAATCCAGGAAATGGAACGCGATGAGTATCCTTCATTTCCATCTAAAGAGGAGGGATTCCTCGACTTTGTGGAGCGGGGAGTGAAACAGTTGAAAGAAGCAAACTCAGCCGCCCTAGCATTTGCAGGTGATGTAGAGAGACTTGGAACCTCCGCTCGCACGCATGCTGCCGAGTTTCGTAATGCCGCCAGCCAACAGGGAGCACATCGCGTGTCCCGTTTCAAGCAGATTGCACGTTCTGCCGCACGCGAGATGAAGAAATTCTCGCGCATAGGAGGTAAACACGTTCAAGAGATGGCCGGACTCTACGAATTTGGATTCGGGGCCTGGAATGGTGCATTGGAACTCCTCCCGGATTTCGGCTCCGTCGATGTTCAGTTGCTCACCGACAACCTAGCAAGCCTGGATGGGCTCTTAGCAAGCATCCCACCAACTCGCGAAAACGTGAAGACGCTGAGAGATACCACAAGGAGACTTCCCAGAGTTGAGGGGCTGTTCTCCGTAGCACGCAGTCAGGCGGCCTCTGTGCTAGACGGTAGCATACGGGCACTGGATCGTGTTGAGTTCTTAGCAAGAAAGACCAGGGAAACCGCTACCGATCTCCTAGCGCGCTTCGACTCCTAGATCCTCAGCTCCCGCCCTCCATGCGCAGACCAGAGCGTTACGAGTGGTTCGTAAGCCGACACCTCCGACTTCCGGTACTACCTGCTTATAGTAAATTGGCATCACACCTTTCTTCTTGACGTTCTCATTGATCTTTCAGCACGAAGGAACCAGCGATCACTCGATGAAGACGGGGGTGATGCTCAATGGAACGGCTGTTGCAGGAAATACCTTCGCTTCCGGTATGACGGTTCTGTTCTAGGGGTTCAGTTCCATGACAATAGGTGTGACGGTGACAGCTCTCGCACCAAGCATGGCGGTCAATTCCAAGCGCCACAAATTTTGCATTTGGTAGCACCATGTGCTAAGCGACTGGTATATGTTGTCAGTAGTTGGTGGCCATAGATGTAGACCGCGCATACAGTCAACATCACAAAGGGATAGACGTTCGCTACGTCAATCTGGGGACCCTGGTCAGCAAGCTCACGGATGCATTGTCACCTCGGGATTCATCTGCGTGAGGACTGCCGACCCGAAAGAGGTACGTCTGTCAGCAGCAAGCGCTTGTTAGGCGTCAGCTCCGCCACGATCTGCCGTTTGCTCGAAGTCGATCCCGTGCGCCTGGCACCACTCAATCGCCACTTCCTCATAACCGCGGTCCCGAAATGCATACCACTGTTCGGCCAACCCCAACTGGCTCACGGCATCCTTGAAGCGCCGAAACGCGCCAGAACCCCGTAGCGCCCGGTCTAACTGTATCCTTGCCTCTTCCTCGGCACATGAGTCGGCAAATCGCTCCATCATGCGGTACTCGTCAATCTCAAACCGGTCCGGGAGCCGTACATAGTCAGTACTTCCAACTACCGCCCGCGCCACGGCCATCGCGTCGCGTTCCCAGTCGGCCAGGTTCACATCCGCTTCCCCTTCCTCGGCGGCGGCGAGGTGCTCCGCAGCGACAGTCACCACCTCCCCCGCCCTGGTGTTCAAGTACGAGGTCATCTCGTCGGACTGCCACTCCATTCCCTCAATGATGCCCTGCAACCGAACCCGTATCGCCATTCTTCCCTCAAAATGCGCGTTTACGCCACCATCGCACCTTTGAAAACATGCTCCGCTGACGTCTAGCGATGATTAATCCGCAATGCCGCAACAGTGTACGACGACCGTCGCGGTATGACAACTCCGCTCTTGTCACCCTCAACGTCCTTACAGGTTCAGATATTGAGATGCGCATCCTTGAAAAGCATGGTCGGTAGATTTCAGAGACGGACACCGAGAATAGGATTTGCGTGCCCGGAATTATCCCAGAACTAGAACAGCCTGCTCAACCGATCAACCGCCTCGACGGTGGTCTTGTCACGGCGCGACCTCATCCAGTTGACGACCCCTGATCCGCAGACGGTCGCCCCCTTGGATTCGCAGAGCTTTCGCATCTGGCGGATGGCGCGGTTTCCGCCCATCCACGGGTAGGGAAAGAACTGGGTGACCAAACAGGCCACCTTCTTGCCTTGCAAGGACCCAATCTGCTTTAGATAGGCAGTCAGTACCGGCGACAGGGAAAAGGCCTCCACTGCAGAGCCGAACACGAGCGCATCGTATGGCCCGGCATCGGGCAGCGTTTCGAGCCGGAAGTCTCTGTCTCCCTGCTTGCGCTCACCGACAACCTTCACCTGTTCCAGGGTCGCCGAATGCCCGGCCACGGAGAGTTTCTCCTCCAGCTTCTTGGCGACGGAAAGCGTGTTCCCCGTCTGAGAATAGACGATGATGCCAATATTCATCTTGCACCTCCGAATGGACCTGTGTGCACCACACTACCATATTGCATTGTCGCCGTCCATTAGAATCTTCTCCACCAAGAATGGCCTGCCGTGTCCGGGGTACAGATTCCAAGGCTTCTCAGTTTCTCGATGCTAGCTTTCGCTGCTGCTGTGCCGTCCATGATGGTATTGGTAAATCGGGAGAGACAACACCTATTCCTGAATCCTTTACTCTGAGCCGAGGGTACTGAGGCTACACTCTGTTCCCCGGCAATCTTGCCAAATGCCCAGCAGGAATCACCACTCACTTGATGAAGACGGGGGTGATGCTTAATGGAACGGCTGTTGTACTACCCCTGATCACTTCGGGTACGACTGGGCTTTTGTCGGGATTCAATTGCGTGACGATCCGGGTGACGGTGCCCTCCCTTTCGCCAAGCACGGCGGTCAAAGCCAAATGCCACAGCTTTTGCATTTGGTAGCACTATGTGCTAAACTACTGTCGTATGTTCTTAAGAAACTTCTGGTTGAAGCAGATCGAAACAGCCTGGAAAGAACGGACCATCGTCTGGCTTGCAGGGGTACGTCGCGTGGGGAAGACCGTTCTGAGCCAGCTCTTGCCGAACGCGGAGTACTACGATTGCGAGCTTCCAAGAACACGACGCCTACTCGAAGATCCGCAAGGGTTTCTGAGTGAGGTCCGTGGAAAACGGATCGTGCTCGATGAGATTCATCGGCTCATGAATCCTTCGGAGCTCCTAAAAATCGCTTCCGACCACTACAAAGATGTAAAGATCCTTGCGACGGGTTCGTCCAAGCTCGGTGTTTCTGCGAAGTTTAAAGACACATTGACGGGGCGCAAGCGGACGGTGTGGCTCACGCCTATGGTCACTGCCGATCTTGTTGCGTTTAACAGGGATGATCTTGCCTACCGGCTCCTTCGCGGAGGGTTGCCCCCGTTCTTCCTCTCCGAAACAATACCAGAAGCCGACTTCCAAGAATGGGTCGATTCCTATTGGGCCAAAGACGTCCAAGAATTGTTCCGCCTGGAACGACGAGCTTCGTTTCAAAAGCTCTTTGAATTGATCTTCACGCAGAGCGGCGGCATCTTCGAAGCGACGCGGTTCACGGCTCCGTGTGAGATAAGCCGGCAAACGGTCGCCAACTATCTCAAGGTTCTCGAAGCGACCCTCGTTGCTCACATCGTGCGTCCGTTCAGCACACACCGGTCGACAGAGATCGTGTCAGCGCCAAAGGTATACGCATTTGATACGGGCTTTGTCTGCTATCTGCGCGGTTGGGATGCGCTGCGCCGGGAGGATCTCGGCGCCCTGTGGGAGCATTTCGTGCTCAATGAGCTTCACGCGCATCTGCAGACACGAGAAATCCGCTACTGGCGCGACAAGAACAAGCATGAGATCGACTTTGTGTATCGCCGGCGAGGGAGGCCTCCCGATGCGATCGAATGCAAATGGTCAGCCGACGAGTTCGATCCGAGGAATCTGCTCGCTTTTCGGCGTCAATACCCTAAAGGCCGCAATTGGCTGGTGGCGACGGACGTGGAGCGCTCATACAGTCGACATCACAAAGGAGTAGACGTTCTCTACGTCAATCTGGGGACCCTGGTCGGCCAGCTCACGGATGGATAGTCACCTCGGGATTCATCCGCGTGAGGACTGCCGACCCGAAAGAGGCACGCCTGTCAGCAGCAAGCGCTTGTTAGGCGTCAGCTCCGCCACGATCTGCCGTTTGCTCGAAGTCGATCCCGTGCGCCTGGCACCACTCAATCGCCACTTCCTCATAACCACGGCCACGAAATGCATACCACTGTTTGGCCAGCCCCAGCTGGTTCACGGTATCCTTGAAGCGCCGAAACGCGCCAGAGCCCCGTAGCGCCCGGTCTAACTGTATCCTTGCCCCCTCCTCGACACATGAGTCGGCGAATCGCTCCATCATGCGGTACTCGTCAATCTCAAACCGGTCCGGGAGCCGTACATAGTCAGTACTTTCAAGTACCGCCCGCGCCACGGCCATCGCGTCGCGTTCCCAGTCGGCCAGCTTCACATCCGCTTCCCCTTCCTCGGCGGCGGCGAGGTGCTCCGCAGCGACAGTCACTACCTCCCCCGTCCTGGTGTTCAAGTACGAGGTCATCTCATCGGACTGCCACTCCATTCCCTCAATGATGCCCTGCAACCGAACTCGTATTGCCATTCTTCCCCCAAAATGCGCGTTTTCACCATCGCACCTTTGAAAACATGCTTCGCTGACGTCTAGCGATGATTAATCCGCAATGCCGCCCCATAGTACGACGACCGTCGCGGTATGACAACTCCGCTCTTGTCACCCTCAACGTCCTTACAGGTTTAGATATTGAGATGCGCGTCCTTGGATTCCGGGGGCAGATACCGGAAATAGGGTTTACGTCCCCGGAATTATCCTGATGTTCTCGATTGCGTGTGTTCTCTTGATCCGTCCAAGCGCGACGCGTCAAAGAATTCAAGTCGCTCGAATGTTTTTACGTTCATGTTATTCGCTCTTTGTCAACTCCCCCCGAAAGCAGGTAAAGCAGTGTTGCTATTGCGGCTCCGAGCGCTATGGGCGTGATGGGAGAGGAGATAAGAGCGCCAATTTTACTGGTGAAGTTGCGATTGACAAGACTCACTATCACTAGTATCGCGACCAAGCGGATTATGAAAGGGTTCCCCCATAGGAGATAGGCGAATCCCAATAGCTCTGCAATGGCGATTCCCCAGATTGGGATGGTAACTAACGCCGCCAAGATCATGGGGACCGCTGGAAGCTCTCCCAGCCTAAACCACACAATCAAGCTAGAAAAGGTCAACGCCACCAACTCCAACAGGAACGTCAGGACAGAAATGGCAAGGATCTTTCCTAAGAAGAGTTCTCTAACCCTTATGGGAGCTGCCAGGAGGCTTGCAAGTGTCTTGTTGACTTTCTCACCATTAAAGCTGATCCAAGAGAGGAGGTATACACTCGCGAAGACCGCGATGAGTGCCGTAATGAGGAAAGCCGAACTTCCAAAACGCAATGAGGTGAAAACTCCGAGAAAGAGGACAGTTGAGACAAGAATGGCAAGTTGTGTCCTCTCACGAAGAAAGCAACGCGTCTCTTTCCAAATGATGATTCTAATCGTCTTCATCTTTTCTCATCTTCTTTTACGATCGTGGTATAGATGTCCTCCAGGGTCAGTTTGCTTTCCTCCACCCGTTCGACATCCATCCCTTGCTCAACGAAGTACCGTACCAAATCCTTGACGTCAGTTGTTTCGTCGGAAACGATCAGTTCGTTACCCTTGATAGTAGTAATCACGAATCTTTCGGCTATTGTCTGCTTAATGGCTTCAGGGATTTCTTGGGAAACCCGTATCCTCACTTCACGCCCCACCCCGAGCTGTCGCCTCAACTCCTCCATGGAGCCCTGGGCTGCGATCGTTCCTCGCCGAAGCAGTACGATTCGCGTACAGATCCGCTCGATGTCGAATAGATCGTGCGAGGTGACCAGGGTCGTCTTGCCCCCACCAGTATGGCCCTTCAACAGATCCACAACGTCCTTCCTCGCAGAGGGGTCGAGGTTCGAGGTGGGCTCATCCATGATTATGAATGGCGGATCGTGCAGTGCAGATTTAGCGATAGCCAGCTTCTGTTTCATACCGGCAGAGAGTGTCTTGACTAGTTCCTTCTTTTTGTCTGAAAGGGCCCATTCGTCCAGAGTCCGCTCAACTCTCCCTGTATCGACTTCGTACAACTTGGCCCAAAAGGTCAGGTTCTCTTCCACTGTGAGGTTCTCGTAGACCCCTCTCTCTTCAAGGAGAAACCCGATTTTCAACCTTAAATGATACGGTAGGTCGTAGCACGCGTGCTCCCAAAGCAGCACAGTTCCGGAGGTAGGCTTAAGGAGCCCGAGGAGCAGCTTGGCAAGCGTCGTCTTGCCGGCACCGTTGGGACCGATTAACCCCACCGCTTCACCCTCTTCGATGGAGAGATCAACCCCTTTGAGAGCCTTCGTGCCTCCTCGGTAGACTTTCTCGACATCTCGAAGCTCGACAACAGAGGACATCTGACATCACCCCGTAGGTAGTGTCATTGTAAACTAAAAGAAGACAAAGGGCAGGCAATCACAGCGTGGCCTTGGTTATCCATAGAGGTAGAGTACTGGAAGTCGTCTCGCCCTATTGCGTTGCCTCGTATCAGGGATTCCGGGGGCAGACACCCTTCCTCTCAGCCAGGTCATGTAACAAAATGACCTTTTTGTTGCAATAGGAGGCATCGTCTGTTGCCTAACTAGGGGCGTTCACCGCTGTGCGCTGAGGATACGACATGT
>Ga0307432_1002276_pt1 | contig 10621 bp, 9 predicted proteins | sample SalMarWE160150MG_FD_202158 | JGI IMG/M metagenome (GOLD analysis project Ga0307432, IMG submission 202158) | Salt marsh sediment microbial communities from the Plum Island Ecosystem LTER, Massachusetts, United States - WE1603-150 | ecosystem: Environmental > Aquatic > Marine > Intertidal zone >...
CTCAACTTTGCCCTTGCCTAGAGCATGGGCCTCCTTAGCTACTTTAGCTCCTTGAGTTTCATCTAGTTCGGCTATGGCCACGTTCGCTCCTTGCTCAGCGAAAGCCAGAACTATGCCCCGCCCAATATTGGAGCCACCACCAGTAACAATTGCTGTTTTACCTTCAAGCCCTAAGAAATCCATCTGTGAACTTTTTCCTATCCATTCTGAATTTCATAAGCCGTGCACCTGCCCTCGATTCCAAAACCGGGAAGCTGTCTTTGCCAGCTAGCTCCAACCAGGCAACTCTATATCACACTGGAAATGCTACTTACCGCTGCTTCCTTCCGGACCTGACGGGGTTCATAGTCTCCAGTTGCATAGAACCCGATTATCAACACCGCTCAGCAAAAACAAATCTAGCCGGCCGTAAACCTCAAACAGGAATTCAGCCCCGCTATAGCGGCTTTCGGGTACAGGGCACCGCTAGCTCCCCGCCTAGCACGGCTCAGTTAATGATGTTACCAATAAGTGTTAACCAAGTCAACATTAGGATAATGTGAGCGTCGAGTAATGTCATTCTGGGGATCTAAAGGCCAATAGCTACTTTTTGAGCTAGTTCTGGGATAGCCCTCTTTCTCTGAGCTTCTTTCTAGCTACCTTCCCCGAGCTGGTTTTAGGTATGCTGTCTACAAATTCAATTCTCTTAGGGAGCTTAAAATCAGCCAGGTTTTGGTAACAAAGGTCAGACAGGTCTCTTGCCGTGGCACGTTGCCCTTCCTTAAGCACTACGAAGGCTGTGGGTATCTGTCCTCCATAACCATCGTTAATACCTACATAGGCTGCCTCAGCTACGCTAGGGTGGCTCAGCAGCACGAATTCAACTTCTGACGGACCAATCTTAAGTCCAGAAGACGTGACTATTATGAACGACTTCTTCTCTATATACTCCAGGTAGCCCTCTTCATCCATCCTGACTAAATCTCCGGTATAAAACCAGTCATCCTTAAGGACTTGAGCCGTGAGTTCAGGAGCTTTATAGTATCCTTTCATCACCCAGGGGGCATTGAACACAGCTTCCCCTATTTCGCCCCTGGGAACTTCCTTGCCGTTGTCATCCAATATCTTAAGGCGGCAAATTGGCTTGCCGACAGTCCCCAGTTTACGGCTGTTAAAGGTGCTTATGGAAACGGCTGAAGCTTCCGTGAGACCGTATACTTCATAAAGTGATAACCCGAACTTGTCCTCCAAAGTTTCCATTAGCTTAGGAAAGGACTTCGCCCCAGCGGTAACAGCCAATCGCAGCGAACTCAGGTCATATCTTCCCAAAATTTCGTCACGCACCATAGCCAGGGCATTGTACATGGCAGGAACGCCAAAGATAATAGTTCCTTTCTCTTTTTCCACAGCCTCCAGGACAGCTCTGGGAGTGAAATTAGGGATAAGCACGATGGTAGAGCCTGTGATAATCGAACCAAAAAGAACTTCGTATAAGCCAAAAAGATAGGAAAAGGGAACAAGGTCTATGATGACATCTTCACTTTTCCGTTGTATGCCTGCAGAAACTATGGGGGGAGTTCCCATAAAGGAAGCATGTGTATGTACCACGCCTTTTTGCTTCCCCAGTACGCCAGAGGTGTAAAATATAGTAGCTTCATCTTCGTCCCTTATATCGATAGCCGGTGATATGGGAGAGCTGTTAGCTATCATCCTGGTGTAAGAACCTGCATCAACCGCAATTATGTGTTTTAGCAAAGGAATGTGCGGTAAAACTGAGGAAAGCATCTGAGAAAATTTCCTCTCCGTTATCAGAATTTCCGAGTCGGAGTCTCGCAGCAAAGAATCAAGTTCAGGTGTTTTCAGCGCAGGGTTAAGCAGTACAGCTACACCCCCACCTTTAATCACCCCGAAATAATTGATGACCCACTCTGGGCTATGGGACATCAAGATAGCTACATGGGTACCCTTTTTCATTCCCAGCCCTAGGAGGGCATTGGCTACTTTGTTAGAAGCTTCATCCAGTTCCCCGTAAGTAATCCGCTGAGCATCAAAAACAATGGCTTCTTTGCGTGGTATTTCGCTGGCAGTATCTTCCAGGGTCTGTTTAATATTCATCTCTGCCTTCGGAGAACCCTTATTAAAAGAGTATATCGTAATAAAAGGTATATGGTAAAGCCCTCAGTCACGATTGCTGGGGACAAAGATTAGATTGCTTGGCAACGACCAGAGGGGGAGATATCGCTAATATGTTAGATGGGTACCAGCTATTGGCAACTTGAGAAAGCATACCATTACTGGAAAGAAGGGATTGTCCTCAGCACCACTGAGGTTTCAATCTGCCTCTCGGGGATGTTCCAATATGTCCGCAAGAGCCTATCCTTTTCCCTGGACGGCACCAGTCCGAAACCATGCTTTTGGTAGAATCGAATAGCCCAGGTGGCATCGGCCCAGGTCCCTACCAGGACTTCCGGGGTCTCGGCTAAGCCCAAGAGATGTTCAAGTAGTCTCGTGCCAATTCCTTTTCCCTGGCATCCTGAAGGCACATAAGCATGCCTGATCAAGGTAGTATCTTTAAGAGCTTGAATGCCTGTCACTCCGAGCAAATGCCCGCCTCCCACCCACCCAAAAAATCTAACGCCAGCTTCAATTTCCTCTTTTAATTCCCCGGCTGACATATACGGTTCCTTCCATCTATCATCCGGGATTACTCCTTTGTAAGCTTGCGCGGCATCATTCATGACTTTGAGTATGGCATCGAAATCTGAAGGCACCAGGCTACGAATCATTTTGTTTGAAATAAGGAGTAGTGGGGTACATACTTCCCGGCTGATGTTACGGCTTCCGCGGCGGTTGTGCTTGTTGCTGAAACTGTATGGCAATTACTTCGCTTCCTGCTTCAAATAGCTCTGACTTAATTTCGTGTACCAGGCCCCAGGACTGCGCTTCCTCTGGATTCAAAGTTGTCCTTTCAATCATGGCATCAGTAATATCTTTGGCGTTTTTACCGGTGTTGGCTGCGATTACCTTGGCAATGTTCTCCATATCAATCCTCAATCCCTTTAACCTCTCGTCCAGCAGTTTCTCCTCTAAATTCTGTTCCCCTCTAAATTGTGCACTAACGCCGTGAAATAGAAATCTCGCCTGGGGTACTGACAGCCTCTTTGAACCGGCACAGTATATGACGATGCCTATTGAGTCCACGCTGCCGAAATTGTGCGTAGTTATGGAAGCAGGTAATCCTTTCAAATAATTATATGCGCTTAAACCATGGATGACAGAGCCACCGGGCGAAGAAATAAGGATGATGAAATCTTTTATCCCTTGCTTCATTTTCTGGTCGACGGCACTCATCAGAGCATTGACAGTGGCATCAATCACCGGGGCGAAGAACCTGATTACAACTGGTTTCGTAGCCATGCTTTATCCTCCTCAAAATAATGCAGACCTTGCCCAACATATCTCAGATTTGAGAAGTCGGAGTGACAAAAGCCAAGAGCTGGAACTTCATATGTTCCGCTATCGCAAGTCAAACAAATCACTCTGCGAACCTTCCATTATCTTTCGATTCCGAAAGCTTGTGCACATTTTTCTCCAGCCATCCTATCCTTTCCACTTCCCTTATGTCAAATTCGGGAATATAAGGTTTAACATCCAGAAGGGGAGTCCCATCTACAATGTCCACATCTCGAATATGGAGCATATTCCCTTCAACCTTGACAAGACACACTACTGAGATGCCAATAGGATTAGGCCTACTGGGACCTCGCATGGCAAAGACTCCATGCATTTCGTTATCCATGTAAGGATTTGCTGTCAATGCCGACCTTTTGGATAAGTGAAAGTGGTATAGCAAAATAATGTGAGAAAAACCTTCGACATCTTTCAGACCTTCAGCATATTCCGGGAATATCTCGACTATCCCATTGGTACCTTTAGCACCTGCAGGCTGTATAGGTGTCCCTTTGGGCTCCTTGAACGGAGAATGGATAACTCCGATTGGCTTGTACTTTATCCCATTCATGATTTCGCCTTTAGTATATGCGGGCCTGAGTGTTGCCTTCAGATGAAGCAAGGGAAATCGTTCCCCCTAAAACTTATCTAATTTTAGCATACAGCATAGGCTTAATGAATTGGAGAAGAGATAGTCGCAAGGCAGGATTAATAGCGAGAAGTTTTGCTATACTATAAATAGGGATTAGCTTTATGAGGGACATAAATAAGGTCAAGCGGAGGATAAAAGAGCTGCGGGAGGTAATTAATCACCATAATTACCGCTACTACGTGCTGGATAGCCCTGAAATCAGCGACGCCGAGTACGATGAATTGATGAGGGAGCTCAAGCAGCTTGAGGCTGAGCACCCTGAGCTTGTTACCCCGGACTCGCCGACGCAAAGGATTGGGGCGCCCCCTGTAGAGGCGTTCGGAGTTGTCGAACATCCCCAGCCCTTGTTGAGCCTGACCAATGCTTTTTCTTACGAAGAACTGGCAGCCTGGCATAAAAGAGTAAGCAAACTTTTAGGCGGGCGCCAGTTTGACCTTGTTTGCGAGCCCAAAATTGATGGGCTGGCAGTAGCCTTGACTTACGTTGATGGCTTGTTCGTCACAGGAGCAACCAGGGGGGATGGCTACCGTGGTGAGGACATCACCCAGAACTTGAAAACCATCAGGAGTATTCCCCTCTCCATACCCAGAGAGGCACCGCCCAGGTTCGAAGTCCGGGGCGAAGTTTATCTTCCTAAGGCTGGCTTTAAAAAGCTTAACGAAGAAAGGGCTAAAGAGGGGCTGCCGCTTTTTGCCAACCCCAGGAACGCCGCTGCCGGCTCGGTAAGGCAGCTCGATTCCGGCATTACCGCTCGACGTCCTCTCGACATATTCGTTTATGGATTAGGTTGGGCTGAAGGCAAGGCGACGCCTGACACTCACTGGGAAATCATGCAATACCTCAAGTCCCTGGGCTTCAAGATAAACCCCGATATCGCCCTGCGCCGCTCCCTCGATGAAGTGGAGAAATATCACCAGAACTGGGCAGAAAGCCGGGAAAAATTTCCCTACGAGGCCGATGGCATAGTGGTAAAAGTCAATTCTATTGCCCTTCAACAAGAGTTGGGCACAGTAGCTCACGAGCCAAGATGGGCTATTGCCTACAAGTTTCCAGCCGTTCAGGGTACCACCCGTCTTATTGACATTGGCATAAACGTGGGAAGGACGGGTAGCCTCAACCCCTACGCTATTCTAGAGCCAGTTCGAGTGGGGGGTGTGGTTATCAGCTCAGCAGCGCTGCATAATGAGGAGGATATTCACCGCAAGGATATCAGGATTGGAGACTGGGTCGTGGTGCAGCGGGCCGGCGAAGTCATACCCGAGATAGTCGAACCTATCGTCAGCCGCCGTACCGGCAAGGAGAAAATCTTCTCGATGCGAGAAAAAACCTGGGAAATTTACAAGAAAAGGAAAGGCATCGTGGGGAAAGAAAAACCTCCGGATTACCCTGTTTGCCCTGTTTGTGGCAGCGAGGCGATAAAGCCCGAAGGTGAAGCTATGCACCGCTGCACGAATGCTGCCTGCTCCTCTCAAGCCCTCGAGAGAATCAAGCATTTTGTCAGCCGTGGGGCAATGGATATCGATGGCGTGGGTGAAAAGCTGTGCCAGGCTTTGTTCGAGGCTGGCTTGATAAAGGATGCTGCCGATTTATACCGCCTCACCAAGGAGCAGCTTCTCGGTCTGGAAAGAATGGCGGACAAAAGCGCCTCCAATGTGCTTAATTCCATCGAAAAAAGCAAGGACAGACCCTTAGCCCGGGTGATTTTCGCCCTGGGAATTCTGCATGTTGGTGAGCAATATGCCGAACTACTGGCAGAGCGCTTTAATAGCATAGACGACCTGGCTAAAGCGAGTGAGGAAGACCTTTCAACCATTAAATCCATCGGCCCCCAGATAGCTGAAAGCATCGTTGCCTTTTTCAGGCAGGAAGGGAACAAGCAAATTATTGAAAACCTAAAGAACGCCAAGGTAAAGCTGAAAAGAAAGAAAGTTAAAAAAGCCAAGCCCAAGAAGTTACCTTTAGCCGGACGGGAATTTGTTTTAACCGGGAAGCTGGAATCCCTCTCCCGCTCAGAAGCGGAAGCGAAAATAAAGGCCTTGGGGGGCAAAGCTGGCTCGGATGTCACCAAAAAGACATCTTACGTGGTGATGGGCGCCGACCCAGGCTCCAAATTAGCTAAAGCAAAGCAGTTGGGGATAAATACGCTCAGCGAAGCTGAGTTCTTGGAGCTGCTGGATAAGGCTCTTTGAGAAAGATTTAGAGAAACGTAAGAGAGATTTACAACTCCCTGTACGTAAGGCTTTATCAGAGTAAGGAATAGGGACTACTTTACTTTTGCGTTGTGTGCGATTTTGGAATGCGGCTGTCAAGTTCTGAGATAAACCTAAAGAAGCTGTCAATCTTACTGGTGCAGGAACAAAGAAAGCCTAGATCTAACTTTCCGACGACTGTATCGATTTCTGAGCTGCGCTTGCGGTATCTTCGCTGAACTTGTTCAAGAATCTCGTCGAGTGTCTTTGATGGATGCTTATATGCCAACTCTGGGTCGTCGGTCACCAAATCTAGGCCCAGATGACTCTGTATGAAGGCGGTCGTAAGTCTTGTGTCTATTCTCTGAAACATGTGCCAGTCGCACAGAAACCATGCTTCGGTTTCCATAACTGCTAGGATAACTCTGACTTTGTCGCACGCAGGGGATTCCTTTAGTGTAGTATTAATGGCATTTATTCTCTGAATCTTGTCGCTTCTCTTGTCGGGGAACAAGTCCAGCAAACCTAGTAGCAGATTGAAGCCTCGCTTAAAAATCATATTAGTAGCGTTATCCTTAATATAGCTCACCAGTGTATCGCGGCTGGGCACTTCAATCAGTAGGACGAACCAGTCTACCCCTGGGTATGCTTGTGGCTCTTGGATCGAAATAAAGCGGCCCTTCCCGTGACATATGATCTCGTTTACTTTAGGCGTCAAATGGCCATATCTCTGCCAAATGAGTTTTTTCGCAAACTTCCGCTCGGTTTGCCCCTCTACAAAGATGGCAATCCTAGTCACGAGCCTTACTCCGATAAAGTCTATCGGCGAAGAAATCAAAATTGTTTAGGCCCGTTAGCACAAATTCATCGAAAGCTTTCTTGCTATTTTTGTAGTTGAAAGCTCGTACGGTTTTCCCTTTCCTTTCGAACACATTCCAATACTGAATGTCAACGGCGTTCATCAGAAAACGGTCATTCGATGTTACTATTAACTGGATCCTTGTTTTCTTAGCCCTCCTGAAAATAATCTTTGTTAATTTAAAAGAACGTTCAAAATCTAGTCCTTCTCCGATATCATCGATGACAACGGTGCCTCCCGTAGCCTCTTGCATCAAGCTGTTAATCGCAATCACACTAGCAATCACTCTATACATTCCCTGCGACAAAGCTACATGTTCAATAGGGAAGTCTATTCCACTCTCATTTACTCGTATAAGCGGGATGCCTTGTGGTAGGCCTGGAATAGGGACTGCACTGGCACTGACGTCTTTAACCTTATACCCCATAAACGCCAAGTCTTTGATTATCTGACTCTTTTTCTTCATATCATTCTGGACTTCCCGCAACCAATATGGAGCCAAAGCTAGATTCTCTGCAGTCATATCTGGCCCAGCATGACCTATAGGGGTGGGAGCCCCAGCAAGGACAACGTCCGGTCTCACGTTACTAAATGAAAATGAGTGGTATCCTTCAGCCCATCCCATCAACTTTTCTAAGTATGGGAGTTCTATCTTGTCTCGCCTAACTTGATTTGTTAACTTGTTCTCAGGTGGATGAAACTTTCGGGGTTCCTTTGCTTCTACATAGTACTGTCCTTGGTCGCCATTCCTCTCCAGCAAAACCTTACCATTTTGACTCAGCTTTTCTTCAACAACCTTTGCATTTTCGATTCTTAGTATGTACCGAAGGGGATTACCATTATCTTCAAAAACTACATTCCAATGTCCATCTAATAACCTAGGGATTTTACTACTTATCATTCTTGCCAATGCATTGATTATGTTTATTGTTCTAGTCTTTCCTACTGCATTTCTACCTACTATAAGATTAAGCTTGCCAAGACTAACATCTTTTAGGTGCCATTCATCGGCCTTACCGATGTTTTGACTGTAATCAATGGTTGAAATAATCAAATGCCTATCCTCCTCTGTTCACCTGACTTAATATGATGATAAGCCTTCACTCCAAGACTGTCAATTCTGGTAATTAGCAGGCGCTGTGTTCCCTTCTTCTTCGCATCTCTCTCCCTATTAGACGTCGTACGAAGTATACACAAAAGATGGCCGCAATGAAAAGCACGACGGCAGCTAAGGCTGCCAAGTTAGGCTCTGTCGCTGCGGGCAAGAAAGCCAACGCTAACAAAAAGAATGCCAGAGCGAGTGCTGTTGACATGAGTGTCGGAGGTGCAAGCATGACGTCCCAAGGAACTTCTTCTGGCTTTAGCAGTCCTAGGGTTCTGAAAAAGCGATTTTCGTATTCATAGATATTTGCTTCGGGCATGGGTACCAAGTGCAAGGCTGCGCCGGTCGTGATATCAGTATTTATGTACACGGTTTGGCCCAGTAGGATTAACCGCTTCCCGTCAAATCCACCTGACCCCACAACGATGTATAACGGAAACCAAGCCGTTAACGCGAAATAGAGTGAACCTATGGCAATGTATACCAAAACCCCGGTTACTCTGAGACTGGGAATGAGCAGAGTAGTCAAATAAGTGGCCAATACAGGTACCGCTACTGGCCATATCCATCCCAGCAATCCCAACAACAGTGTTCTCCTTTGGGCAAGGCATGCATCATAGGTGCGCACTCTTCTGACGATGTCACTAAGCCGCTTTGATGTATTTGCGTCCATATGCCCACTTGCAAATCGCTCAACCCCCAAATGGTCAGCGATAGCACGTAGTTTAGACCGGATATGGGAGCGTAGAAACATCCTGACGAGGCGACGAACTACGAAGTGATTCTTAGTTTGGTTAAACGGTGGCGTAATCTCCACAAAGTATCCCCTATTCTGCACGTAGCCCCAAGCGGGCAACAGCTCAACTGCACGGAGCGCTTGTCGGTAGTGCTCCAGCAATTCATTGAGCGCAGCTTCCACCGCGTTGATGTCGAGCGGTTTTGCAGAGTCTAGTGCCAAATATCCTCCTGGTCTTATTACGAATTGCTATTCTTACCATAATATTATAAATGATTCTCCGCTTTAATTCTCATTTTCTGGGACGGTCTAAGTTAGCGTGGTTTATGCAGCCTTTCTAGGATAGGAACAAGGCGTGTGGTATAATAATTTTGGAGCGACTCAACACAGGTGTAATTTGTCGAGCCTCCAGGTCTCGTCATGAGGTTGCTAGTCCAGCAGAATATTCAGGTAGATTGTATTAATAGCTATGGCGCAAACGTGGAAAGACAAGTGGAAAAGCATCAATAGTAAATTCGCTACCTGCGTATCTGAGTGTATCACGCACTACCGCTCTGACGATAAGTGTAAGGATAGCATTGAGGCAGGCATGGCTGATATTTGGAATTTGAAGGATTGGTTGATTAATGACCCAACGGCCTGCGTGCCATCAGTAGATATTTATGCTTTCTTGGATACGGAAGCCTTCAACATCCGCGCCTGTGGAGACCTAGAAACAAAGCAGAAACATTACCGCGTCACCAGTCCGCAGCGTGAAAACACAGAGTTAATCTGGGAAGGTAATCATAATCACCCAAGCGGTCTTCCAGTTATCTTTAGCGTTACCCGCAAATATAAGGATAGTGATTCAACAGACCATTGGGAAGATGCCTACGAGCTAGCGCGAAGAGCCATAGAGGAATGGAGGAAATTCCTCGTAAAAAGAGGATTGCTCCCTGAACAAACAGCCAGCCAAAATGTTACCTCTCCAATCAGGCTTGCTAGCCTACTCATAGGCGAGACCAGAAAAGCAGTAAGGAGTATCCAGAAATTCCTACGCTTTAAGTTCTAGTTTCCATCTAAATGGCTCAGGCCATTAGTTTATGCACCATACCCAGAGGACTATTTTTATGATGTGCACCTTGGTTACTTTGTGATAGGGACTGTCCATTATGATTATGATGGGAAGGCATGCTGTGAGGAATGGACAGAACATTCATTGTGTGAGCACGCAATAGACAAAGGATACACAGTTTACGAGGATTATTGTTACATTAGCACGGAAGATAGCCCCTATGATAGTGATGGATATGTCTCATACGTTCTGGTACCATAGAAGTGGAACATGCAAAGGATAAAAGGTCTGAAGTGGGGCGTGCTGATAGGCTCCATCATGGTGACGCTTGTCGCCGTCCTGCGATGGAAGACGGGAATAAGCCTATTTTCTCCTTACTTTCTCTCACGAACCGTAATCCTCTGGCTAGCCGTATTAATTGCTGGAGTCGTTGCGGGGGGCGTGGCGGAGAATTTGGAGCGGAGGCGTATTCTCGTGGGAATCCTGTGTGCCATACCAGTAGTGGTAGCGTTGGCGGGAATCAATGCTTTAGGGTCTCGTATAGATTTGGACTTGGTGTTGGTCCTGTGTATCGCGGCGATAATCGCAGGGCTCGCAACC
>Ga0307432_1002277_pt1 | contig 10618 bp, 10 predicted proteins | sample SalMarWE160150MG_FD_202158 | JGI IMG/M metagenome (GOLD analysis project Ga0307432, IMG submission 202158) | Salt marsh sediment microbial communities from the Plum Island Ecosystem LTER, Massachusetts, United States - WE1603-150 | ecosystem: Environmental > Aquatic > Marine > Intertidal zone >...
GGGCGTATGCAATACGCCCCTACTTCTTTCTGTAAACTTGTAACTTGCAACCTGCAACTCATTACACATTATTCATCACTTATCACTGTATTTTAACTGGTAAACTGAGTAATCAGGTAACCACTAATTAGCTAATCCAACTAAAGACAAACTACTTTTTCACCACAAAATTTACATTTTCCATCTTTATCCAGACCCACATTAATAATATTATAACCTGTTCGTTTAATTAATATTTTCTTGCAGTTACCACAATAAGTGGTATTAGCTTCTTCGTCCCATATATTCCCTACATATACATACTTTAATTTTTTTTGAGCAATAGCTCTGGCTTTGTATAGGGTTGAAATTGGTGTTGCTTCAATGTTCATCTTATAACAGGGGAAATAGCGAGAAAAATGCAAAGGTATATCTTTACTTAAAGAAGAAATCCAATCCACCATCTCTTTAATTTCCTCTTCGCTATCATTTAAACCGGGGATAATCAGATTGGTTAACTCTATATGGCAATATTCTTTGGAAATCTCGATAGTGCGTAGTACAGGAGATAAGCTTCCTTTGCAATATTTTTGATAAAAGGTGTTTCGGAAAGACTTAAGGTCAATATTCATGGCATTAATAAAAGGCAGGAGCTCAATAAGAGGTTCTCGATTTATAAATCCATTAGTAACTAAGATATTCTTTAAGTTATTTTTTTTAGCTAACTTAGCTGTATCCAAAATATAATCATACCAAATTAATGGTTCTGAATAGGTGTAAGCAATTCCTGGAGAATTATTCTGTAAAGCTAATTGTACTGCCTTTTCGGGAGATAAGTCTTCTACTGAAACATTTTCCACATTTCCTTGAGAGATAGTCCAATTCTGACAAAAGGAACATATAAAATTGCAACCCACCGTACCTAAAGAAAGAACATACGAACCAGGTAAAAAATGATACAATGGTTTCTTTTCTATAGGGTCAAATCCGCTCGCAGAAACTTTAGCATAAATCAAGGAGTATAATTTATTATTAATATTTTTTCTGGCTCGACAAAAACCAACTTCCCCTTCCTTTATTAAGCATTCTTTAGGGCAAAGCAGGCATTTTACAATTCCTTTTTCCTTATCGATTAATTCATAAAACATCGCTTCTTTCATTTAATTAATCACTCCCTTATGGCGAACTAGTTCGCCAGTTAGTCGGTTAGCTAGTTAGCTGGTTAATTGATTGAAAATACAAGAAAAAAACAATTTTTCAGTTATAGTTTTGCGTTTTTCGCTGTATACTATACCCTGACATACGCAATACTAATTTATTCTGACTACTGGATTCTGGCTCCTGACTACTAATTTTTATCTTTTATTCTCTTAACCAGCTAACCAAGTAACCAATTAACCAATCTAATGGAATCTTTTTACTTCAAAGCGATATAATTTTACTTTTTCACCGGGATATATTCCTGCTTTACGTTTAGCAATATCAATCTGGTACTCCACTGTATCTACACCCTCTAAATCAGGTAATAATAAACCTTTCTTATAGCCACTACTAACGATTACCCCATATTTCTTGGGGCCAAGCTGAGAAATATCCTTAACTTCTTCCGGGACAGACAGAACATCCACTGAAATAGCCAAATCTTCTAATTCAGAAATATTTACCGGAGAAAAACGAGGGTCATCAACAGCAGCACTAATGGCATTCTTTATAATCTCTTGGGCTATATTTTCCTGAGTGGGCATAAAAGTTCCTATACACCCTCTTAAATTGCCATTTTTTTTAAGAGAAACAAATACCCCTGCCTTTTGATTAGTCATCTCTTCGGGAAGACCCAGGGGAAGAGTAATTATTTTTCCCTGTTTTATATAATTTTCAATCGTCTCTCGCGCTAATCTAACATAAGCACTTTCTTCTTTCTTTTTCATAATTTATTTGACCCCCTTTAATAAAAAATTGACCAAATATCAATTCACCAATTCTCCTATTGACCAATTGACCGATTTTTCAATTATATTAGTTAGCTAGTTAGTTAGTTAGTTAGTTAGTTTAGAATACAAGAGAAATATAGATTTTCAGTATGTAATTAAAAATTTAAAACTAAAAGCGAAAAATCATAATTCAAAACTCAAAACTTTTCTTAGTTTTTAGCTTTGAGTTATACTTTTGCGTTTTTTGCTATATACTATATGCTAACATACGCGATACTAATTTATTCTGACTACTGGATTCTGGCTCCTGACTACTGATTTTTATCTTTTGTTTTCTTAACTAGCTAACCAGGTAACCAACTAACTGGTAACTTATCCTAACATATCCTGGGTAATTGTTCCCCGGTTAACATATCGACTATTCTTTTTCCACCAATGGTAGTATTCAGGTAAACTTTTCCTTCTGATTTTTTTACCACTCTGCCGATAATTCTTGATTCTTTTCCGTATTTATTCTCTTTCATCTTTTTTAGCATATCGGGGGCAATTTCCGAGGGAATAAAAGCCACTAATTTCCCTTCATTAGCGAGATATAAAGGATCATAACCTAATATTTCACAAGCTGCCCTTACCTCTTCCTGAATAGGGATATCACCTTCGTTTATCTCTACATCTACTTTTGAAGATAAGGCTATTTCGTTTAAGGTGGTAGACAAGCCTCCTCGCGTAGGATCTCTTAAAACATGGATATTTTTGCTAACTTCTAGCATATCTGCCACTAAAGACGAAAGAGGAGTGGTATCACTTTTTATCTCTGTTTCGAATTTCAAACCCTCTCTTTCCGATAAAACCGCAATCCCGTGACTACCTATAGGACCATTTATCATAACTACGTCTCCGACTTTAGCATTACTTCCGGAAATATTTACTCCTTTTTTCACCATTCCCACACCCGAGGTATTGATAAATATTTTATCTACGGCCCCTTTATTCACTACTTTAGTATCCCCGGTAACAATATCTACCTTAGCGATAGCCGAAGCTGCCCTCATACTTAAAACAATTTTTTCTAACAAGCTCAGAGAGAATCCCTCTTCTATAATAAAAGAACAGCTTAAATATAGAGGAGTTGCCCCACACATAGTTAAATCATTAACTGTGCCGTAAACTGCCAGCTCCCCAATATTCCCTCCTTTGAAAAATAAAGGGTCTACTGTATAAGAATCAGTAGTATAAGCTAATTTTAATCCTTCAATATTTAATACCGCACCATCGTCAAGTCTTTTTAAATAAGGATTATTAAAATTAGGCAAAAACAATTTTTTTATTAGATTAAAAGATAATTTTCCCCCACTACCATGATTTAGCAATATTTTATCTTCTTTCATTGTTAATTTTTCCTTCCATATTTAGTCGTTTATATTTGGTTAGTCAGTTACCCAGTTTACATGTCAGTATTGGTTAACTAGTTAGTTGGTTTAATATTAATTTATTATATATTCCCTTTCAACTAAGTAGCCATGCAACCAGCTAACTATTATCTCTAACTAAATGCATCCGCTCTAAACTAATAGGGCGTATGCAATAGGCCCCTACCGTTCTTTCTTTGATGATTATCTTTTGTAGGGAGCAGATTTATCCGACACGAAACGGGTTTGATGAATCAAACCCCTACATCCTATATATCATCCGCTAATAATCTTCTGACTCCTGATTTTTGTCTTTTATTTTCTTAACTAGTTAACCAGGTAACTAACGAACCAGCTAGCTAAATATCGAGATACAAATTAGCTTCTGGCTTTATTTCTTTACTATATAACTATTGTATTTGTAATACGCGGCGCAAGTACCTTCGGTAGAAACCATACATGCTCCTTGAGGATTTTCGGGAGTGCAAACCTTCCCAAAAAGAGAACATTCGGGTGGAATTATCACTCCTCTTAGTACCTCTCCGCAACGGCACCCCTTAGGTTCTTTAGTTTCTTCAATTTCTACTTCGAATTTTCTAGCATTAAATTTCCCATATTTATCTTTTATCTCCAAGCCGCTAAGGGAGATATTTCCTATTCCTCTCCAATCGGAATCGATCACCTTAAATACCTCTTTAATTTTATTCAAGGCGATTTTATTCCCTTCAGGTTTGACTACCCGTTCGTATTGTATTTCTACCTCTGCCCTACCATCTTCAATCTGTTTAACCAGCATATAGATACTCTGCAAAATATCCAGGGGTTCAAATCCACAGATAACACAAGGTACTTTATATTGAGTGGTAATAAAATTGTAAGGTTTACTACCGATAATCGCACTTACATGTCCCGGGCAGATAAAGCCATCAATGTTTACTTCTTTGCCCTCTAATAATATTTTCATTGCGGGGGGCATAATCTTTGCTACGCTCAAAACGGAAAAATTATTAATCTTTTCTTTTTGTGCTTTTAATACAACGCTGGCTATGGTAGGAGAAGTTGTCTCAAAGCCCACTCCCATAAATACAACTTCTTTAGAAGAATTATCCTGAGCGATCTTTAAAGCATCTAAAGTAGAGTATACAATTCTTATATCTGCTCCATCGCTCTTCTCTTTTTCTAAAGTAGAGGAAGAACCAGGAACTCTCATCATGTCCCCAAAAGTAGTTATAATAAAATTACCTTTCTTGGATAGAGCAATTATTTCATCAATATATGAAATGGGGGTAACACATACCGGGCAACCCGGTCCGGAGATAAGATTAATATTTGGGGCTAAGATTTTTCTAATGCCATTTCTAAATATGGCTACGGTGTGAGTTCCGCAAACTTCCATTAAATTAATCTTCTTTTTAGAAATACTTTTAATTTGCCGGAGAATTTTCTGGGCTATTTCTTTATTTCTATACTCATCAACATATCTCAATCTACCTTCCCCTCCCAAGCCCTAAATATTTCCAAAGCTTTTTCCTGATCAATTACCTCAATGGCAAAACCAGCATGTAAAAGCACATAATCATCTATTTTAACCTTAGGAATTAAATCTAAATTTACTTCTTTAATAATTCCTCCAATTTCTATTTCGGCGGTATTATCGCCAAATATTTTTGTTATCTTTCCCGGAATTGCTAAACACATTTTCTTTCCTCCTCTTTTTGGTTAGCTGGTTAATTAGTTAGTTGGTTAACTGGTTTGATCTTAATTCATTAACTAACTAACCAGGTAACCAAGTAACCAGCTAACTATTCACATCCCGCTACTACCGCCTGTCCCAGAGATATTCCACCATCATTAGGAGGAACTTTCCTCTGGATATATACTTTAAACCTCTTATCTTCTAATGAGAAGATCACTTTTTCAGTTAAATATTTATTTTGAAATACCCCTCCGCTTAAAGCAACTTCATTAATTCCGGTATTTTTCCTTATTTTACCACATAAATCTACCGTAAACTCAGCTACGGTATTGTGAAATTTGGCAGCCATTATCTTTTTATCTAACCCTTTTTTAAGGTCTACAATTATATCTATAAAAATTCCCCGAGAATCAATAATAAATTTCTCTTCTTCTTTGTATATACTAAATTTATATCTCTCTGTTATCCCAGATGCACAAAACGATTCTAATTCCATAGCTGCCTGACCCTCATAACTTATCTCATCTCTTATCCCAATTAACGAAGATGCTGCATCAAAGAGACGTCCACAACTGGAAGTAAGCGGAGAATTTATATTTTTATCGATCATCTTTTCAATGATAGATAATTTATCATAATCCATTCTACGGTTAAAATCTATATCGAGTGTTTTTGCCTTAGAGCCATAGATAGAATATAAATAACTATATGCCATCCTCCAGGGCTCTACGATAGCCTTATCTCCCCCGGGTAAGGGATAATATTTTAAATGGCCTACTCGAGAATATTTTTTTAGATCACACAGTAAAAATTCTCCTCCCCATACATTGCCATCATCTCCATAACCGGTTCCATCATAAGCCACCCCAATCACTTTTTCTTTAACATTGTTTTCAGCCATACAACTTACTATGTGGGCATGATGATGCTGAACTTTTACTACTTTTAATCCCTTTTTAACTTTTATTTCCTCTGCATATTGGGTAGAGAGATAATCGGGATGAAGATCGCAGGCAATAATTTCAGGCTTTACACTAAACATTTTTTCAAAACTTGTTATAGACTCTTTAAAAAATTCCAAAGTTTCTACACTCTTTAAATCCCCCAAATATTGACTGAGAAAAATGTAATTCTCTTTAGAAAAACTAATGGTATTTTTTAATTCCCCACCCAAAGCCAACACTTCCTTTAACTTGAAATCGAGAATTATAGGGTGGGGCACATATCCTCTTGATCTTCGAAAAAACACATTATCATTATTTATAATTTTTATTACAGAATCATCACACCGGTTAAATATCTCTCTGTTATAGGAAAGAAAAAAATCAACTATCCCGTCTAACTTCTCCAAGGCTTCCAGATTATTATCAATTATTGGCTGATCAGTGATATTGCCACTGGTCATTATTAAAGCGGTAAAATTATCTTTTAATAATAGATAATGAAGAGGGGTATAGGGTAACATTACTCCCAAATAATTATTATGCGGGGCTACCAATGGTGAGAATAAGCTATTCTCCTTTTTTTGTAAAAGGACAATAGGCCGAGCTCGATTCACCAACCATTCTTTTTCTTTCTCCCCGAGTTTACAATATTGCATAATTTTTTCTAAATTAGAAGACATTATAGCAAAGGGTTTAGCCTCTCTATTTTTTAACCGTCGTAATCTTGCAACAGCTTTATTATTGGTGGCATCACAAGCTAAATGAAAACCTCCTAATCCTTTAATCGCACCAATTTTTCCTTCTTTTAAGAGCTTAACAGCTTTTTCTATAGGGTCAATGCCTTCTAATTTTATTTTATTTTGGTAAAGAGATACCTGCGGACCACAATCGGCACAAGCATTTGGTTGAGCATGATATCTTCTATCTTCTATGTCATCATACTCCCCCTGACATAAAGAGCACATTTTAAAATTATTCATCGTAGTCTTTTTCCGATCATAGGGGATATCTTTAATAATGGTAAAACGGGGACCACAGTTAGTACAATTAATAAAAGGATAACGGAAACGTCGATTATGAGGATCAAATAATTCTTGCAGACAGTCTTCACATATGCTTATATCCGGTGAGACCAAGACAAAACTATTCTCTTCATTAACTATACTTTTGTTAATGGAGAATCCTTTATGGCCTATTAAGGGAAGTTGATTTACTTCTATCTTTTCGATCCTGGCCAAAGGAGGGAGTTTCTCTTTTATATCACTAACAAAACTATTTATCTCTTCTCTTTTTCCTTCAACTTCTATTTCCACACCCTGATTTGAATTAAGTACCCAACCTGATAAATTATAATTTTGTACTAATTTATGAATAAAAGGTCTGAACCCGACCCCCTGGACAATGCCTTTGATAATTATATTTTTTCTAATCTTCATCTCTTTTTTTTCTTACCTGTTCTTTTAACCAATCGAACCAGTCATTTAAACCTTCTCCGGTCTTACAGGAAATTTCAAATATTTTTAAACTGGGATTAATGTTTAATGCATCTTTCTTTATTTTATCCATATTAAAATTTGTATAAGCCAATAAATCAGTCTTATTTATTAAAACCACACTTGCTTTACGGAACATCACCGGATATTTTATAGGCTTATCGTCTCCTTCAGGTATGCTCACCATCACTACCCTATCATCTTCCCCTAAATCAAATCCTGCCGGACAAACTAAATTTCCCACATTTTCAATAACAAAAAGGTCCGTTTCTTTAAAATTATAGTTACCTAATACACCATCTACCATATTAGCATCAAGATGGCAAGCTCCGTCAGTATTTATTTGAGTCACCGGAATATTATATTTCCCTATCCTATCAGCATCATTAGTGGTTTGAAGATCTCCCTCTATAACTGCAATCTTTAATTCATTCTTCAGTGAACCTATGGTCCTTTCTAAAAGACTGGTCTTTCCAGACCCGGGAGAACTCATTAAATTAATGGTATAAACTTTATTTTTATTAAATATATCTCTGTTTTTTTGGGCTATACTATCATTAACTTTTAAAATATTGGTAAAAACTTTTACTTTGACCAAGACATTTACCTCCAGAATATTATAATTTATGTTTTATTAACAAGTTTTAATTTATCCCAAAAATTATATTTGTATCTCGTATCTCGTGAATCGTATCTCGTATTTTAGAGATAAGATAATTAAGTAACGAATAGTAAGTTTAACTTATCGAGCCCGCTAAAAAATTACCAGAATAGCCAGGTTGGATAAATCTGACCCCTACATTAAAAGCAATACTTTATATAAAAGGTTTTGAATTTTGAATTATGGTTTTTCGCTTTTGGCTTTAAATTTTTAAATTTGAGTAGAAACACGATAAATTATGTCTTTTTAATTCAACACTGCACGCCGTGTTTCCACATTTGAAACATCTTTTTACTCAAAACTATACGCTAAACGCTACCCGCTATACGCTAACGACTTATTTTAAAATATTTTTCCGCTAAAAGAGCGGCCGCAAAATCGTCATAATGGCCAGGTGGAACTCTTAAAGACAAAGGAATAAATTTAAAAATACCTCGAGGCGGATGTGTTTCGAAGTATTTTTTTCTTGCCTCTAAAGTGCTGAATTCTTCCTCGATTAAAATTATCTTTAATTGAGGAAAATTGTCTTTCAATCTCTCTTCTATCTTTTTGTAATTAGTGCCATTTCCTAAAATAATTTTATCTATCTTGTAAATATTTAAACCATCTTCAATAGTCTGTGGTATTTCATCTGTGGAAATAACTTCTCTTTGTAAAACGCTTAAATTAGAATCTACCACTGCGTAACCGCACTTTTTGGTTCCCGGATCAATAGCGATAATTATTTCTTCTTCTGGCATAATCTGTTTAGCAACTCCTTATGTTAATAATTAAACTTCTATTCGTTGGGGATGAGTATAAATATTCATCCTTTCCCCTCGGACAAAACCTGCCAAAGTTACACCTACTCTTTTAGCTAATTCAATAGCTCGATCTGTGGGAGCTGCCCGAGAAATAACTATTGGTAACTTTCCGGCTATAATCTTTTTTATAATTCCTGAAGTTATACGGCAAGAGGTTAAAATTATTTTATCTTCAGTAGAAATATCCTTTACAAAAGCTTCTCCTAATATTTTATCGATAGTATTATAACGGCTGATATCTTCACTAAATAATATTATAGATCCATTTTTATCAACCAATGCACAGCTGTGCACTCCTCCGGTCAATTTAAAAAAATTAGCTCTTTTCTGCATTTCAGAAATAAGATAATAAATCAAATTACTACCAATTTTTAAAGAAGCATCGACAGATAGAGGGGTCTCCCCCTGTCCTTCTAGTTGTTGGTAACTTCCTATCCATAAATTACTATTAATGATATCTTCTGACGATAAAGAAACACCTTTAATTTCTATATCCATCAGGTCTTGTTTTTCATTTATATCTAAAGATATAATATCCTCTTTCTTTTGTAAAATACCTGCTGTATAGAGAAAACCCAATCCTAAATATTTATATTTTTCAGGACTGCAATTTAAGGTTACTAACTTTTTTTTATTTAGTAAGACGGTAAAAGTAGTTTCTCTTACTACTAAATCTGAAATCTTTTCTCTCTTATTTCCTTTAATTCGAGTTAGATTTACCTCTACTCCTTTTTCTTCCACTTAATCTTCCTTTAATCGTTAGACTCGTTTCCTTTTATCAGTTCTTCTGCCCTAATAAAGTCTTCTTTATAATTAACATTAAAAAAAGAATTTAACTCCGGATCGACTCTCTTTATCTCTTTTTCTTCAATATACTTTACTTTCAAATAAGGGAAAATTTTTCTAACTGACAGAATCCCCACTTTAATATTTCTCTTCATAACTTCCAAGCAAACTTTACTATAAATAGCACATAAGGGTTCTACATAACTCCTGGCATAACGAGGAATAATTATATCGTTAGAATCAATCTTATCCCTCATATATTGAAGCAACTCCACCTTTAAAAAAGGCATATCGCAACCCACCACCAAATTATACTGGGAAACAGATGTCTTCAAACCGGAATACAACCCCACCAAAAGACCTTTTTGGTTAAATAGGTCTGGTACTACTTGTTTATAAGAGGGGTATTTCTCCGTAGGACCGACTATAATAATATTATCTCCTACTATATGCTTGAGTTTTGATATTACTATATCAATAAGGCGTTTTCCATTTAATTTGAGTATTGCTTTATCTTGACCCGAACCTATTCTACTGCTTTTTCCCCCTGCTAAAATAATTGCTGTTAAACGAGGAATTTCTTTATTCTTTTTAATTTTCATATTATATACTATTCCATCTCGATTATAAAGTTATAAATTTGTACGTGTATTGCGTATCTAGTATCGCGTGAAGAAAAAGAAAGGTATTAGAAAAAAAAGAAGATAGGAAAACAAAAGCAATAAATATTCTTTTCTTTATCTAACTACCTCACTAAAGTTTACACTAACCTTTTACTTCTTTGTGTGTGCTCCAAATATTATTTTATTAATGTTTTTTTACTTTTACCGCACACACTTTATATTCAGGAATCTTAGCTACTGGATCCAGGGCAGCATTAGTAAGTAAATTAGCAGCAGCTTCATGAAAGTGGAAA
>Ga0307432_1002278_pt1 | contig 10618 bp, 12 predicted proteins | sample SalMarWE160150MG_FD_202158 | JGI IMG/M metagenome (GOLD analysis project Ga0307432, IMG submission 202158) | Salt marsh sediment microbial communities from the Plum Island Ecosystem LTER, Massachusetts, United States - WE1603-150 | ecosystem: Environmental > Aquatic > Marine > Intertidal zone >...
GTCATCCCATGAATTTTTCCTTCATGGTATCCCGTGACGATTGCCACACCGGTTATCCATGAGCGCATTGCTTGTTTAAGTTCTTCAGGATCTGGTTTTTCTTTTGTCCTTTCTTTTTTCATAATTTTTATTATACTTGTTGTAACTTCACACATAAAGTTACCTTAAGTAATGAAGACATAAAATATTCATTAAAAATAAATCTGTCAAAAACCGGAGAATTAAGGTAAGATTTTAATCTATGAGCCAGTCAAACCAAGACGATACGCCTGAACCTTTGGATTCGCTTTCAGAAGAAGTGGAAGAAGAATTCTTTGAGAGGTCAAAACCCTTTACCTTCTGGCGCGGTTTCCAGACGGCAATCGGGGCCGCTTTTATCGTGGCGACATTGTTCACCTTGTGGACGCCCGGCAGTTTGGTTGAATCAAGCTTGGAAGCAAGAATGGCGCAGGCGCTTGAATCGGCAAGTGGTGATGAAGAAGTAGTTGTGGCCACGCCCGATGCAACCGAACAAGCTCGATCCAATCGCATTGGCATTGTCTCCGGACATTACGGCTATGATTCGGGATCTGTTTGTCCCAATGGTGTCACAGAGGCTGAACTCAATCTGGAAATTGCTTCAATGGTTCAGAAGAAGTTAACCGACGCAGGCTATACCGTTGACCTGCTTGAGGAGTTTGATGACCGTTTGGTCGGGTATCAGGCTGCTGTTCTGGTTTCCATTCACCTGGATTCTTGCGAATATATCAACGATCTGGCGACAGGCTTTAAAGTTGCAGAAGCGCTTTCAGCGCAGGAAGTGGCAGGCACTCAGAGGCTGACTGCCTGTCTCTCACAGCGTTATGCGGAGACCACGGGGTTGCCCTATCATGCCGGTTCGGTGACCAATGATATGACCTATTACCATGCTTTCTCAGAAATTGACCCGGTAACAACAGCAGCGATCATTGAAGCGGGATTTATGAATTTAGATTATCAGTTTATTACCGAGGAGACGGAACGGGTTGCTGAGGGTATCGTAGCGGGTATTTTGTGCTATTTGAATGAGGAAGAGATATCCCCAACTCAGAGTCCATAATTAAGATGACCCAACTTGAGCGCCAGTTAATTCAAAAAGCGAAAGCTGCAATTCGACGGGGCGACCGAACGCTGGCAAGACGTTTAGCGCAAAGGGTTGTCGCGGCTTATCCGGGGGATGTAGAAGGCTGGCTCATTCTGGCGGGTTTATCCACCCCCAAAGCAAGTCTCGCCTACCTGCAAATGGCGCAGGAGCTTGCACCGGAAGATCAGCGAGTGGGGAAAGCGTTAACATGGGCTAGACAGAGAATTGATGAGCCCCAAGAGACACCTGACCAAGAACATACACAGAGAATTGAATGGATCAGCACAAGACGTAATCCGTTCGTTCGTCCACCTATTGCAGTTGAAAAGCACTCTAAGGTGTGGCTGTGGACATTCGTCATTATTACTTTTTTAGCTTTATTATTCTACGGACTGGATTTGATCCCCGATAAATTCGTCCTGGCTGCCGAGAAAGCAGGTCCGATTTATCAGGAGACCTTTGCCAAACCGAGCCTGACGCCCACACCTACCAATACCCCTACCAATACACCGACACCCACCAACACCCCTACTTCGACGCCTACTTCTACTCCTACACCTACTGCAACTCCCACACGGACGAATACAGCAACGCCTTATCCAACAGCGACAGTAGTTGAATATCCAGCAATACCAGAGGGGATTGATGAGGATCGGTGGATTGATATTGATTTGTCTTCTCAGCGGCTTTATGCCTATGAAGGCCAGAAAGTGGTACAGTCCTTCCTCGTCTCAACCGGAACCTGGCAGCACCCGACCTTGACAGGCCAATATCGTGTCTATATTAAATTGCGATATGATGATATGTCTGGGCCGGGGTATTTTCTACCTAATGTGCCTTATACCATGTATTATTACCTGGGATACGGCATTCACGGTACGTACTGGCATAATAATTTTGGCACACCCATGAGCCATGGATGCGTCAATTTGAGAACTGAAGATGCAGGATGGTTGTTCAATTGGTCTTATGTGGGCATCCTGGTCAATATCCATGAATAAAACGAGGTCCTAGTTGTCTTTTATGGACGAGATTTCCCGACGTGATTTCCTGAAATTTTGCGGTTTGGGAATCGCCGGATTGATTTTGCCCGATGCTTTCTTTTCTCATAAGGGTTTACTCTTGCCTGTACTGGGCGATGGGGAATTGTTAGGACGTGTGACGCTTTCCGGTCATAAACTTTATCAAGAGCCAGATTTTGATTCGGGTGTACTTGAGGAGATGGCAAAGGACAGTGTTCGGACTATTACGGGGATAACCTTGAGCAGGGATCATTCGGCGCCCAACCGAGTCTGGTATGAATTGGATAGGGAAGGTTATGCCCATTCAGGGCGAATTCAGCCGGTCAGACGTCAACTTAATCGGGCTGCTTTCTTCATTCCCAAGGACGGCTGTTTGGGTGAGGTGACGGTGCCGTATGTCGACGCTTATTCCAGTGTGGATGCGGATCGTTCCATTGCCTATCGTTTTTATTATGCCTCAACTTTTTGGGTTTTGGATAGGATGATCGATTCGCAGGAAAATGTATGGTATCAACTTCTGGATGACCGCAACTACCAGGCTTTCTATATCCCCGCTGTTTATATGCGTCTGGTGCCCGATTCAGAACTGACACCTATTTCACCAGACGTTCCTTTAGAGGACAAGAAGATCATTATGGACCTGACCAGCCAATCGTTGACAGCATATGAATATGAACGTCCCGTGTTCATGTCACGCGTCTCAAGCGGCGTCAGGTTGAGCGAAGGCGGATTTGCCACCCCAAAGGGATATTATCGAACGATCAGAAAACGCCCCTGTCGGCATATGGCAAATCCGGCAAATGCTTACGGAAGTGGTTTTGACCTGCCGGGGGTGCCCTGGGTTAGTTATTTCACGTCGGGCGGCGTCGCTATTCACGGCGCTTACTGGCATAATAATTTCGGCGTGCCTCACAGCCATGGCTGTGTCAACATGACCCCGCAAGCCGCAAAGTGGATCTATCGCTGGACGGACCCGTGTGTACCGCCAGAAAAATACGTTTTCTCAGGGGACAATGGAACGCGTATTATTGTACAGTAAGTCACTAAATCTCTGTTAGATATTCTGCAATTAGTTAACCCGAATCTTATATAATGAAGCTATACTTCGGTCATCATTAGGATTTGAGTTATGGAGGAAAGATTGCCCAAAAAGGCAGTATTTGAAGGATTGGTTTACGATGAATTTGACCGTCCTGTGAAAACGGGATGGATCGGCAGTGAACCATGTTATATTGTTAATGATGACGGCTTCATGCGCCATATCCCCGCAGAGGAAGTCGATCGGCAGGTTTGGCGCCATATGCAGGAGCAGATCGAGGGCCATGAAGACCTGATCTCTGAGCAGGCCGCGGATATGCTGGGTCAGGACGATATTTTCACAATGGCGGCTATCCAGAATCAATTAAAGAATTTGGATGCTCAATTTGATCAATTGGCGAAGATGGGGATCCCTGAAGAGAGCCGGCTGTATCTTGGGATGATGGGATTCCGGATCATTATTTCCATCCACGGTGATGTATTAGAAGTGATTCAACCTGGAATCGTCGATGATTCCGGCGACAGTTGAGATTAAATAGGCATAAATTTTGCAGTAAAATGAAACCCAAGGAGTAGGTATGGTTTCAGATTTCATTGTACATGTTGACGAGTCAGATTTTGAGTATGAGGTGCTCCAGTATTCTGCCCAGGTGCCGGTTGTGGTTGATTTTTGGGCAAGCTGGTGTGTTCCATGCCGTGTGCTTGGGCCGAAACTTGAAGCGCTTGCCAGGGAAAGCAAGGGCAGCTTCCGGCTGGCGAAAGTCAATGTCGATGAAAATGTCAAGCTGGCGAAACACTACAAGGTGCGAAATATCCCCTCGGTAAAGGCTTTTGTTGACGGCAATGTGGTGTCGGAGTTTTCTGGTGTTCTTGCAGATGAAGGCCTGCGAGACTTTGTGCGACATTTAGCACCCGAACCGGAAGATTTGATGTATGACAAGGGCAGGAGCTTACTGAAGCAGGATGATTACCCAGGGGCGGAAGATGCTTTTAGAGCGTTTCTGTCGGTCCATCCCGACCATCCCAGCGCGCTGTTGGGATTGGTTCGAGCGATGCTGTTCCAAGGTAAGAGCGATGAAGCAGTTATTTTGTTGGGGAACTTTCCCGCAAGTTCAGAATATAATACTGCCCAGTTATTGAAGCCCGTTGCTCAGGCGTTTTCAGAATTTAAAGACGCAACGGTTGAGAGCGATAATCCTCTGGAGGCTGCTTTTAGGAATGGGATCAGGCTTGCACGGCGCGGCAATATCCTGGCTGCTATGGATGGTTTCCTGGTTATTCTGCGAAAAGATAAAGATTATCGTGAGGGGGAGGTCAAGAATATCTTTGTTGGATTGCTGGCGTTGATTGGGGATGATCATCCAGAGGCGCGGGGGTATCGGAATGACTTGTCGGCGGCGATTTATTAGGGGTGTTAAACGTGAATTGTGAATTGGGGATAGGGTGGGTTGCCAACCCACCCTACAACTTTATGCCACAGAATATTCATTCAAAACCCTGAGCGCTCGCAGCGTATTAAACCTGCTGGAACCCCCAGTTTTTTCCATATCGAAATGGACCAGCCCAGGATGTTTCGCCTGAACTGGCCAAGCGCCATTTTTCCTGCGCTTCGAAATCAGCACATCAAGGGCATCCTCCATCCGAGGGTCATAGGACTTTCCAGAATCCACAAAATAGATCAGCGCTCTCAGAATATCATATTGCCATCTTGAGGGAAAGGAAAGCATCGTCCATTTCTTATCGATAATCTCCCCGGTTTTATCGGACTTAAACAAGCGGTGCATCAGCAGGAATTCCTCCGCTTCCGCCTTTGCCCTTTTCAATTCATTGACACGATAGGAATAGCCGGCTTTGATGTATTCCCAAATCCCCTCAACGACAGATATCGTTGTGTGCATAGAACTGTGAACTGCGCTCTTGGTTTTCCACTCGCAGTTGAACCCGCCATCGGGCATTTGATTTTTTAGTATGTGATCCACAATTGACTTTAGTGCTACCTCAGGACTTCCCCAAAAAGATGCGTAATTCAGGAACATGCCGTTGACACAAAGGTCGCCAGTTTCTCTGGTGATAGATTCATTTATACTTCCGTCCGGCGCTTTGCATTGGTTTAGAATCAGATTTAATGTCTCTTTGATGGGTTCGACGGGTTCGATCTCGAGATATCTTAGGTCCAGCAGGGTGTAATGGGAACTGATCCACTTTGGTTGGTAGAACCTTCTTCCCCAGTAGCCTGATGCGTTTCTTGCCTGCAAGAATTTTTTACCCCAGCCTTCTGATGATATTCTTTCTCTTAATTCTTTTAAGTCATTTTGATCTTCTTGCAGCAGATATTTCTGGGTCAAATATTGGATGCTGACATCTCCCTGAAGCATCCATTCAATGATTGTGTTCATCTGATATCCTCACGTCACTCTTCACATAAAGCTGTCATGTCGTTAATAAATTTAATTGTCTTTTTTTCTATCTGGATCTTAAGTTCCTCAGGATTTTCAAAATTTGGATCCTCAACAATAATTGCTTCAATGATGGAATCCACACCAGGGGCTGCTTTCGAGAGCTTGTATTCTCCAATATCTTTATTACCCAGTTGTTCGATAAACTCAGCCTGTATCTTTCGATTGTTTCCACTTAACCAGACTTTGAACCTTACTTGCTCGTGTAAATATACAATGGCGATCTTTAGCTTTTTAGCTTTCAAACTGGGGGGTGTGAAAGCGAAATAGGTCATATCCATATAACCAAAGTACAGGGCGCTTGTGAGATAATCGGAGTAATTCTTTTCCAGGTGTGACTTCAAGGATGTCATAAAAGACATGATCCCTTTATACGCTTTTTGTATATTACCTTTATGTAACTGACGCTGATATTCCAGAATATGTTGATTTAGTGAATTCATTCCTTCCCCTTTTCCACCAGAGGTAAATTGTTTGAGATAGGGTTCTTTTCTTTTTTCTTAAATAAAAAATTTTCTTAGTCCAGGATTTCTATTATATCGTAGTATGTCCGCTCATTTTGCGTTCGCCAATTTTCGAGGTTCAGATTAATGTCCTTACCGGTATGGTCTTCAATGATATCCCATAAACAGGTTTCCAAAAATTCCGGTGACATTTCAGATGAAGATGTGTTCATTTCGTCCAGTTGTGAAGAGTAGGGGGGGTTGGCAACCCACCCCTACAACTGCCTTTTTGCAAACGGTAAAATTGTGGTATGATAATTATATAATTCATATATATCAAATTAAGCATACTAGACATACTTATCATATTGTCGGAGGCGCTACTCATGACAAAGCCAGAAGGAAAATATGCCTGGACTGTTAAAGTCGGCGAAAGAGGTCAAATTGTTATTCCAAAAGAAGCTCGTGAGGTATTTAACATCTCTCCCGGTGACACACTGATTTTGCTGGGAGATGAAAAACAAGGTCTCGCAATCCCGCTCAAGACGGTGTTTGCTAAATTAGTCACGAAAATATTTGGAGAGACTAATTCAGAGGAGGATGTTGAATGAGTGCAATCACCATCACGAATCTAACAAAGAAATACGGTGCGTTAAAAGCGGTAGACAACATGAACCTGACTATTGATAAAGGTGAATTGTTTGCCCTTTTGGGTTTGAACGGTGCAGGAAAAACCACGACAATTAAAATGCTGACATGTCTTATCCAGCCGACCGATGGCGATGCAGTGTTGCTTGGTGACAGTATTAAGGGAAATCCTAACGCTGTTAAGCAAAAAACCAATGTATCCCCACAGGAAACGGCGGTAGCGCCTAATTTGACCGTTCTCGAGAACTTGGAGTTTATAGCGGGGATTTATGGACAGAATGTGGAAATCTCAAGGGCGAGTGCAAAGGAGATGTCATCACAGTTCGGTTTGGACGATGTGCTCAGTAAAAAAGCCAAAACGCTGTCGGGTGGTATGCAGCGGCGACTTTCTGTCGCGATGGCGCTGATATCCAATCCACAAATTCTGTTTCTTGATGAGCCGACTCTGGGGCTGGATGTGCTTGCTCGCCGTGAACTGCGGGCATCCATAAAGCAACTTAAAAATAAAGTAACCATCATTCTCACAACTCATTATTTAGAAGAGGCTGAGGAGTTGTCTGACCGTATAGGTGTGATGACAAAAGGTAGACTGACTGCGGTTGGCACAGCGGCTGAGTTAATCAATCAAACAGGAACAGCAAACCTTGAAGATGCTTTCATCACCCTCTCTGGAGGTGAACTATGAAAATTTTACTATTTGCAAGGCGTAATACTAAAGAAATTTTGCGTGACCCAACTAATCTATTTTTTGGGCTGGGGTTTCCTTTAGTATTGCTGTTTTTATTATCTGTTATCAATTCGGCGATTCCTGCCGAGGCTAATAACACTATGTTCTCAATAGAAAATACCGCACCAGGCATTGCCACCTTTGGCACCGCGTTTTTTGCCTTATTTTCGGGGATGCTTTTAGCAAAAGACAGGACCACAACATTTTTAATGCGTTTGTTCGCCTCTCCTATGACGGCAAAAGATTTCATCTTTGGGTATACTCTGCCACTACTTGTGATGGCAGCGGTACAGGGTGTTATCACTTTTTTAGCAGCAGCTATACTCGGTTTGCCTTTATCTGTGAACACTCTCCTCGCTGTTTTAGTCGTGCTCCCCATCGCTGTTCTTTTTGTGGGGCTGGGGTTGCTATTTGGCAGCTTTTTAGACGACAAAGCAGTGGGCGGCATCTGCGGAGCGCTTCTCACTAACATTGCGGGCTGGTTTTCCGGCACTTGGATTCCACTTGATCTCATCGGTGGGGTATTTAAACAAACTGCGGAAGTGTTACCCTTTTATCATAGCGTGGAAGCCGCTAAGGAAGCTATCCGCGGCAATTTCACCGAAATAATGCCACACATAGCAGTTGTATTAGGATACGCGGTTGTCTTCTATGCAATGGCAGTATTTGCTTTTTATCAAAAAATGAAGAGTGATAAGGGATGACAATGCAGTCAAAAGTAGTAGGGTGGGTTCCCAACCCACCCTACTACTAATTCACGATTCCCCATTTACTTTTGTCTTATTTCTCAACCTTAGACATCAATACTATCGTCTCGACGTGGCTTGTTTGAGGAAATAAATCGAAGGGCGTGGCAGAGATCAGGCGGTAGCCATTGCGTGTGATCTTTTTCAAATCCCTTGCCAGGGTCGCAGGGTCGCATGAGATATAAGCAATCTGGGCTGGTTGGAGCGCCGCAATGGCATCATGAACCGCTGGCGCCAGGCCTGAGCGGGGAGGGTCGGCAATTAGCACATCTGGTGACAAGTTTAATGATGGCAGGACCGCCTCGGCTTCTGCTTCGTACAGAACGACATTGTCGAACTCATCCAGGTTAACTGCAAAATCGTGGCAGGCTGAACCTGAACTTTCAATAGCGGTCAGATGACCAACCTTTTCGGCGATAAACGCGCTGAAGAGCCCAACGCCCGCATAAAGTTCGATCACACGGGAATCGCTATCGAGTTGGAGTTCCTCTCGCAGGAAGCTCACCATTTTTTCAGCCATCTTTGTATTAACCTGGAAGAAGGAACGGGCAGAAACCTGGAAATCGCGGTCCAGAATCTCATAGGTGAGATGATCGTCACCCGCCAGGACTGTCAGTCTGTCTTCTGGTGGGGTGTATACTGCCGAAACCGGGATATCCAAACTGAATTCCGGTGGGGTTTTGTCTTCGCCTTCCATGATCAACATCAGGTTTTCGTAGGTATCCTGCCTGATCCCCAAACGGTACAGGCCCGGGTCTGTCCCCAGTTCAATTTGCGGCCATAAATCGTTAATCAAGGCTTGCGGGAGGTGGCATTCGTAAATCGGCAATAAGTGTTCACCATCGGCATGGATATAGCCAAGCTCGCCGCCTTTGCCGATATGAAATTGGACGGTATTGCGGTAATTCCAGGGTGATGGCGATGGTACGATGGGCTTGATCGGTGGATCTACAAACTTGCCGATGCGCTCAAACTGATCCCTGACAATAGCCTCTTTTGCTTCCAACTGTTTCGTATAGTCAAGATGTTGATACTGGCAGCCGCCGCATTCGCCAAAGTGAATACAGCGGGGGGTAATCCGGTCGGGGGAGGTTTCTACCAGTTCAATCGGCCAGCCTCGAGCATAACGTTTCTTGTCTTCTGTGATATCAATGCGGACGACTTCACCAGGGAGGACAAAGGGCACAAACACAGCGCGTCCATCCGGAAGCCTGCCCAGGCAGTCACCGCCGTATACCATCTTTTCCATTGTGACTTGAAATGTCTCATTCTCAGCCATAATTAACTCAACTCATCATAATGAACTTAAAATAATAATACCCGGTCAGCGCTCGTCCGTTGACCGGGCATAAATGAGAGTGTTGAAAAAGAATTTTTCCATTATTATCTGCGCAGATGTCTATTCCAATGGGATGAGGTGAAAACTCGGTTGTTAACCCTCACCCTACCCTCTCCCTTTCAAAGGGAGAGGGTTTTGGAGGCTCATGTATCATCAATATGAGTCGGCCTTTCTCAATTATCTCGATTGCCTGGCTTTTCTCCTCTCCCTCGCCGAGGGAGAGGACTAAGGTGAGGGTGAAGAATTAGACATTTATACATGGCTCACATGTGATTGTCGTTAAAAGCTGATGTTTTTCAACACCCTCTAAATTTATATTGCAATGACCGAATTACATTTTCTCCAGATATGTCTCAAAGGTTTCCAGCAGTTCATCAATGTGATGCATCTGTGTTTCGCCCATATGGGCGATGCGGAAGGTCTTGTTCTTGAGGTCGCCATAGCCGTTGGCGATGCGCATGCCCTTGCTCAACAGGAATTGATTGAGAGCAGCAATGTCAACGCCGCGTTCATTCTTGATGGCAGACACCGTTTTGGAACGGCAGCTTTCGGAGGCAAGAGGGGGCATGCCATGTTCAGTCGCCCAGGTCTGCACCCGTTTAGCCATAGCGGTATGCCGTTCGTAACGCTTATCAAGCCCTTCAGCCAGCATGCGGTCAAGCTGCGCATCCAGCGCCCAAATCAGGGACATGGTGGGTGTCATGGGTGTGGAATTTTTAATACGGTGCTTCTCCAGTCGGAGTAAGTCAAAATACCAGCCACGATTATCGACCGATTCGGCTTTCTTGAGTGCTCGGTCGGAGACAGCGGCGAAGGACATCCCTGGAGGGAGCGCCAGACATTTTTGAGAGGAGGTCAGGATGAAGTCCAAGCCCCAGGCGTCGGTTTCAATTTTCACACCCCCAAGGGAGGAAACCGCGTCCACCAATATCAGGGTGTCCGGGCTGACTTCATGTACGACCGCGGCAAGTTCTTTAATGGGGCTTTCCACGCCAGTTGACGTCTCATTGTGGACGATCGTGACGGCTTCGTAAAATTTCTTTTTGAGGGCATCTGCCAATTTTTCGGGAGGGATGATCTCCCCCCAGGGAGCTTCC
>Ga0307432_1002284_pt1 | contig 10597 bp, 5 predicted proteins | sample SalMarWE160150MG_FD_202158 | JGI IMG/M metagenome (GOLD analysis project Ga0307432, IMG submission 202158) | Salt marsh sediment microbial communities from the Plum Island Ecosystem LTER, Massachusetts, United States - WE1603-150 | ecosystem: Environmental > Aquatic > Marine > Intertidal zone >...
CAATCCGAATGATGTAAAAGAATCAGTGACTAAATTGATGGACTCCCTTGAAGATAAATCAAGAATAATTCTTTCCTGCGGTGGCGGAATGCCGCCAAACGTATCATCGGAAAACATTAACTCGTTTATTAAAACGGTTAAAACTTACTAGATAGATCATAATAAATTAAATATTAAAAATTAAAAAGCAAAATGACAAATTAAAATGCGAAAACTAAAAATAATAGGACGCAGATGAACGCAGATTTAAAAAGGATTTTTATTTGTTGTTTTTTCAATAAATTTTTGAACTTTAATTTGCAATTTTACATTTTGATATTTTATTTTTACATTTTAGCGGTTTTGTTGCGCTAGGTATACTATTTTTTTTAATTCCATGTCTATTTGAAAAAAAAACGGGTTCTCTTTTAATAGTTATTGACAAAATAGAAAAAAATAATAGTTTTGTCTTGATAGGTAGAAGTTTTCAAGAAGACTTTATTGGTAAAAATTTTATTTGGTATAAAAGCAGAGGAGGGATTTTGTCTGTTCTGGAAGATCTAAAGGAAAGCGTTATTGCCGGCAATGAAAGCAAGGTTGTAAAATATACCCAACAAGCTTTAGATGAAGGTGTTGATTTGGAAGAGATATTGAATACCGGATTTATCCCCGGAATGGAGATTGTGGGAAATATGTTTCAGGCAAATGAAATTTATGTACCTGAGATGTTAATGTCCGCAAGAGCTATGAAAGCGGGAATGAAGATATTGGAACCTTTGTTGACGAAAGCAGGGATCGAGCCTATAGGAAAAGTCGTTATTGGTACTGTAAAAGGAGATTTGCATGATATAGGCAAGAATCTCGTAGCTATGATGTTGGAAGGTGCCGGTTTTGAAGTGATTGATGCGGGAGTTGATATTACACCTCAAAAATTCATGGATCTGGTGAAGGAAAACAAACCGGATATTCTATGCCTTTCAGCTCTTTTGACCACAACCATGGGCGAAATAAAGAAAGTAATAGATGCCTTTAAAGAAAATGGTCTTCGGGATGATATAAAAATAATGGTAGGGGGTGCTCCCCTGACCGATGACTATTCAAAAGAGATTGGCGCCGATGGATATTCTCCTGATGCGGCATCTGCCGTTTTGCTGGCAAAAAAATTAGTGGGTAAATAGATATAATGAAGAAGCTTAATTCTAAAGAATATATTATATTGTGAAAAAACTTATAGATTTAGTAAATTCTTATTATTCCAAAAATAAACGTTTGGTTGCTCCTTTACTTGGTTTCCCGGGTGTTAAGATGGTGGGGTCAAGTATAAAACTTGCCCAGCAGAATCATGAAGAGCATTTCAAAGTAGTTAATTCACTGGTTACGAAATTTGAACCGGATTTTCAATTTGTTCTTATGGATCTTTCGGTGGAAGCTAATGCCCTCGGGTTAAATACGATTTTTCCTCCGCATGAATCGGCTACAGTCCTTAAAAAAGACAGGGAATTTAATATGGATGATTTAGATTTACTAAGAAAGATAGAATTCGATAGTGACGGCAGATTGCTAAGTTATGTTAAGACGGTAGAATTAATGAAGCTCAATTTCCCTTCCAATGTAAAAGTTGGAGCGTATGTGTCGGGTCCTTATACTCTGGCAGGTCTTATAATTGGAGCGGAAGAAGCAGGTCTTATGGCTGCCAGAGAACCTGAGAAACTTGAAAAAATATGTGTTTTTACTACTGAATGTATAATGAAGTACACGAGGCTACTTCTTTCTGCCGGTGCGGATGCGGTTTGCGTTCTTGAACCAAGTGGTGTTATGCTTGGTCCCTCGCACTTTAACAAATTCTCAGCGGTGAATGTTAAAGAAATTGTCGAAATTTGTCATCGGGAAAATGTAGATTGCGTATATCATGTATGTGGCAATAGTATGCATCTTATCGGAGAAATGGTTCAATCAGGAGTGGATGCTCTGAGCCTTGATTCTAAGGATACCGGTGTGGAACTTCTCGAGGTTGCCAAAAGTATACCGGAGAATGTAATTTTAATAGGAAATATAAGTCCAACTAAAACCATTGTTTATGGAAATCCGCAAGGCGTAAAAACAGAAGTACGAGATTTACTCGAGCTTATGGATGGATTTTCTAATTATGTGCTTAGTACCGGATGCGACTTGCCGTTGGAAACTCCCCTCGATAACGTATCAGCCTTTATGGAAACCGGCAGAAATTATATGATTTCGTGTTAATAGTATTTTATTTCTGAATATAAGTAAAATATTAAAAAGTAAAAAACAAAGCCCACACCAAACCCCAGATAGTAACCACAAGATTTTACCCTGGTACAGTCGTTCCCTGTTAAATATCGCTTCGCATTTCACAGGGTAAACCTCCCTACCCCGATACAGTCATTCTTCCCTACCCCGATACGGTCATTCTTCCCTACGGGGCAAGCGGGGCAGGCAGATTGACACAAGATTACCCAACCTCCCCCAATATTTTTCATTTTTAAACAACAAAATAAATCTTTTAAATCTGTGTACATCCGTGGCTATTATTGGGGTATTGGGATGGGTTTTAAGAAACACAATAAAAATCTCTGTGTGTTCTGTGTGTTTTCCTTTTTCTCTGTATTCTCTGTGGTAAAATTAGTTTTTGGGGGTTAGGGGTTTCGTGTGTTTCTTGGTTGGAAAATATAAGTATTGGCATTAAATTTTTACCCTTGACAATTACCATATAATACATTAAGATAAATTTTATGCAGCTACTTAGATTGAATGTGGTGGAACATAGAGGGATTATTTAGTTGTAATTTTGATGTCATCCATAGCCTGATTGAGAGATAAGGGAAAAGTGGTCGATGTTATTAGTAGAATTAAGTATATAGTAAAGGTGTAATATTTTTTATGAGGCTCACTGAAATAAGGAGGGCGCTATAAAAATTACGCTTAGTAAAGTTTGGTTAATATCTATAATTTGTGTTTATTCGATTTTTTTGTATGGTCAAACTTCCACGGGGAGGTTTTAAGCAAATTGAATCTTTATATAAGACATAAGAAGGTGTATAAGACAAGAATGTTTGTCGATGCTTTTGTGTTTCAATCAACTGATTTAACTTATTGTGTTGTAAACCTTAATGGAAGGGGGTTTTAATGGAGAGTATAAGAAGGAGAAAAGGGTTGTTGCTCAAGTGGATTTTATATGGCTTACTGGTGTTTGTGGCTTGCTTTGTGGTTACTCAGAGCGCGAAAGCGGCAGTGACCGGAAAAATCGCCGGTGTTGTTGTAGATGCTCATACAGGTCAACCTCTACCAGGTGCCAATGTTATAATCGAGGGTACCGATAGAGGAGCTGCCTGTGACGCGGATGGTTATTATTTCATATTAAGATTAGATCCGGGCACTTATAGTGTTCAGGCGAGAATGATGGGCTATAAAACTCTTATGATGACTGATGTTAAAGTTATATCAGGACATACTACCCCTCTTGATTTTCGATTGGAAACGACGGTTGTAATAGGTGAAGGAGTAACCATCCAGGCTCAGAGAGAAATAATCAAGATTGATCTTTCTTCAAGTTCCATCACTGCCGATAGAGCTGATATACAGGCGGTGCCTCTTGTCTCTGACGTAACACAGTTTCTCAACTTACAGGCTGGAATAGATGGCTGGAGTGTAAGAGGTGGTGGTCTGGAAGATACTAAATTGATGGCGGACGGTCTGTTACTTGTTGACGCGAGAGCCAACGAACCGATCATGATGCCCAACCTTAGCGAAATAAAAGAGATAAGTTTGATAAGGGGAGGATTTGACGCGGAATATTCAAATGTTCGCGCGGGAGTTATCAATGTGATTACCAGGGAAGGTTCTTCCAAGGGATACGAAGGTTCCTTTGATTTAAGGTTTACCCCGGGTTATCAAAAGCATAATGGGAAATCTGTTTTTGACCCTGAGAATTATTACAACGAAGTGTATTTATGGAATAAGTTAGATACGGGTGTCGCGTGGAGTATAGACTTTTTTACAGATGATACTCTTGGTCTTGATACAGTTGCCCGATTAGATAGTGTCTGTTGGAAGGGTCCGGCTAAAGTATGGGGGGACCCCGAAAGTCCGTTTTATGACACAGTAAAGCTCAACGAGCATACAGGACGGTCTTGGAGAGGATGGGAAGGAGAAGCCTTGGGAAATCCGACTACACCTGAAGATTTACGCAATCGATTTCTCTGGATGCGGCGTATCGATACGCAGGGAGATTCTCTCTTACCCAACACAGATTCTCTCTTTGATATGTACAGCGGTGGGGAGGCATATATTCCTATCTGGGATATTACTGTTGAAGGTGGCGATACAATTTATGATTTGTTAGGGTTTACAAGGGAACCTTATGAAATACCTGAAGACCAACCGAGAGTAGGGACATACGGCGATCTTCCGGATTGGACCATGGATGTTGGCTTTGGAGGCCCTGTCCCGGTTATAGGAAACTACTTAGGAGATATGACCTTTTTTATTTCGCACAGAAACAAAAATGAAGCGTTTCCTCTTCCGGATAGCAGAGAATATTACAAAGAACAGTCAACGAGTCTTAAACTAACTTCCCGCTTCTGGAATATTAAAATGAACCTCAGAGGAGCATACTCAGAAATTAATACTCTCAGCCCATGGACTATAGGAGAACATTTGGGCAGCAGCCGAATGAAAGCGGATATCGGACAGGTTTACCTTAGAAGCCCTTATGACATGGTCGAAACAATTGGTGAATGGAACGGTATATATCATGGGAGCGATAAGATTAGATCGGACCCTGTAAACCTTTACAATCCAACCGCGCTGACCCCCTTTGATATTATTTCTAAAATGGGCGGCTTTACTTTACAACATGCATTGAGTGAGAATACTTTTTACGATATAAGATTAACATATCTTCGTTCCGACAATAAAGCCAATTTCTGGCATGATGTACCTCTATCGATGAGAGATACTGTTCTGATATGGTTTGGAGACGCGACAGATGAATTTGGCAATTATTATACGGATCAAGATTATTTATATAAATATACGGGCAACAATCTCCCTTACGGCTTTCTTTATCCTGAATGGGAAGTAGATCACTGGAAATCCAAACGTGTACTTGGGGTAGAGGGTACCACGGTATTTGGAGGTGGTCAAAACTGCGGCACTTTCAATCAATCCTGGTCTCAAAGTTATGATGTCAAGGTTGATCTAACTTCCCAGATAAATAAGTACAACCAGATAAAAACAGGTCTCGAAGTTAACTATGCGGAAAATCACGAACATTATATAATAAACGAAGGGTTTGTATGGCCAGAAGAGGGAAAAGAAGACTCCGTGGCAAGAGATTACTACCTGGTTAGATATGACTCGGATCCTATCCTTGCCAGCACTTATATTCAGGACAAGATTGAATTTGAAGGGATGTTTGCAAATATTGGTTTACGTTTCGATTATTCGGACCCAAATACCGAGTGGCCGACCAGAGACAGCAACTATATTTATTCATCCTTTTACAACAAAAATTTAAAAAACCTATTGTTCGAGCAAGACTCTCTGTTAGAAGATGTACCTGCCCAGATAAAAGTAAGTCCCCGCGTAGGGATTTCCTTCCCTTTCCTAGAAAACAGCAAATTATTCTTCAATTACGGACATTTTTATTCCTTAGCACCCAACGAACGAAGATACAAAATTTCCTGGGGTAGAGATATAATAGAACCGCTTCAATTTATAGGAAATCCCTGGTTAGATATGGAAAGGACTATTTCGTACGAGGTAGGATTCGAGAGCAATATAGCTAACACTTATTTAGCAAGGGTTACCGGGTATTATAAAGATAACGATAACGAATATGCCGCGGTTGGTTATGCCTTAGGGCAAATGGATAGAAATATTGACTATACCACATATGAGAACCTTGGATATAGTGATACACGGGGCTTCGAATTAGAATTAAGAAAACCACATGGAAGATTTTTTACCGGCTGGGTTATCTATGATTTCAGAGTAACCAGTACCGGACAAACCGGAAGAGACCAACATTTTTATTATGTAGTAGATAACGCCAAGGATGGTATTGCGGATCCGGAACAGACAGAACCCGTTCCTCAACCGGTTTGGAGAGCGCAGACAACCTTCAAAACACCTCTGGATTGGGGAATATTTTTGGGAGGTTATAACCTTTCATTCATGTACAGCTGGAGAGCAGGCTATTATGAAACATGGAATCCTTTTGGAGGGGGAACACAAGAATTATCTTATGTATTGGAAAACAATATTCAATGGCAAAATCAACGTAACCTGGATATGAGTTTAAGTAAAAATCTTTCGATTGCGGGAACAGCTCTTACGTTATTCATGGATGTACATAATCTCTTGGATTGGCAGGAACTCCACCAACAAGGTTTCCATAATGATAAAAGTAAATATCTTAAATCCCTTCATCTAGAGATGTATAAAGAGGAACCATATTTGAGCACCCCAGGTTTTACCGCTCCTGCTGAAGGTGAAGAGCCGGATCACGTTGGAGATTTGCGAAGTGAAGATAAACCATATATAAATAATCCGAATAGAGAATTCCTCTGGTACTTAGATCCAAGATATGTACAGTTTGGAATAAGGTTCAGTTTTTAGAGGAAAAGGAGGTTATTGAAAATGAAACAAAGAAAATTATTGATATTCTTACTTATATTTTTTCTCGTAAATACCACATATGCTCAAGTAAGTAAGAGTATCGATGTGGGGAAAATAGAAACCGTAATTTTTGATGATGGAGTACAGAGTACCACCAATAAACCTATGAGTCATGTTATTTATCCCAGAGGTTCACTTGTTACCTTATGGGATTATGTGGAAACTACTACCTATATGCCGGGTGGAATTATGCGAAATGCCTCGACACTGGTCGGACACCGAAACTGGACGGATACAACCGGTAAATTCTGGCCTTATAACATCACCGGGCATTGCAACAGAGAATCTTTCGGACCCGGAGACCCATATCAATTTAACATCCCGGATGAATTAGGTTATTCTATATACAGATATTACAGATATCCGCCGACACAGATAGTAATCGATGGAATGCATGTGGAAAAACCGTTCCCTACTCAAGGAGATGAAGTAGCTCCCGATAAAGTATGGGGAACTGCTGATGTAATGGTCGAATGTCATTACAGGCTTTCTAATGGTTTAGATGTTTATCAAAGAAACCTGGCATGGAGCCAACCTGACCATGACGATTATGTGGTATGGGATTTAACTTTTATAAATACAGGGAATACGGATAGGGACGCAGATATTGAACTATCCGGTCAAACATTGGATTCGGTAGTAATAATGAAACATTACGAAGGAATTCCAAATGGAGGAATGTTCCCGTATGGAACCTGGTGTGGAGTAACGGAAGATCATGATACCAGACTTTCCTACCCTCATGATGGTGATTCTCTTCGGATGGATTACCTTGCTTTGTCCAGAAAAGCGGGTCATGATTACGATTGCTACGGAGGGAAATGTCAAATAGCGTGGGGAGGTAATCCTGATAGTATTAATGGTACCCGTTGGCCCGGACATATAACTTTATTTGCACCAAAAAATACGAGTGTTCAGCAGTCGTATCCGATTGTGGATATTGCCGCAAGTAACGACCCGGCTCAGCCAAGTATGCACAGTACCATAGAAGATTGGGCTGATTTGCTTTCAAATTTAGAAGATTTGCAGGATACGACCGACTACAGGGAACCTTACCGTTGTATGAGAAAAGGAATATGGGGTTATGACGACACAACAATTGTAGAAAATAGGGCGGTACAACATATGAATCTTCTTTATGATGTATATGATACTACTGCCACAGGCGCAAAAACCTGGTATGATATACCTCAAGATAGAATACAAGAACTTGATCCTGTTCTCGGACACTACGAAGCCAGATCACTCCCCTATTACGATTTCAGTGTCCAGCCAAAATTCTCCATAGGTCCTTACAACATGGAATTCGAAGACACTTTAAGATTTGTCTATGCGGTCGCGGTTGGCTCTATCAATCCAAAAAATGCTCTTTTGTTGAGCGCGATGTATTCTGAGGGTAATGCCCGTAATTACGAATGGCTCGCGGAGATGGATTCAGCCGAGATACGAGAGGAATATGTACAAAGAGATCCGGTAGCCGAAATATATGGAGAAATAGATCCATCAACGATATGGCGAGGCGGAGGATTGAATGATATGGCTAAAGATTATGTGGTGGCAACCGGAAGAGATTCTCTTTTTATAAACGGAATGAATGCTCAAAGAAACTTTAATTCAAATTATAATATTCCAGCCTCTCCCGCTCCGCCTTCGGTTTTTGAAGTTTGGTCCCGACCAGATGCGATAGAACTAAACTGGAGTTACGAACCCGGTTATGAGCCAACCGACCTTGCGGGTTTTAAAATCTACAGAGCTCAAGGCGGAACCAGATTCGCTATGGCCGCCGATGGCACCATAACAGGTGATTGGGAAATGATCGATTCTTTAGCCTCTAACGAAGAAAGTTATAATGACACTGAAGGTATCATATCGGGTTTCGATTATTACTACTGTATTACAGCCGTAAGCAACTCAGGGATAGAAAGCGGAAGATGGTTAACAATGACAAAGGAACCATTTGCGGCAAGATTAACGGATTTTCCGAAAGCGAGTCTCGATTCTGTAGTAATTGTTCCCAATCCTATGAATATAAGAGACGTACAGTTTTCCGCAAATGAAATACATAAGATAATATTCAAAAACCTGCCCGGCGAATGCACAATCCGAATATTTACAGAATCGGGAGAATTAGTAAAAACCATAGTGCATGACGACGGTTCCGGAAGCGCGTTCTGGCAGAATCAATGGTATCTAACTACAACCAACAATCAGAGACCGGCGAGCGGTTTATATATAGCTCATATACAGATTCCTGAGGGTGACTGGGTTACCCGTAAGTTCATCATAATAAGGTAAGGGGGGAGAGAGATGAAAAAATCTATTGTTCTCATATCTTTATTAATATTTATTCTTTCGGTTAATTCTTACGCGATTGAAAAGGTTGCCCAGACAGGCTGCAAATTTTTGGATGTGGGTGCGGGAGCTCGAGCTTGCGGAATGGGAGAAGCTTTTACTGTGATAGGACAAGACGCTACCGCTCTCTTCTACAACCCTTCGGGTATAGGTGAAATCGATGCATATTTTGATTTGTCCGTAGGTATGACTCAGTGGATCGCAGATATCGACTACATTTATGTAGCCGGTGTTTTTAATGCTGACGTATGGGGAAATTTCGGTTTTAGCGTTATAGCGCCTGATTATGGTAGTGACATTCCATGGACCAGGGTGGCTGCCAATGAAGCCGGTTTTATGGAGCTGGGTACGGTAGATGTTAATGCGTTCTGTGCCGGTTTTGCTTATGCCAGAGAATTCACTGAAAAGTTTACGGTTGGGGCGCAGATTAAATACGTTTCTCAACATCTGGGAGCAAGTGTATTTGAGGAAGACACTTTAGCTAACGAGATTTCTACTCTCTCTTACGATTTCGGTCTCCTTTTTTATCCGGGTTTTAAGAGTTTTGCTTTTGGTATGTCTGTTAGGAATTTCTCTCCCAGGGTAACTTATGAGCAAATTGGATTTGAATTGCCCTTGACCTTTGCGCTTGGTGTAGGTATTGATTTAATGGATTTCTTGGGGGAATATCCCGATTATTCGTTTAATATAGGAGCGGATATGCTGCATCCTCGTGACTGGCAGGAAGAGTTTCATTTGGGTGGAGAATTTGGATACAAAGATTTGGTTTTCCTCCGGGCTGGATATAAATTCAGATATTCCCAGGAAGGTTATAACGTAGGGGCCGGTATTAATTTTGCCGGCGTAAGGATTGATTATTCATATAGTGAGTTCAGGCTATTTGATATGATTAATCGAGTCTCTGCAGGATTTTCATTTTAGAAGAAGCCGATCTGCAGCTTGAGAAAATATTCGGTTTTAAAGGGATTAATCTCCCTTGGTAGGGTTAAATTTTTATTAGCTTGAAAGGAGTGATATATGATTTCTGAATCGCAAAATATACCTCTAAAAGAGAAGATCGGCTATGCTCTGGGTGATACTGCCTCGAACCTGTTTTTTCAGACATTTATTCTGTTTTTAACTTTCTTTTATACGGATGTTTTCGGCATCTCTGCCAAAGCGGTGGGGACCATGTTCTTAATTACCAAGATATGGGATGCGGTCAATGATCCGATGATGGGTATGCTTGCCGACCGTACGAAAACACGCTGGGGTAAATTTCGACCTTACATACTCTGGTTTGCCATACCGTTCGGCTTAATCGGAGTATTAACTTTTACTACACCTAATCTTAGTACGGGTGGTAAGCTCATTTACGCCTACATTACATATACATTATTGATGATGCTTTACACAATTATTAATGTTCCTTATTCGGCTTTAATGGGAGTAATTACTTCCAATGCCAGAGTCCGTACCATAATTTCGCAGTTTCGTTTTGTCTGTGCTTTTTTCGGAGCACTTATTGTTCAGATCTCAGCATTGTGGATGGTGCAGAGGTTCGGAGCGGGTAATGAAGCTTTAG
>Ga0307432_1002285_pt1 | contig 10596 bp, 13 predicted proteins | sample SalMarWE160150MG_FD_202158 | JGI IMG/M metagenome (GOLD analysis project Ga0307432, IMG submission 202158) | Salt marsh sediment microbial communities from the Plum Island Ecosystem LTER, Massachusetts, United States - WE1603-150 | ecosystem: Environmental > Aquatic > Marine > Intertidal zone >...
CGGCTTTTCTACGAAATGGCTTATCCTTCCCCTTTTGATAGTAGCTATCCTGGTGTGGTCTGTGGCTCTGACCACACCTGATGACAAGCTTCATGTAAGTTTTCTTGATGTGGGACAGGGAGATGCCATCCTGATTCGCTGGTCACAACTTGCCCTACTGCTAATGGTATTGATCCCTGTATTGCCACGCTGTTACCGTCTATTAACACCCGAAGTCGCAGGGCGCTTAAGGCAAGGCGCTTCTCTTCAAAACTGAGGGCCTTGAGATTGCTTTTCACTAGGTCACAGGCAGCCTTTAGATTGCCAATATCAAGGTCTACCTGGTTACTTAGGTCAAGGCGCCGCTCTAAGTTCAACCGCTCCCGTTCTAGCTGCTCTATTTCCTTGTTGATTAAGACTATGTCCCGTCGGAAGGTCTGCTCATCACCTGTTATATGGAAAGCTCTGTTAATCCTATCCTTTTGCTTGTGGCGATTCTCAAGTAAGCATATCACTCTATCAAGCTCACTTTGCCAGCTGCTCACCTTATCCTCCTCCTGCCTCCTTTCAAGCTCAGAGAATACCAGTTCAGGCTGAGTTAATACCCTTTCGACTTCCATCCAAATAATCTCCTCTAACCGTCTGGCATTATGTTGCCTGTTATGACACTTGATAGGAGTTACTTTCTTGAGTCTGCCACTGCATTGATAAAACGGATATTCATGCCTCTTGCCATTTCTAGACTTAATACCTGGTGCGCCCCAAAAAGCTCTACCACACTTGGCACAGTAGATATGTCCGTGAAGTAAGTACTGATTCTTGCTGTTGCGAGTAGCCATTCTACGATTTTGACCTAATCGCTCCTGAGCAGCATTGTACGTGCTCTCTGATATAATAGGGGGTGTAGCATTGGGTATCTCTAGCCACTCTTCTTTTGGCTTCCAGATAACGCCTGTATTCTTGCGCTTGGTGTCTGGCTTTAGCCTGCGCTTAGGCTTGCCATACGTGCGAGTAAAAGCGTATGTTTTGCCATAGTAAGCTGGGTTTTTGAGTATGCCTAATACCGTACTCCGTATCCAATATCCTTTGTTTGTGGGTGTAGGTATTGCTAACTCCCTGAGCCTGTAGGTAATGGCATCCGTAGAAAGCCCCTCTAGCAACCATTGGTATATCTGCCTGACTACACCTGCTTGCTCATCGTTGATATACCGGACACCTTCACCAATGCCTTTGCCTGGCAGATAGGAATAACCATATAAGTGAGCATGGCTATTGGCTGGCAACTTACCCCCTAATGCCCTAGCTTTCTTACCCCGCATTGTGCGTTCCCTTATCTTTTCAGCTTCCAGCTTGGCAGCGTAACCCTTGATGTGAGTAATCAATAGACCAAGGTCTGAATTATCCAAGTCTTCAGTTACTAAGATTAACTCAACCCCACTCCGCTCCATTTCCTCTTGCAGAATAATGAAATGGACGGGGTCTCTCGATAGACGGTCTAGAGTATAGGCAACAACTACGTCTACTTCCTTATCTCTCACCCACTGCCTGAGTTGATCTAGTTTTGGTCGGTCAAGGGACAAGCCTGAGTAAGTCTCTCTAATGGTATAGTCCTTACTTATCTCATATCCAAGCTCTTGCGCCTTGTCCAGGCATGCTCGAAGCTGACTATCAAGGCTAGTGCCCTCCCGTTCTTGGTCCTCGGTTGATACTCGACAGTAGATTGCTGCTTTCATGCTTCACCGCTTTTCTTTTGCCTTCGTGGTCTATCCCAATAAGGGCTTTTGCATTTAGGGCATATTCGGGGATGCTCTTGTTTGCTGGGCCACTCGTGCCCGCATCTTAGGCACTTAAATATATATATCGTCATACCTGATAGTATATACCTTTTAGGTAAGTTTGTCAAGTCTTTGCTAGACTTTTTGTCCTTTATACGCAATCTACCCCCTGTAAATGCTGATAAGCTAACCAAAGCTATTATCATTTTTCATGTGTTTTCTCAGGGTCATTTGCGTGTTAACTACCTTTAGTATCAAAGTTCGCCGCTATTAGTAAATTGCTCGTGCCTTCGCCTAGCTGCCAGTAATAGGGGGTGTCACTTGTTCGTTCTATGAGGTCAAGCATCCAGAGATCTTCAAGCAGCTCTTTAGTCGTGGTAGTAGGTATTATAGCCTTATCACCTATCTGCTGTGTTGTCATAGGTTCACAGCCTAACATACTCAGCACCAACTTTAGCCTCTGCTTGGGTATGCTGTCCTGTGCTACCCGCAAAATAGCCTTGTATTCCTGTTGCCCGACACTGTCGTGTGCGTAGAATAGACACAGTGATTGCGCTAGCTTGAGAAATTGCTTCGTCAGTCGTGTGCCTACTTCTGCTTGAGGGTAATATAAGACATTGTGCTGATTGTCCCTAGCCACTTCTGAGCGCAGTTTAGCGGTGATATTGGCCAATGCTTTAATTTGTTGATAAGTACACTCTCCAACTATGATAGGCTCTGAGTTTGTGATGCGACTTGCATAGAAGGCAAAACATCCGTTAGTGACTTCTGAAAGCACCTGGCGCATTTGTTCTTCTCTGCCTGCCATTTCGCCAGCTTTGTTAATTGCCTGCTCAGCATCGGTACGGATACGGCACTTCAGAAATCTCTCGCCCAATAAGCCATGCACTTTTCTGTACATATCAATAACACCGGTCACGCCTGCTATAATGCCAAACCTGCTTCTATAACGCTTGGTTCCTGTGCCACTCCCATAGCTTTTCTCGAGATAGCCATCATAGGCTTCCCGCAAGTCAGCGAATATGGCCGTCTGATCCTCATTCTTTTTGGAGAGAATCGACGTGAAGTCTTTCAGTATGAGAATCTTCCCATCCAGTTCAGAGATTAAGTCGGCGGTCTTATTGCCCTTTAACCCGCTAATCAGTGTTTGCGGTGTCAAGGTACTGAGGGAATAAACCGTGTTGTTGGTAAAAGAACGCAAGTATTCCGTTTTGGTGCTTCCTGGCGGTGCTATGAACAAGAGCCACACGGGGTCGCCCGGTAGGAATATGGTCAAGGCGGTCGCCATAACAATGTCTATGGCCTGAAAATCCACGATATACAGCCATTGTGACAGCACTTCTAGGTATTGTTCACGGTTGTATAACCGAGTCTCCTCCTGTGGTTTACGCTGCGGCTGCTGGAGGACTTGATTGTCTTTCCTTATCCACTGTCCATCGAGAGTTTGGGTGTAATCTCTGCTGCTAGACATTGTGCCACCCCCTCCCTTGCCTCCGCGCTTTTCGACATGAGGGACACCTCTTGGGAAGATTAAGCCTTCTGTCTAGATAGAATTGGCGTTCACCCGAAGTTAGAACAAAGCCTGCACCACAGTCACAGCACCTTATGATCTCGTCGCGCAGATTCTCTCTTGATACATTTCTCTCCATGTCCCGTGCTCTCCTTTAAAAGTAAGGCCATTAGCCGCTGAAAAACCGGCGGCATTTCTTTTGTGTGCTGCCACTTAGTCATCACCACAATTTTGCCATTCCCTTGGTTCTTATTCAGTTCGTTACTGGCCATTTTGGTTGCCCTTTATGGCTTGGAGGATGCGTTCGCGAAGCTCTGGCGATGGTTGCTGTCTGCCTGTTTCGATTTCCGAAAGCTGCGTCGGAGCGATACCAACCTTAGCGGCTAGTTCGTACTGCTTAACGCCTGCCCGGAGGCGTGCTATTTTTAGGGCAAGGCCTTTGTTGCTTCTGCTTCCTGTTACCGCTATATCCCCCATTGTTCCCTCCCAAGAAGTTCTTCTTGATATAATTAAGTTATCACGAATATATTTCTTGGCGATACGGGTCAAAAATGGACCATTTTGGTGGGAATCCCTAAAATTTCGCGAATTCAGTGGGAGAAGTTTTTGGTTAAAGCAAGTAGTCTTGAAAGAGCCCTTCACCAGTGGGAACCCTGGTTGAGGGCTGTCAAAGATGCCCGCCTACAGAGTCATCTTAACTCTGATGCATGGTGGACGTATACAAAGACAATAATGAGAAGGCTACGTTTTCCAAGTAAGCCCTTGCTTCGCCTGTATTTCTTGAGTTGCGTTTTTTCTCAATACGAGATAAATGGAACATATTGCTTCGCGAACATTCGGCTACCGTCTGTTCTATTTGACAAATTCGACTCCTTCAACACACGCATAGCGCCAGCCATATGGCGTTTCGTCAATGTTCATGATTTTTTGAAGATCAGACCAATAAGGCTGTGTCCTGATCTCATGGGTATGAGAGAACGACCTCTGCCTCCGGCGCTTTGGAATGATGGCGACGTCAAACTTGCACTACAGTGGGAAAGTCACTATATGGATAACCCTTACGAAGGGCTTCGCAAATACTACAGTCAGTTCTTTATGGTGTTAGCTCTAGACCATACCATACTTGAGATTGCACGCAAGGGAAAGCGAAGAATTGATGATGCCTCGGCCATTCGATGTGCGGAAATGAAGGATATTGAGGGTAACACATATGCACAGATTGCTGAAAGATTTGGCTGGGCACTTCAGGAGAATAGTTATGGCAAACTCACACGCAGCTCAACAGCACGCCGCTATGTTCGCAGGGGTAGAAAGCTAAGAGATGGAATGTAACCCTGAGGCTCCCTCTAGATCTTGCCGCCTTTGAGCGCACATCAATAACACAGCGAAAGGGGAACGTTGAGCTGGACCTTTTTCTGGCCAACAGCAATACTGCCGATGCCGATATTAAAGAAAGTGTAATTCATCTCGGGGGCTCGCATGATGTCTAGGTTATCCCCACAGTGGAGTATGTTTTTCCACGCGCTAGTAGTCATTCCTCTCGCCCTCTCCAAATCCACCTGGCTTACCTAGTCACTGGCTGACCGCCGAAACTTCAATTGGCTGTGATAAATGGGTAACCGTTACACTTTCGCCGACAGCCAGTTCAAACTGTTGCTCACCTTCAGGCGAATTGACAAAAACAAGGCAATCAACGTTACCCACATTCTCAATTACGACTCCACTATCTGCTTCAGTTACGGAAATCTCCAAAGTAGCCTCTGGGGCGCACGATAAGCCCAGCAAGACTAAAGCAAAAACACAGCAAATCAGAAACGTTGCTTTCATTGGCGCTTAATGACATACATAGTAAGCCAAGTAGCAGGCGCAGTCAACACCGCTCTTTACACAAAAGTCAGGAATGTGCAATATCCCATATAGTCTCTCTCGAGCCATTAACGAGAACTTTCTCTTCAGCCTAGAACCTGACCAGTAAACCTACATATTTCTTTAGTACACCAGCATCATTTTTGAGCAAAATGTACTCCTGCTCCAGATTTGAGAGCAGGTCACCTATGTCGTTACTCAACTCTTGTAATGAATCTACCGTCCGTGTGGTGTAATGAAAAGCGGTATTCTTTGACAAACCCGCAGGAAACCTATCACAGATTTGTCTGTGTTTTTCTTCGTTGCGCCTTAGAACACCTGCAAATCTATCCATATAGCCAGGCTGGTGAAAGGCAATCAACTTCGCGGCATCTTCTTGTGATGTTCGCGTAATGCGCCTCTTATCAACATCGTCTATCAACTTGTTGAATTTGAATAGCTGTTGCTTGTAAACTAGGATTTTCTTTTCGTAGTCAGACAGTTTTCTCACTAGTTCTTTCTTTGGATCACGGCAAGAAGCCCTGTAGTTCCTGATAATTCTCTCGATTTTGTCAAAAGCTAGCTCAAACTGGTTATCCGATAAGTACCCATAAGTCGTGGTGGTTGTCTGGGTAACGGTTTGTGAGTATATTATGTAGTTCATTGTCTGCACAGTCTGAGTCTCCTTAACCCTACGCCCATCTTTCATGACATGAGAAAACCCCAAAATCATGGCTGTGAGGTCTGCATAGAACTCATTGTCCCTTTCTTTATGCTGTAATGAATGCAGGACAATGTGGGAAAGTTCGTGTGCCATAATAGCTGCAAATGCTACCGGGTGTCTTAGGCAGCTATCGCTAACCCTTACGAATATAGGGAAGTTTTCCAAGCCTGGTGTACCGTAGGAGGGAAGATAACTTGGAATGGACACTTGGGCAGTAATGCCTGCTACTCCTTGACCAGCATAGTCCGTCCTTGCTAAATCAGTACTCTCAAATGGTGCGTCAGAGAGATTGACTTCAATCGGTAACCCTAGGTATTCTGCGATGCTTTTCGTGCATCCTTTTATGTCCTTGGCGCGGAGAGGTTTAAGTATCGTCCGGACAGCGATAGGCTCCTTGACTCCCAGCTGACCTGTCAATTCATCGATCGCATTATTGATATACTCGACATTTATCCCATCCACAGATTTCACCCCAGTGTGTTAGTACCAATAACAACCGTTTCAGTCCCTCTTCTTCATAAGCCCTAACTAAAGGCAGCTGCTAACATCCATACCATAAGCTACCCAACATTAACTGTCAATAGCTTTCATACTGATCTCTAATTGGGCAATCGTCAGAATTGTTGAGTCACTTTTCGTCAGAATGTGACATTCAAGAATGGCGAAATTTATTGCCTCCACAGTTAATACAAGACTTGGTAAAGACACTATCGTTGAGAGTCTATTCGGCGTCGCTTCTGGTCTTTACGAAAAACGTTACGAGTAACTACCTCGGGCCTTACGCATCACATGTAGTAGCGCATCTGTCTTACAGGAAACTGTCTGTCCGAGTCGTGCTCAGCATTGTTGTAGCAGCGAGGCTCTCGTTGACCCCATGCATTGTCTACGCGTGTAGCTACCCTCTTGACTATTTCAGCAACGTTGCTATCATCGACATCCGCACTTCTTAATTCCTCTATGATCTGAATATTGGGGTCAAGGCAAGTTGGCCTATACCCATCTGCACCTTCATGAGGAGGTTCGAGCCAACCTTTGCCAAGGCTATATATAAGTGTGTTCTCCGTGCCCTTCATGTTCAGCATTACCTTGAACGGCATATGCACACCCTCTAGCCTGTATACGTCTGTGACAAAACCTAGGAATTGCCAGAAGATCCCAATCATAGGTACGAATGCAAATCCAACGTCGTCCCCTTCGTGTCTGGCTAGATTGCAGCCTAACTCAATGAAGCCGTTACGATTAATACGTAAGAACCTCTCTATAAACTGAGTCCTAGTTTCTCCGGCACGAAATCTCTCGTCCGAAAGTACAATGCCCTCTAACGTTGTACGTTTATCTGTGGGCAGAAAGATACCACCTGGGTCAGGTGGGTATCGTCTATTGTTAGGGTTCAGCCAATTCCAAAACTCTTCTCTGGATGTGTCAATCAATTCATCTGTTAAGATGTTGGGATAAGCTACGAACGTCGTATAATGACGTGCTTGTAATATCTCGCGGTTACCCTCTTTTCTACGAATAATTAATCCCAGGCGTTTGGTGTACGTGTTATCGGCAAATGTACTACTCGACGGGTCAGCATAGCCCTGAGATGACAAATATGCCAGGACTTCATTCATCATTCTGGATCCCCTTTCAAACATTTCCCTGACTTCATACTCTTCTGCCGGCAAAGATTCATACTGATGTCTTTTGAAGAATCTCCTGTAATATCTATTATCCCTCTGGCATGTAACCATATGTGGCATTCTAATGCTCACGGGCACATGCACTACTACGATACATAAATCTGAATTTGGAATCGAAATAACCTTAATCTCCGTGGGAACTCTTTGGGCTATGTTTGAATTTGCAACTTGTTCGACCCATTCCTCCACCTGCTGCCTTTCAAGCATTCGTTCTATGCCACACGGGGGATGAACAGGTTTGCCATCCCTTTCTTCGACACCTATTACTAGGTATCCGCCCTGCGAATTAGCAAACGCACAAATATCCTTTGCCAGTTCCGTCTTGTCACGTTCTGAACCTGATACTATCTTCTTGTAATCGAGCATAATGCTTTCAGGTTCGCCTGACGACGTCAAAGCCTCGATGTCCTCGTACGCAAGTTCTGATGTTGGCTTGGTTAATAACATGATCTAGATTTCATCTACACGAAACACTACTTGTGGGGTATCCAATTGGTACTTAATTCAGTTTAAGCATAATCTGATATAGATTGGCTGTCAACAGACGATGGCACTTGACAGAGTAAGTAGTGAGCCTGATTGGAGTGCACAAAAAGCCAGCTTGTCCAGCACCAAATTGAGATGGTAGAAGATAAGAACCACTCAATAATCAGATAGTTTAAAGTTAATCCCGTTATCCCGTAGGAATTGTACTATCAATTCTGGATGTATCCCCAACCCGACACTTAAGAATTGATGTTCCTCAACTTCTTTGCCATCTGTTATGACCTTTGGGCTGAACCCTAAAGGAAAATGGCGTGTATGGCTCTGTATAGCCCATATGGTTCCTTTAGTGTCAAAAATGGGTCCTCCACTGTGACTCCTTAAGCCAGGAGAAGAGGTTTCCAACCACTTGATTTCATACCGCTCATCCTTTGATTTCCCTGTCAATACATTCCGCGTGAAGATCCCTTCTAATGGAAACAGTGGGAGGGGAAGCACACCAGGTGGCAACATAAAACTGCTAGTCTCCTCATTGAAAGAAGTTTTAAGCTCATGAAAAGGAAAACCAAGTCTGCAGAGACTCGTACCGGGATTAAGATTAATGGTCGGATCTTTCACGATTGGATATGTCTTTACGAATGCAGGATCAAATGGCTCTAAGCGACCAACTGCAATGTCCGCTTCAGGAAGAATCCTTATGTCCTCTAGGGACACTCTATCTTTCCCCCACCAAAAGCTGTGGTTTGTTATCCAACGAGGATTTGCCTTAATATTACGTAGACTGTTTCTTTTTTGTTTTGCAGTGAGCCATGGTTTATCCTGTGCTGTCTGTTGGCTAGCATGAAATTTTTCAATATCTTCCATATGTTTCTTCCATGCCTGAAAAGACTCGAAAAGATGAGCTACAGTAATTATCCAACCTTCCTCGTTTAATATAACGAAGTTGCCACCATTGCATGCAGTAGTCTTGTCATAGAATCTTACAGAGATAATAACTGGCCGCATGAATTGACGAACTAAAGCACAAGCCTGTGCAAACATGCATCCTCCACTAAGCCTTTAATTCTTCATTGTGCGAAGTATCACTTGATACCTATTATAGCAGACTATACTCATCATATATTCTGTAATTATGAGAAAAACCGATGAAGATTAATAGGAAGTAAAAGGTTAAACGGGTTAGCAAATATTAATAGGCAAAAATTTAATATATAACTTACTACATGACTATTTTTTCTAACCCTTCTAACCCTTTAGCCCAATATGGCTGGCTCGGCATTTCTGCCACTGCTCACAGGTAAGGAAAATTCCTAGAGAGAATCTAGGAAGGGCCTCTCTTCCTCTTCTAAAGTGTGTTTTAGGCGATTTTTATTTAAGGTGTAATAAGCCTCTTGCTGATGAAGACATTCCTAGACGAGGAAGAGAAATATAGTACAATAATAGTAAAGTAGGAGGTTCAGGAAATGCACGGAATATTTACTGATGAAGAGTGGAAAAGGCATAATAAGACGATAATTATTATAATGGTTGTGTCCTTTTTAATTGGAGTAGGTATTGCAATATATTTAAATTATTTTCATCCTTGAGGTGCAGCGGAGTTTTGGAGTAGATATTGGCATGACAGGAAGCCATTCAAACCTAATGACAGTAATGAAGGGTGTAGTATTGTGTGGTATTTTAGAGACATAATGACCGTTCTCTGAAGTCGCAAGATAAAAAATAAGAGCTTGAGCGGACGCCTAGAGAGGCAGCCGTGAGTGAGAGTGTGATAGGGAAATGCGATTTATTTGTGACCAAAAATATTTGGGTATCTCTAAAGAAACTTTCGGACAGGGATTGGAAAGTGGTCTGCTATATGTTTCTTTAACAGAAGCAGGCGAGAGTTTGGCGCGTTTATCGCTTGATGCTCCAGTCTTTGACGGGCCGCATGAGAACGAAATGCTTAAGAACAAGGCGCTTTGTGAAATGCTACTAGACGGTATAGATAGTACATTTCATGCTAAACTAAAAGCCAACGATGCAACTATTCAAGATATATGTTTTACCTTCGTTGTTTCGGAAACTCAGCCGGCAGGCTTAAAAACGCTTGTTGAACCGCTCTTGAAGGGATATGTAAATGTCTATTGCCCATATCCCTCGGATGAAAAAACATTTAAGAAGTTTTTAGATTCTAATGGAATCAATCCAAGGAATTATTCAGATGCTGAGCTAGCCTCTCTTCCCTATTATAGGGGTTACGAGAAGCCACCTATTTCTAACGCTGCAAAGGCAAATGAGAAGAAACGAAGACATAGCTGGAAATTTTGGTAGCCTCGGCAGCCCGCTCCCGCTCAGCACACTCGTACCCTATTAGCCGGCTTTAGCTATTTAACAAGACTTCTTATTTTGACTTCACAATAAGCCAGATTGTGTCTTCAGGATCTACCTGTCGGTTTGCGCTTTGATTTGCGCCTCAGTTTCCGCTCCGTTCCGCCTCGTTACCACTCTGCACGCTCCGGTCCCCACAGCAGTATGGCACGGAGCAAGGCACCTCCCAATCAATGGAGCGACGGAGCGGGGGGAGCAAGGAGCAGGTCAACTTGAGGGAAATGCTTC
>Ga0307432_1002287_pt1 | contig 10593 bp, 14 predicted proteins | sample SalMarWE160150MG_FD_202158 | JGI IMG/M metagenome (GOLD analysis project Ga0307432, IMG submission 202158) | Salt marsh sediment microbial communities from the Plum Island Ecosystem LTER, Massachusetts, United States - WE1603-150 | ecosystem: Environmental > Aquatic > Marine > Intertidal zone >...
ACCCTATCCTGTTGTATCATTTAACCATAAAAACCAGACAATTTAGCTGTATCGAATGGAGGAATAAAATGACGCTTGTAAAAAAGACCATTGAATTGGACCAGGATCAGATCAATCGAATCAAAACAGCCCTGCAGGCAAAATCGGAAAAGGAGGCCATAAACGCCGTACTCAAGCAATTTGACTCAGATCTTCAGCTTGCAGAGGCGACCCTGAAAGACGCTGGAAGTTTTGATTTTGAGGAGGTCTAAAGAGTGCAGGAAAAAGTCGTCTTTGACACGAGCGTCTATATCGGGGTTTTCAATCACGGCCTTTTTCAAGATGAGATCAATGGATTCAACAAGGTGATGTACCTGGTCCATCCGGTGCTCCATGAATTATGGATTGGGGCCAAAGGGGAAAAGGAAATAAACCATCTGATCAACTTTGGCGCGAGGTTTATCAAGCTGCGCAGGCTCGTGGTTCCCTCATCGTCAACGCAGGTCTTGATAGGTCAGGTATGTCACAAGCTTCGTTCATCAGGGAAGCTGGAGCCGATATATCCTCGTATTTACAACGACGTCTCCATCGCATTACTGGCCCGGCAGATCGGGGCAGTGGTGGTAACAGTGAACAGTTCCGATTTTGAAACGCTCCATCAGGTGATTGATTTTAGATTTAGAAAAGTGATGGAACCATAAAAATGCAGGGGGTGATCTCACGGCAGAAGATACTGTCTGGATATAGATTCCGGACAAGTGACGAATCGATCCTTGCGCGGCGTTCGCCCGGTTTTGGAAAGGAGAACGAGAAATGGCCATACAACCCTCCAGAGAGGTGCTCGATGAGCTCGATGAGAAGGTAGCGAAGTACCTTGCCATCTCGATGAACTGCGCCCAGACGAGCTTTATCGTGCTGAAAGAGCAGTTTAACCTCGATGATGGCGCGATTCTCAAAGCGCTCACCCCTTTTCCGGGCATTGCGCTCAGGGGAGAAACCTGCGGAGCTGTCATCGGCAGCATGATGGCCCTGGGTCTTCTCTACGGGCGGGAAACGCTGGATGATCAGCAAGGGTTTCTCGCTTCCCTTTCGCCCGCGAGAACATTTTGTTATCGATTTGAGAAGGAGCTCGGCAGCACCATGTGTGGGGACATCCTCGAAGCAAAGTTCGGGAAAAGATACAACCTGGCAGACCCGGCTCAGGTTGCGGAGTGGCAAGGGGCCGGGGCCCTTGACAAGTGCATGGCTGTGGTAAAGATCGCGGTGAGGATTGCCGCAGAAATCATAACGGAGAAGAAGTAGGGGCGGTCGCGGCTGTTGTGTGGCCTCAGTGAATCCATGTGAAATCATAGGTTTAGATAAGGATGGTGATCGTGTCCGTGGATCCTTCACTTTCTAATGAAATCATCGCTCGTGCTCGATCCTATCCGGGAATCCGGGCTGGAATTGCCCGGCTTAAAGACGTTTTGAGGACTCCTTCATACCAGGTCGTTCCGGAGGCAGAATGGTCCACGAGCCTATCATCATCTCAGGAGGGCACCCTGACTGAATGGCCACCGGGGACTCGTTCCGTGCTGGTTCTGGGTCTATACCATCCGAAAAACGACCCTCGATTGGATTGGTGGGACCGCGGCAACACCAACGGCAACCGCCGGCTTATGGAGATATCCGAATCTTTAAAACAATGGCTCCGAAAGGAGCACGACCTAAGGGCTCATCCCCTCCCCTACCATGTGGAATGGGGTGGCCTATTTCTTAAAGATGCTGCTGTGTTAGCCGGACTGGGCATCATCGGCCAAAGCAATCTGTTGCTCCATCCAGAATGGGGCTCACAAATACGACTTCGTTCCATCTTGATTGAAGGAGATCTACAGCCTAACGAGCCGATTGAGGGATTTTCCCCCTGTGAAACCTGCGATGTGCTTTGCCACAAAGTATGTCCGCAGAACGCCTTCTCATCCGGAGCATACCGCCGGCCGAGCTGCATCACCCAGCTTGATGCGGACGCAGCCAACAAAGTTCCCGGAGGAGAAATTGACGAAAACGGGAAACCCATAATGGTGATTAAATATTGCCGTGCCTGTGAACTTGCCTGCCCAGTGGGAAAGTAAATGGGGTATCATACTTTTACTATTTACATTTGGACGGATTAGAGAAATTGGGATCAGATCGCGCCATTCAACCAACCAATTTTCCAAAGACAGCCCTTACTATATTGAACTAATTTGCTTTTAAAGCCTTTGCCTTATCAACAGTCGTGTCCTCGTATAGCGTTTCAATGAACTACCCCGCAGTAGAGCTGCGAGGTATCAAAAGGAATTTTTATTAACCCCGATGCAGAGCATCGAGGAATTCTTTTGATTAAAAAGTTGTCATTGCGAGCGTTAGCGAAGCAATCTCGTGGCGTAGTTTGTGAGCCTTGTTGAGATTGCGGAGCCTGTTCCGAGCGCAGCGAGGAATCTCTTTTGCCCTGAGGTTTGACCATGGACCGTGGCTTTTATGAACACCCTTCTCAGAGTTTGCTTCGGCTATGCCTCGCAACCGCTTCGCTCCTCGCAATGACCGTGTAAAGGTCTTCATGAAACGCAATATTAGTTCGCTTTTTCAGCAGTATAATATCGCTACACGTCACTCATCTCTTGGTTAAGTGGTCCACGTATTATTAGAGATATCTTTTGGCTTAATTTACCACAATGTATATATTCTGTATAATCATCAGGTTTAAAGGAGAAGGATAGAATGCTAACCAAAGTTCAAAAATGGGGGAATAGCCAAGGTTTAAAATTCCCAAAGACTGTCCTTGAGGAAGCCCAGTGGGTATATTATGGTTGACCCGCTTTATCCGTGCAGTCAGTCACCTACAAAATGTGACACATTCTAAAAAAACCAAGCCTTTATTAAACTGTTGACAAGGGTATTTGCCAAAGATAATATTCTTTAAAGGCTGTCTTTCCTGTCCTGGGCGGAAAGACGGGTTTTCGATAATTAGCTAAAAGGAGGTGGATCATGGATCTCAAGGATATCAAGAAGATCCTGGCTGGGTTCACGATCGCAAGTCTCCTGGTGGGCACTACGCTTACGGTCACAAGTTGCCAAACAGCGGGCAAAAGCAGCTGAAGCGATAAGCCCAGTGCAGGTAGCACTGAAAAGGAGAAACAACCCAGCAAGAGTAGCTGAAGCTAAAGAGATTAGTGCAGTTTGCACTAAGATCGTTAAGCAGATAATAGTGAAATGAGACAGTGACAATGTTTGACCCACTGATGCAATGAGCGTCCCCAGTTGTTGATTTTCAGCTGATCTTGTATACGTCTCGAGCCGACAAGCGACCCCTTTCCCCTACCCAGGATGGGAGAAAGGGGTTCCCTATCTATTATTCCGCCATGGAGATACTTGATACTATCTATTTTCGATGTCGATCAATCGTAGAGCCTCATACCTGGGACCGGATAGTTGCGTCCTGTCCGTCAGATAAGGGTCCTAAGGATTTTCCCAATATTCTCCTCGAATACCTGTCAAACCTTGCCCTGCCCCGGTTTTTGCCTGATCTGGCGCAGCTTGAATGGGCTCTCTATGAAGCGAGGATTAGCGATACTGAGATTCCACCAGCGGTAGACCGCTTGTGTGTGAATCCAACCTTAGGTTTACACAGGCTTTCATGGAAGAACCTGATTGCGGTTATCAGAAGTGATGAGGACAATACCTCTCTGAAACCGGAACCGGGCGAGGAACTCGTCATGGTTTGGCGAGAGCCTCATAGCCATGAACCTAGGGTTGACGCAGCGTCTCACGAGGATCTCCTCGTGCTTAAGATGGTGGTCGAGGGTATCGATGCGGAAGAGGTGGCGAGAATAGGTGGGTTGCCTATTGCCGCGGTTGATTCGGCTGTTGATCGGTCTGTGGCGCGGGGAATTGTGCTTACTCCTAGATCAGGGATTCGACGAGATCCCGGCAGTTTTCCGGTTGGAGAAAACACAGACGAGTGTTTTCTGTCGTGTCCTGTCTTCGTGCTTCAATGGCATGTAACGCAGGCCTGTGATCTCAACTGCAAGCACTGTTACGACCGCAGCAAACGATCTCCTCTCACGCTGGATCAGGGGCTGAGGGTGCTCGATGACCTGCGCTCATTTTGCAGGAGCCGGTATGTAGGTGGACAGGTAACCTTCACCGGGGGAAACCCACTTCTGTACCCATACTTTTTCGAGCTTTATCGTGCCGCGTCAGAGCGGGGATTTGCCCTTGCAATTCTGGGCAATCCATCCCCTCGAGAGCAGATTGAGGAACTCCTGAAAATCCAGCGACTTACTCACTATCAGGTAAGCCTTGAGGGATTGCCTGATCATAACGATATGATGCGCGGGCCTGGACATTTCGATCGGACCATTGAATTTCTCTCGATACTTCAAGACCTTGAGGTCCCCTCAATGGTGATGCTCACCCTCACAAAGGATAACATCGATCACGTCCTGCCCCTGGCGGACATACTTCACGACCGCACAGATGCCTTCACCTTCAATCGTCTCTCCATGGTCGGAGAGGCCGCGAACCTCGAACTCCCCTCACACGACGACTATAAGGCCTTTCTAGAGGAGTACAGGCAAGCAGCAGAGAGAAACCCAATCCTGGGTTTGAAGGATAATCTATTCAATATATTGCTCTTTCAGAAAGGTCTTCCGCTATTCGGTGGATGTACCGGGTATGGCTGCGGGGCTGCTTTCAACTTCATTGCCCTTTTACCAGACGGGGAGGCCCACGCCTGTCGGAAGTTCCCCTCTCTCATTGGCAACATCCATGAGCAGAGCATCGGTGAGATCTATGACTCAGAACTCGCGCGTCGCTATCGGAACGGCACAAACGCATGTCGCTCCTGTAACATTCGCCCTGTCTGCGGCGGCTGTCTCGCTGTCACTTACTCATGCGGTCTGAACATATTTGAAGACCGTGATCCCTACTGCCTTATGTAGGAGGTCCCATTTTTCACTGTGTCTGGTGCACTGACAGGTTGAGCAGCCTTAACATGCAAATCTAAAACGATGTGCCCCCTTTTCTTCTTGTAGCAGGGGATGGACATCAGATTATAAGATTGTGTGCACTTCCTTTTCCTTGATCATATGATCTTGACTTTTGATTTGGTATGATATATTATCATACCGGAGGTGCGCTATGACTACCACGAAAATCGCAATCACACTTGGTGAAGAAACTCTCGCTCGTCTCGATCGTCTTGTCAAAGACCGTATCTTCCCCAACCGAAGCAAGGCAATCCAGGAAGCAGTTGAAGAAAAGCTCGATCGTTTGGAACGAAGCAGGCTGGCTCGGCAATGTGCCAAGCTGGACCCAGCATTTGAGCAGGCGATGGCCGAAGAGGGAATGTCTGAGGAGTTAGGTCAATGGCCCGAATACTAAGAGGAGAAATTCGGTGGGCTGACTTGAACCCTGTCAGGGGGCGTGAACAGGCTGGTTTCCGCCCCGTTCTTATTCTTAGCCATGACGTGTTCAACGAACGCTCAGGCACTGTAATAGCGATGGCGATTACAAGCCAACCACAACGTGCAGGATTTCCTCTTACTCTTGAGCTAGATTCCGCTGAATTGCCAAAGCGCTCATGGGTAAAGATGAGCCAGATCAGAACACTTTCAATCGAACGGATTGGGAAAAAGATTGATGGAGTCTCTCCTGAGGAATTGGATCAGGTCATCGAAGGCCTCAATGAGATTATTGGAAGTTAATTTGGTAACCTTGAAAAGAGAAAAGGGTCAGCTTGCACCGTTCAACGAGCCAATATCTCACAGACAGCCTTATCATTTTGAATTGATGGTTCTATGACGCCTTTGCCTTGTTACCAGCCGCAGATAACAATAGGCCTTTAAGGCCGCATAGTTTTATGGTATCCACCGGAAGGAATGAAGGAGAAGAAGTAGAGGAAATCACGGATAGCCGGGCTTCTTTCGATGTAGGATCAAAAGGATTGATGAACAGGGGTAATGAGAGTTGACGGGAGGTCCTTCACCATGAAAAAAACAGAGACCATGATCGCCTTTTTAGGGAAGGGTACGGAGTACGAGGGAAGGCTGACATTTAAGGGGACTGCCAGGATAGACGGTCATTTTAAGGGCGAGATATCGGCCGCTGGAACCCTTATTGTTGGCGAGGGAGCTACGGTTGAGGCCGATATTCATATCTCTCATATCGTTATTAGCGGGGAGATTCACGGCAACATCATCGCCGATCAAAGAATCGAGATCCATCCTTCTGGAAAGGCCTTTGGAGATATTCAGGCGCCCACCGTGGTGATAGGTGAAGGAGGCATCTTCGAGGGAAATTGTCGCATGTACCGGGAAGAAGAGCCGGACAGGAGGAAACTGGACGTGATAAAGGCAGTTGAGCACACAGACTACGTCCCCTCATCGTTTGGCACCATTCAGGGCATGGTCACCTGTGATCCCCTCAATGACACTGACCATGCCGGGGAAGGCAAGAAACCAATCGAGCCCGTAAAGGATGCCAAGGTCTCTGCAAAGTGCACCGGATTTGCCGCAAAGAGCACCATGACAGATGATTCAGGGTTCTATGAGTTGACTGATCTTAAAGATGGCAAATGGAGTCTGAAGGTTGATGCCGACGGCTACGAGGCAATCAATGCCACCGTTGAGGTCTCTGGTGGCGGCGTGTACACACAAAACTTCGAGCATACATCGCAAAATGAAAAGCCTGATCTGTTGGCCGAAAAGGAAGGCACATGAAAAACGCTGTATTTGAATGGCTCCGCCTGTTGTGGAGTAAGTCCGTAGCCCTTGCCTTGGCCTCTGGGGCAACGGTAGCCCTGTATACCGGCGTTCTCTATCTCGTGAATATCTTCTGGATGCTTTACCTTGAAACCCCTATAGGGAAACGATTCGTAGCTCGCCATATTGTTGACATCAGCGCGATTGAGCAGCTCCGGTCAGAAAACTTCCTTTTGCTTTCCCTGGAGGTAATCCTTACCGTTCTCATGGTGTGCCTGGTCTTTGGTGCGGTGAGCCAGGTATTTGCATTGATCCGATATTTTTACGAGGGCCGGAGGCTCTTGTATCGTCTGATCGTGTGGGGTATTCCTTGCGCTGCACTCACAGCCGTTGCCATCTCCAGGACCTACGAAATAGGGCCGGTGGCCTCGTTCCTGTTGGGAGTGGTGCCGACCATGCTTCTCTTTCAGAGCTGCCTTCGATTCATGCCCGGGCTGTTGCCGGAAATATCCACAATAATTGGAGAGATCGCAGCCCTTTCCCAGAAAGGATTGAAGAGGGAAAGACGGGGTGAACCACGATACGAAGTGAGTCTTTCCCTCGCATATCACGGACCTAGGAGCAGGGATCTGTACGGGAGCACGGCCTCTCAGACTTCAAATCATGGATTTCGCTTGCGAGACCCTAAGGATCTGGGGATCGGGGACATCATTCGGTTTGAATTGAGGATTGGAAATGACACTATTCTCGGTGAAGCCATGATTAAATGGACCAAAGGTTTCACCACTGCTGATAGCAAAAAGGTCCGGGCATCCAGATCCGGATGTCGTATCGTATCCATGGCCACCGATTACAGAGGTGTCTTATGGGGGTATTTGAGCAAGCATTCTTTCGATGAGGCCTGAAAGCCCCCCTCGGATCAGGTACCTAAGGCCATATGTTGCTCTTGACAAATATAGAATCCACGCCCAGAGGACGTGGTTTTCTGAGATGAAATAAACTGTGAGATCGTAACCATAGGCATTGAACTCCTGAGAGGCTGGCACTGGTCTCATGAAAACGGCTATAAGATGTAACCGCTGACATACGCATGAGTAGCGAATAACCGATAACACATAACGAGGTGATTACCATGATACGCCAACCAGCAGTAGCCAACCAATTCTATCCAGGCGATGAGCAGAGCCTGAGAAGGGAGCTCTCAGCCAGGATCAAAGAGGGACAAAAAAAAGAAAAGGTCATGGCCCTTGTATCCCCCCATGCGGGGTATATATACTCGGGCGATGTGGCCGGCGCAGTCTTTTCCGTGGCAGAGATTCCCGCAGACATCATCGTCATGGGCCCCAACCACCACGGCCTTGGATCCCCTTATGCAGTCATGACACAGGGAATATGGCGGATGCCTGGAGGTGAGGTTCCCATCAATGAAAAACTGGCCGCCCTTCTGATAGAGGAATCCCGCTATCTCGAGTCGGATACGCAGGCCCACATCCATGAGCACTCCATAGAGGTACAGCTGCCCTTTGCCCAATACGTTATGCCTGGCGTTGCCTTGGTTCCCCTTGTGCTGGGCAGGGCCGACTATAGAATCTGCGAGGAGATAGGTATGGCCGTTGCCAGGGCCATCAAGAGATACGGAAAACCCGTAGTGCTTATCGCCAGTACGGATATGAGCCACTATGAATCTCAGCAAAGCGCCAAGCAAAAGGACCAACTGGCAATCGACAGGATCCTCTCTATGGACCCGCCAGGCCTTCTGGATACCGTCACCAGGAATAACATCACCATGTGCGGGGTGGTGCCGACGACGATAACCCTCGTCGCAGCAAAAGAGATGGGTGCAACAAAGGCCCGTCTCATCAAGTATGCGACATCCGGAGATGTGAGCGGTGACTATAGCTACGTGGTGGGATATGCCGGCTTTATCATTCAGTAAAGAATAAAGGCTCATAAACTCAATCAAAAGGGCTTATGATATTCCCTTGAGTATCCAGAGCCATGGTCTCCCACTCGTTGAGTCTCCTCAGATTATCATTCGCGGTGATCTCTCCTTCAAAGGCCTGGGAAACCGAAAGCCTTGAAAGAAGCAATGTATTCTTTATATGCACCAACCGAACATGTTGCGGGGCTCTATCGCCAATGCTCGTGAAACAGGCCTCAAGGGCCTCTCGGTCCGTATCAAAATACAGGGGAATCGCCCCTTTTTCCGGGCTAACCGCGGTAAGACAATTGATGTAGGTCTTCCTGCGGTCCATCTTCTCCACAACTCGTGTGGCTGTAAAGTCGGCAAGCCCGATACCCAAGGCATTGCCCTCGGTCTCACCGGTAAGATCCCTCACAAAGATACGCCCCACCCGAGGGCTCGTCGTATAATCACCGAGGATGTCTCGATTGCGACCCGTGACATTGATATCCATGCCCGTGCCTGAAATATTCTTGCCAATCTCATCAATGACGAGCACGTCGATATCATGAAACGGCAGACGAGCCATCCGTTCTTTCGCAATCACGAGCAATGTCTCCTCTCCCTTCGGAATCTCTTCGGGGAGCAGGGCCTTGATCAAGCAGGTCTGATCGTAGCCGTTCTCCACAATCCCCACCCCACACAGTACCGGGCATTTCCTCAAAACCTCGCGGCCTACCGTCTCAAGAATCCTCTGAAAGGTCAATCTCACTGCCGCCTGATGGTAATAGCGGGCCCCCGTCTGATTCCCCATGCCAATAGCCATCATCTTCATGAGGCCGCTCTCGATGGGGCCATCGAATTTGGTATGAGGCTTTATCCGGTTGACAACGACAATATGGTCTGCCTCCATCGCGTACTTATCAACATAAATGGGGAAGCCATCCTCAGCATCGCCCAGATAGGCAACCTCCATGGTACTGAGGATTTGACACCCCATCTGGGATTCGGTAATGCCATATCCCTCGAGAACCTTGATCTGTCCCTCTGCGGTTGCTCCTCCATGGCTTCCCATGGAAGGAAAGATGAATGGCCGAGCCCCTACCCGCTTCAGTTCGTCAATGATGGTTTTGGTGATGATGCCGATGTTGCTCACGCCCCTGCTTCCGGCAGTAACGGCCGCGGTATCACCTGGCCTTATCCTGTCCTGAAGCCGGAGCACTCTCAACTGCCTGCTCATCTCAGCCGGAATATCCTCAATCCTCTGGGGATCAAAGCTATGTTCAATCAAGGCCACCTTGGGTAATTCCATGCCGAAACCTCTCCGCTCTTCCTCGATAGATACAATGCCTTACAGGAAAAAGGAATGTGCCTGTCCAGGGCTTATCGTGTTCGAGAGGGAGTTTAGGGGAATCCCCCAAAAGTGTCAAACAAAAAGGGGGTTATCCGGATACTATTAAACTTAGATAACCTATAAAAATCAATAAGTTAAGAAATCGCTTCACGGTGCTATAAAAAAGCTTTCGAAGAAAGATTAGCCGCGAGCCTTGGGAATGTTATCGTGGGATGGCCTCATGTTTCAAATCTTGATGAATAGTATCTTTGATGGCATTTTTTAGTTAGGTATTTCGCCCTAGTTGTGGTAGGGAATAGGCGCACTGCGTACCACCCCCATAGAAAAATAGGTCCTGTTTGAGGGATTTTGGGTAAAGTACCTGATTGAGCCTGATATTCTAGCTCGCTATAGTTATGGGGTATAGATGTTATAGGAAGGCGGATGTCTGGGATGAAATACATGATGCCGCAAATACTATTTGACAATGCGATATCCATGGCAATAAAAGATTTTTAAAATCATCCAGGAAACGGCGCCGGACGCTGAATCTCTATTTTAATCTATAAAGGAGGCAAGAATGAAACCCTATTTTGAAAAGATGACACCTTTTGGAAATCCTCTTTCCGACAGCCAGAAAGAAAGCGCAAAGGAAA
>Ga0307432_1002288_pt1 | contig 10590 bp, 9 predicted proteins | sample SalMarWE160150MG_FD_202158 | JGI IMG/M metagenome (GOLD analysis project Ga0307432, IMG submission 202158) | Salt marsh sediment microbial communities from the Plum Island Ecosystem LTER, Massachusetts, United States - WE1603-150 | ecosystem: Environmental > Aquatic > Marine > Intertidal zone >...
AAGGACGATAAGAATTAGAACCACAAGGCCCAACACGGAGAGCAGGTTGCGCGAGAACTTGTACCACCCTTTGGCGAAGCCTCTGCGCTTCTGCTTGAGAGAGACCAGGAGATCTGTCTTCAGCTGTTCACGCATGACTAGGAGCCCTCACTGCGTAGTCGTATCGTCGGATCAAGGAACATCGTGATGATGTCTACGAGCAGGTTCACCATGGCGAAGGTAAGGCCGATCACCAAAACGACAGCGACGATTGCGTTTAAGTCCTTGTTGAGCATGGCAGTGACCGCGTATCGCGAGAATCCGGGCCACATATAGACCATCTCGACTAGAAACGCGTTAGACATGAGAAACGCGAAGTCGAGCCCCATCACGGTTACCGTCGGGATGATCGAGGGTTTGAGCAGGTATTTGAACACCAGTCGCGAGGTGCGAATCCCGTGGACCTTGTGGACCGTGATGTAGTCCTTCTGCATGTTTTCGACGATCGACGTCCGTGTAATCCGCCCCTCCTGCGCGATGTGAATCACAGCAAGGCTGATCGCCGGGAGAATCATGTGCTTGAGCGCGGTTAGGGCAAGATCTGGCCGGCCCGCCATTAGACTGTCAAGCGTCATGAACCCCGTGATCCTTGGGGGCGGCGTCATCATGATCGGGAGCCGCCCGACACCGGGCGCCAGCTTCAGCACCTGGCTGAAGATGAATAAGAGAAAAATGGCGACGACGAAGGACGGGGTCGCGATCCCGAGGTAGGAGACAAGCCGTGAAAGGCCATCAAACCAGGAATTGTGGAAGTAACCAGCGAGAACGCCCGTCACTTGTCCGACGATCGCGGAGATCAGTGTGGCGAACAGGATGAGTTCGAACGTCGCAGGGATGTACTGGATCAAGTCCATCGTGACAGGCCGGCGCGTATAGGACGATTTCCCCAAGTCCCCTCGCACCAGGTTTCGCAGCCAATGGTAGTACTGGACCGGGAACGGGTCGTTGAGATGCATCTCCTCCCGAACCCGTTCCACTTGTTCCTCCGTCGCCAGATGGCCCAACGCCGCGCGTGCCGGGTCTCCCGGCATGACCCGCGCGATGAAGAAGATCAGAAGCGACAGTCCGAAGAGAACGAACAGCGACTGGAACAACCGCTTACCGATGAATGTAAGCATGCTCCTCCCGATCGACTTCTTTAGATGATGGGGAGCGGGCCACTGGACCCGCTCCCCGCCTGCCTGCCTCCTAGCCTCCGCGCAGCGTCTCCTTGAGGGTGAGGTTGATCCGCCACATGTACATGTTTTCGCTCGGCCCGACGAAGACGATCGTCTCCTTGGGGCCAACGATGTACGCCTGGTGAGCGAAGAGCGTGGGCTTCTGATACGGGTAGAACGCCAAGGCGTGCTCGGCGATCAGCGGTTGCAATAGCTCGTAGGTCAACATCCGCGCGTAGGTGTTCGATTCCGCCCGCGTGCTATCGAGCATATTGATGATCTGCGAATCCTCGAAGTACCAGTGAGCCTCGAAGATCCACCCAAGGCCGTTAGGATGGAACATGGAGTAGGTGTAGTAGTCCTCCGCGGGAGCGGCCTGCGGCGCGAAGAGGAAGATCGTCATGTTCGGCGTCGTCTCTGGAGCCGAGCACTCCGCAGAGAACTGCGCCCACGGCGGACCGGCTACTTCCACCGTCACGCCAAGCTTGGCCATGTCGGCCTGCAGCTGTAGGCCGACGTCTTCCTCAAAATCGAGACCGCCGCAGAAGTGGAACACGGCCTTCACGTCGTCCAGGTTGTCAGCGTACTTGGAGAGCGCGAGCTCTTCTCGAGCCTTCTCCAAGTTCTGCTTGCGCGGCTGCGGCTCGATCGGCACGTAGCCGGGCATATTCGGCAAGAAGATTCCCGTCTCTCCATTGCCAAACTCCTCCCATGGGCCGACTACACTCTCGTAGTCGTAGGCGTAGAGGATGGCCTTGCGGAAGTGCTCGTCGTCGGTCGGCGGCACCTTCGAGTTCATCCACACCGTCACGTTCTGGGCCCAGACCGTCTCCAGACCGAAGTTCGGATCAGCCTCGATCTCCTGCAGCTGCGGCAGCGTCCAGCCGCCGTTGATCTCAAGATCCAGTCCGCCGCTTCTAAGCAGCGTCATCAACGTAGTGTAGTCGGTCTCCATGATGAAGATGAGCCGCTCGATCGGCACCTCGTCCGGCCCCCAGCCCTCGTCGCTCCAGCCCTCGAAGTAGTTCACAAACCGCGTGGCGTCCAAGCGCTGGCCCGGCAAGTGGCTTACCATCATGTAGGGTCCGGTCCCGGCATCGTGCGTAGCCAGCCAGTCCTCGCCGTAGTCTCCGAAGTCTCCATAGTTGCCCGGCGTGTTGATGTTCTCCAGCACGAGCGCCTTCTCCACGGGGAAGAAGAGCGCCAGCGTGTCGGGGAAAATGGCGCTGGGCTTGTCCAGGAGGAAGTCGACCGTGTACTGGTCAACGACGGTTGCCGTCACCTGACCCAAAGGCCCCGAGTTGCCCCTTCCCATGGTGATGAACCGGGTCATCGAGAAGGCGATATCCTCGGCGGTCAGCTCGTTTCCGGAGTGGAACTTCACTCCCTGCTGCAGCGTGAACCGCCAATGCGTGAAGTCACCCCCCACCGGTTCCCAGCTAGTGGCCAAATGGGGCCGGACCCCTCCCTCTGGTGCAGGGTAGACCAGCGGGCTATACAGGTTGTACACCGCCTCTGTGTCATACCAGTCCGACGCGATCGCCGGGTCCGCCGTAATGACGGGCTGCCCGTTGATGACCGCTACGTTCTCAGCCGACCACACCAAGCCACAGAATCCAATAACGAACAGCACCATAACCATACTTACAAGTCGTCCTGTTTTCACTTTGCATCACCCCTTGAGTGTATGTTTGGTTAAGCGTTTTCTTGCTGAGGTGTTTCCGTCTATCACCCCCCTTTCTTGCGTAATCAGTGAAGAGGCGTAAACTGACTTCCTTGTCCCGATCATTCGGCTGTCTGCAAAGCATCTTACGGATGTAGACCAAAGTCTCACTCCTGCAGTCTGTCAATGGTGAGTTTCTCTATCCCCTGTTGCCAGATTCGCACCCCGATTTCTTCTATCGTCTTCCATTGGTCTTGGGAGATACGCGCGAAGGGATTGACGGGCAAATATCCCCGGTGATCCCTCAACACTTCAGCACCATAGTAAACACCAATGGCTTCTGCCGCTTCTGAGGGATCCAGCTCCCACTCTTTCCAGTAGACGACGTCCCCGGTGTTGCAGGTAGAAGTCTGTTTCTCCCGGGGAATATTACACTTGGTCTTTACGGGAAAGTTGAACTCCCGTCCACACCATCGTGAATGATAGACAGTAACCTTAAGCGGCAGGATCTCGAGGAATCCTTCCACGGTCTTGGGAGTCAGATCCGGGAGCAACTCAGCGATTAACTCGCCCCCCCGCTCGAATCGAAACACGATCTTTTCTGGCATCCTCCCCCTTAATGGTCGTTCTTCATTTTGTTTCTCAATTCCTCGGTGGCTTGGCCATCCACTTTCATCGTTGCCTCATCGATGATGACGCCGTACTCCTCTTGAGCCTTTGCCAAGGAGACATATCCGTCGATGGCGTCCCGGAGAACCTTTTTGGGATCCCGCTCAAGCGGTGACCCGTAGCCACCTCCTCCACCGGTCTGAAAGCTTACCACCTCACCTGCGGCAAGCGGCAGGTTGGAGATCTTTCGCCAGCGCTCTTCGCTACCGTCGTTGCGATGGACCACTGTGATGCTCGGTTTGCCATCCTTTCCGCCAAACAGGCCCCATGGAGGCGTATACTTCACCCTATCCGTTGTTACCGTGAGCCCGGCCTCATGGTCGAGGATTCGGTAATCCCGCCGGACCCCCAGGCCACCGCGAAACCTGCCAGGCCCGCCAGAGTCCTGCTGCAGCTCGAATCGCTCCACGCGCCAGGGGAATCTCACCTCCTCGACTTCAGCCGGAACGTTGTACGTATCCCCCAAGTTCATGCAGAAGAGCGCACACTCTCCATCGGCATTGGGCTTCCCGCCGTAGCCACCTGCATCCCCTTCGGCGCACACATAGTATCTGCCGCTCCTAGGATCTGTTCCATAGATAAAATTCGCCATGCAATCGCCGAAGTGCCCAGCCCTCACTCGATCCGGCATTGCTGGTGCAAGCGCCTTTAGGACCAAATCCGGAATCACGTTTGTGGGCGTCGGCCACATGGCGCAGGCAGCGGGGAATTGCGCCTTCAGCAGGCTCCCCTCAGGGATAATAATCTTCAAGGGCCGGAAGAAGCCCTCATTGCTGGGCCGACCCGGCGTGGTAATGACCTTGAACCCGTACCGAGAAGCACATATGGTCGACGGCTCAGGGACGTTCATCGGGCCACGGCATTGACGATCGGTCCCTGTAAAGTCCATGGTCACCTCTTCATCCTCAACGGTTATCGTGACTTTTAGCCGCAGCTTTTCGTCCAGCGGCGCATCGTCATTGCCATCGCCATCAAGAAGGGCCTCTGCACAGTAGGTTCCATTGGGAATGCGGCGGATGGCTGCCCGCGACATCCTCTCTCCTTGATCGAGGATCTCCTGAAGCGCCCCCAGCATGACCCCGATCCCATATTTATCTATGACCTTGCAGAAGCGCTTGCTCCCCGTTCGCACCGCGGCAATCATCGCACGAATGTCCCCAAGGACTGCATCGGGCACCCGACTATTGGCCCCGATCAATCGGAACACGTCTTCATTCGGCTTGCCTTCAACCATGATCTTGATCGGTGGCAGCCGAAATCCTTCTTGGAACACTTCGGTCGTGTTACTATACCATCCACCGGGGTAGATCCCCCCCATATCGACCGTGTGGCCGCGAAAGGCCGCCCACCCGCGGATTTCGCCTTCATAGAAAGTGGGACAGAGTACAACGATATCCGGACAGTGTGTACCGCCCCCATTGTAGGGGTCATTGCACAGGATGACATCGCCGGGTCTCAGGTTATCGCGTCCAATTGTACTATACGCCGATCTAACAGCGTAACCCAAACTCCCGAGAAACGAGGGCAATCCCGGGGTCTCAGCGATCGTATTCGCCTCACTATCGAAGATTCCACAGCTAAAGTCAACGACCTCGTAGAGCACGGGACTATACGCCGCCCGTTCCACAGTCCTTCTGATATCACGACTGGCTGCGATCAGTCCATTACGGATGACCTCTAGCGTTATCGGATCCGTTCTCACAGTTCCCTCTCATTCACGGTTTGGGAAGCCATCTTTTCTCATCTTATTCCGCAGTTTTTCTGTGGCTTGACCATCCACCTGCATCTTCGTCTCATCGATGATGACGCCATACTCCTCTTGGGCCTTTGCCGAGGACACGTATCCATTTATCACGTCGAGGAGAACCTTCTCAGGCTCTCGCTCTAGCGGGTAGCCATAGCCCCCTCCACCGCCCGTTTGAAAGCTCACCACCTCACCTGGGGCAAGTGGGAGGTTGGAGATCTTCCGCCAGCGTTCTTCGCTACCGTCGTTGCGAGAAACCACGGTGATGCTCGGTTTCCCATCCTTTCCACCGAACAGGCCCCATGGTGGCGTATACTTCACCCTATCCGTTGTTACCGTGAGTCCGGCCTCATGGGCGATGATTCGGTAATCCCGCCGTACCCCCAGACCTCCGCGGAATTTACCAGCGCCGCCCGAGTCCTGCTGTAGCTCAAACCGTTCGACACGCCAAGGATACCGTACTTCAGCCACTTCAGCCGGAACGTTGTATGTGTCTCCCAAGTCCATGGAGAAGAGCGCACACTCTCCATCCTCATTGGGCTTCCCGCCATAGCCGCCTGCGTCCCCTTCGGCACACACGTAGTACCTGTTTGTCCTAGGATCTGTTCCGTAGATGAAATTTGCCATGGAATCACCGAAGTGCCCCGCCCGCACTCGATCCGGTATCGCTGGTGCCAGTGCTTTCAGCATCAAATCCGGAATCGTAGTCGTTGGCGTTGGCCACATCGCACATGCCGCAGGAAATTGCGGCTTCAACAGGCTCCCCTCCGGGATAATGATTTTAAGCGGACGGAAGAACCCTTCATTGCTAGGTAGATCAGAGGTGGTAATGATCTTGAACCCGTAGCGGGCAGAGGAGATAGTCGACGGTTCAGGGACGTTCATCGGACCACGGCATTGACGATCGGTCCCTGTGAAGTCTACAGTCATCTCCTCGTTTTCAACGGTTATAGTGACTTTCAGCCGCAGCTTTTCGTCCAGCGGCGCATCATCATTGCCATCGCCATCGAGTAAAGCCTCTGCGGAATAAGTTCCATTGGGAATGCGGCGAATCGCTGCCCGCGACATCCTCTCCCCTTGATCGAGAAGCTGTTGAAGGGCCCCCAGGGTTACACCAAGGCCGTATTTATCGATGACCTCGCAGAAGCGCTTGCTCCCCGTTCGCACCGCGGCAATCATAGCACGGATGTCCCCTAACACGGCATCAGGCACACGACTATTAGCCCTGATCAATCGGAACACGTCTTCATTTGGCTTGCCTTCCATCATGATCTTGACCGGGGGCAGCCGAAATCCTTCTTGGAACACTTCGGTGGTGTTGCTGTACCACCCACCGGGGTAGATCCCCCCCATATCGACCGTGTGGCCACGGAAGGCCGCCCACCCGCGGATCTCGCCTTCATAGAACGCGGGACAGAGTACGACAATATCCGGACAGTGGGTGCCGCCCCCATTGTAGGGATCGTTACATAGGATGACATCGTCGGGCCTTAAATTGTCGCGCCCGATCGTTTTATAGGTTGACTCAACAGCATAGTCCAGATTCGCAAGGAAAATAGGCAATCCCGGAGTCTCGGCTACAAGATTCGCGTCACTGTCCAAGATCCCACAGCTAAAGTCAACAACCTCGTAAAGCACAGGGCTATACGCTGCTCGCTCCACAGTCCTTCTGATATCACGACTGGCTGCGATCAACCGATTGCGGATAACCTCTAGCGTTATCGGATCTATCTTCACAGTTCCTCCTTATTCAAGGTGATGATGAGGTTGCCATACTGATCAACGGAACAGGTTTGGTTCTTCTCCACAACGGTAGTGGCTGTAGCCTCTTCGATAATCACCGGTCCTGAGAGGACATTTCCCGCGAGAAGCTTGTCGCGTCGATAGATACTAAACGTCTGGTAGTTGCCACTTCCCACGTACACCTTTCGTTCTCCCAGTCGAGCTTCTTCCCCAGGTTTCTTTGACCCACTAGCGATGGTCTCCAAAGTGGGTTTCGCGACCTCGCCGATGCCGATAACTTTGAGGGAGACGATCTCCTTGGGTTCTTCCGGGGCGTTGTGTCCGTATATGTGCAGATGGCGATCGTCGAAACGTTCGTTGAGAACCGATTTGTCCTCTTCGCGCAGCGTGGAAGGGGCGGAAACACTCAGGGCATGCTCTTGCCCGGCATATCGTAGGTCTAGTTCATAAGATATCACGATGCTTGATTCCGGGATGTGCTCCCGGGCAAAAAGCTCCTTGACGCGTTCCTCCAACGTCCTGCACAACACGTTTATTTCGTCCACGTTTGTGGTGTCCACTGGTGCGATGTAGGTCTGGCCAAAGTCATGCCGCAAGTCTGCCATCAACATTCCCCACGCTGAGAACACCCCGGGAGACGGTGGGACAATCACCGTCGGAATACTTAGCTCCTTGGCAACCGCCGTTGCGTGAATAGGTCCCGCTCCACCGAACGCGACCATGGCGAACTCCCTTGGGTCGTACCCCCGTTTGACCGTCATCGATTGCAGCAGTCCCGACATGTTAGTATCGACGATCTTGATGATCCCTAGTGCGGCTTCGTCGATACTCAGCTCAAAGTGGTCAGCCACCTTCTGGATCGCTTCCCTTCCAAGTTGGGGAGCAATCTCCATCTCTCCCCCGAGAAAGTAGTCCGGGTCAAGGATTCCTAGTTGGAGGTTTGCGTCGGTAACGGTCGGCTCTACACCGCCGCGCATGTAGCAGGCTGGCCCAGGGTCTGCCCCAGCGCTTTGTGGTCCAACGTGCATGGCTCCAGCCTCATCAATCCAAGCGATACTTCCTCCGCCAGCTCCAATCTCCCGCAGATCCACAACGGGGAGCAGTATAGGTCGACCTTCGACCATGTACCGGTCAGCCGTGTCTGGCAACCCTCCTCTAATGATTGAAGTTTTGGCTGTCGTCCCGCCCATATCGTAGGAGATCACATTCTCATAACCGATTATCCTGGCCAGCTGTGCGGCTCCAATGGCACCACCTACGGGCCCGGATTCGACCATCGTGATCGGCATGTCGCGTGCAATGGGGGAGGCCATAACACCACCGTTGGATTGCATGATTTGCAGGGTACTCTGAAAGCGACGTTGTGTGAGTTCCTCTTCCAGGCTATTCAGATACCTCTGCACAACAGGCATCACATATGCATTCTGCGTCGCCGTGCTGGTGCGCTCGTATTCATAATAGCGTCTGGTGATCTGGTGTGAGAGCGAAACGGTCGCTTCTGGGTAGTGTGCTCTCAAAAACTTCCCGATTGCTTCCTCATGTTCTGGATTAGCATAGGCATTGAGCAGGCATACGGCAATGGAGGCAACCTTCTCTTTGCGCATGTACTCAAGGATCTGGGGAAGTTCTTCTATGGCAAGAGGGACCAATATCAGCCCATCCGATCCAATCCTCTCGTTGATCTCTAGCCTAAGGTGCCGGGGAACGAGCGGCGTGGGTTTCTTGTACAGAGCATCGTACATCTCCGTACGGTTGGAACGTCCGATCTCCAACACATCTCGAAACCCCTTTGTGGTAATGAGAGCTGTCTTAGCGCCTTTCCCCTCAATTAATGCGTTAATCACCACGGTGGTTCCGTGAGCTAAGAAAGAGACCTCGCTTAGCGGGATGCCAAATTTCTCGATGCCCTGAATCGTGCCAATAGCAGGATTATCTGGTGTGGAGGAAACCTTGCTTACCTCAATCTTCCCGGTGGTTTCATCTAGCAGCACACCATCGGTAAACGTGCCCCCTACGTCCGTGCTCAGCCTATACATTATCGCCTCCCAACGCCTTCGTCTATACTGACTCTTTAGATCCAACTACACTCTTTCTTGCTACCCTCCTGTTCGGATCCTCGCTTCTGATATCCATACGTAATTTGGGGTATGTTGCAGTTCGTGCCCAGAGCACCTTGGCACCTTCCTCGTCATTTGCTACGCAAATATGGGGAGTGGCTGACAACAAGTGATAGCTATCGCCAGGGCCAAGGTTATACGACTCTTCACCAATCGTTAGCCTGACACGACCTTTTAGAATGTAACCGAACTCTTCTCCCTCGTGAGGGCTGGTGGGATTGCGACAGCCGGCGGACATCTCGCCGATGAGGATCTCAAACTGCCTGTCGGGGAAATCGCCACTCAGGAAGCGGTATTTAATCGATGTATCAGACAGATTGATATGTGATTGGTTGCCATCCCCGTTGCTTTGGGACGACTTAATCTGTGAGAAACCTGGCCGCCCTGCGTTGGAACTCCCATCGCGAAGGAAGCTAAGCGATTTCGCATATTTCGCCGTTTGAACCCAAAGGACCTTGGCACCTTCTTCATCGCTTGTCTCGCAGCCATGCCGCGTTGTTGCCAATAAGTGATAGCTATCGCCGGAACCAAGATCATAAGACTCGTCACCGATCGTCAGCTTGATGCGTCCTTCCAGAATGTAGCCGAATTCCTCTCCCTCGTGAGAACAGGGCGGATTGTGACTTCCAGAAGACATCTCGCCGATCAGGACCTCAAACTGCCGGCTGGGGAACCCTCCACTCAGGAATCGGTATTTGATCGATGTATCAGACAGATTGATATACGATCGATTGTCACCTTTGGTGATTTCGGGGGGTCTCGGATCCGCCAGGACTGCCAGGCCAGGCCCGTTCGACACTACAAGTAGGGCAGGAAGTGAAACAGCCAACGCTTGACAGATAGAGCGTAAGGAGGGGATAGAGAAAGAGGATAGGCCTCGTTCTATCTGAGAGAGGAAGCTAACGGAAAGCGCACATCGGTTGGAAAGCTCCTTTAAGGTCCACCCTTTCCGCTGGCGAAGGATGCGAATTCGCTGACCTACTTCTTGGGCTCTCTCACTCTGCATGCAACAAGCATGGTGAAATTAGTGAAAAAAGTCAAGTATTTGTAAAACGCTTTTCAGTAATAGTGAAACAGGCAGTAGGTCTTTGTACAACTATTATAGCGGGGGTAATCGAATGCCTCGGTCCCAGGTGCTTTCTGTAGCAAAAAACGATAGAATTGAAGTAACAAGGAGAATCTGGTTGTAAAGGGAATCAGTACGTGGAAGCGTCGTATTCCAGCAAGGGATTTACCACAACCACTTAACCGACTTCATCCTCGAAAAGGGGGATCACTGGAATTAACTCTAGAGCAGTTGGACATCGGGTAACAGCGTAGTCTGTTGCTCTTTGGTTATCACCAGACAACAAAGCCCGCGCACCCCGAGGGACTCGGTTCCTAAAATTTCAATGCGCATCGCATTCTCTGGATGCTGTCAGTTTATTTCAACGCCTCCTGGCCTCGGAATCGGCGGTA
>Ga0307432_1002291_pt1 | contig 10584 bp, 8 predicted proteins | sample SalMarWE160150MG_FD_202158 | JGI IMG/M metagenome (GOLD analysis project Ga0307432, IMG submission 202158) | Salt marsh sediment microbial communities from the Plum Island Ecosystem LTER, Massachusetts, United States - WE1603-150 | ecosystem: Environmental > Aquatic > Marine > Intertidal zone >...
AGAAAACCGGCAGGCTCGAGTAGAAAGCAGAAGAGGAGCCAGGGCACCAGCGTGCCCACGGCGAAGGCTCGATGATGGGAAGTGCCGAAGATGGTCAGACAGACGAGCGGACCTGGAACAACGAATATGCCGAAGAGAAAGACCATTCCTGCAGCATAATTGGGCAGGGCGTACAGAAAAGAGCAAAGCAAGGCCACCGCGACCGTCACCAAGAGCATCGACCGGATGGTGAACTGGAACTTGACGCGAGGATGGGGGGCGTCGGGTTGTATTCGGTCATCTGACATCAGCGCGACCTCTCGGCTGTGAATGGGTAGGCTCCGGTTGCTTTTTTCGGCTCTCGCGTTGTCCCAAACAAGCAGTACGGACCATTCTACCCCCGACGATAGACGGGAAACAGTGGGCGGTCGACCGCGGGGATCCGGCGGGCAGCCCCCTCACCCAGGCGTGTTCGATCGCTGGACAAACTGGTATGCTTACCTGGGTGGGGGGCGAACACGGGGGAAACCGGTCATGGCCAAGCAAGTGGAGTCACCGCCCGAGGAAACCGTCGAGCCGGGCGAGCCGAAAGCGGCCGGCTGGTGGCACGAAGTCGACCAGGGACGGTTGATGTGCGATGTGTGTCCGCGGGCCTGCGTCTTGGGGCCCGACGACCGCGGTTTCTGCTTCGTTCGAGAACATCGCGACGGGCGGATAGTCTCCACCACCTATGGCCGGAGTACCGGTTTCTGCATCGATCCCGTTGAAAAGAAACCGCTCAACCAGTTCTATCCCGGCACGGCCGTTCTTTCGTTCGGCACGGCAGGCTGCAACCTCGGTTGCCGCTTCTGCCAGAACTGGACCAGCACCAAATCGCGCGAAGTGGATCGTTTCTGTGAGGAGGCCGCGCCGCAGTCCGTCGCCGAAGCAGCCCGGCAGCTCGGCTGCCGCAGCATCGCCTACACGTACAACGATCCGATTGTCTGGGTCGAATACGCGATCGACACGGCCCGGGCCGCTCGGGCGGCCGGCGTGAAAAACGTCGCCGTCACCTCGGGTTACATGATGCCGAAGCCGCGGGCGGCCTTCTACGAGTGGATCGACGCAGCCAACGTCGACCTGAAAGCGTTTGACGAGAGCTTCTATCGACGGCTCTGCGCCGGGCGGCTGGAACCGGTCCTCGACACGCTTCGCTGGCTGGTTCACGAAACCGACGTCTGGCTGGAAATCACCAATCTGATCATTCCGCGGGAAAACGACGTGCCGGAGGATATCAAACGGATGTGCGGCTGGATGGTCGAAACGCTTGGACCGGATGTACCGGTCCATTTTTCGGCGTTTCATCCCGATTTTCGCCTCACGGACCGGCAGCCCACGCCGATCGGAACGCTGGTTGGCGCCTACGAGATTGCCCGAGACGCCGGGCTGAAGTACGTTTACACGGGCAACGTGGCCGACGTGGAGCATCAGACGACCTACTGTCCGGGCTGCGGCGGGGTTCTGATCGAGCGCGACGGTTACCGGTTGAGCCGCTATGCATTGAAAGGGGATCGTTGTGGGCATTGCGGGACCGCGGTGGCGGGCCGCTACGACCAGAAGCCCGGCGATTGGGGATCGCGTCGCCAACCGGTGCGGATTGCCGACTTTGCCGCGGCAGACAAGACGGGAGAATCAGCCATGGCCGAGCAGGACTCCACCAATACCGATCAACCGCGCAGTGCGGCCGAGCAGCCTGTGCTCGACAAGACCCAGGAAGCCGAGGTGTTCCGAGCGGCTGGGGCGACCGTTGCCGCCACGGTGCGTGGCGCGCCGAGCGCCGTCGCCGTGTCGCTGGACGACGCGATTGCTTCGCAGTCGATGCTCGGCGCGTTTGTGAGTCTGAAGCGCGGCGGGCAGTTGCGCAGTTGCTGTGGTTTCTTGGGCCCGTCGGTTCAGCTAGGCGAGGCGGTCCAGCACGCGGCCGTTCGCGCGGCGCGGGACGACCCGCGATTCCCGCCCATTTCGCCGACGGAACTTGCGCACCTCGACATGGAGGTCTGGTTGCTCTGGAGCCTGCAGCCGGTGGAAGCCCAAGGCGAGGATCGAATCGGCGCCGTGCAAATCGGCAAGCATGGGCTGCAGATTCAGCGCGGTGCGGCCCGCGGGTTGTTGCTTCCGGCCGTGGCCACAGAACACGGCCTGGACGCGGAAGCGTTCTTGCGTCAGGTCTGTTTGAAGGCCCAACTTCCGCCGGAGGCCTGGAAGGACGATACCACGCAATTAATGACGTTCGAGGGCTACGCGATCCGCGGCCCTTTGAAGGAGGTGATCGAGCAGGCGGCCGGCCCCGGCGCGCCGGGGGCCGGCCAGACGCCGCCCGGCGGGCCGACCTCCGAGCAGCTGGTCGCACTGAACGATTTCTGCCGGCGGAACCTGGTCGCCATGGTCCAAGGTGCCACGCCCAGCTACTATCTGTCCGGCGGGTTCGACGGCACTGTCCACGGACTGTTGCTTAACATCGAACCGGCCGGTCTCGAAGGAACCATCGGCGTCAATCGGTTGTCGGTCCAGCCGGCCGTGCCGTTGCAGTCGACCCTCTTCTCCTTGCTGCAAGCGTTGGCCGGTGGGCTGCGCTCACGGCAGGTTCCCGCCGACGTCTTGGTCGATGCGAAAGTCAACCTTTCGGTCCTCTGGGATGCGGCCATGCATGGGACCGCCCAGACGCCGGACCTGGCCGGATTGGACCCGCAGCAGCGAGCGATCGTTGTCCTGAGTCGGTCGGGCTGGGCTTGCGTGTACGATCCGAGCCAGTCGATTGAGGCCTCGTTGGCCGAAGCCACCCAATTGGCTCAACTGCCCAAGGGAACCGAGGCCGGCGTGGTCAGCATGGCCGTGGCCACCGGCGCGGCTCGGGTCGTGGCCACGAACGTCCCGTCGCCCGAGACCCCGCGACCGGCCGCCGTGGCCGGCACGTTCTATCCGGGCGATATTCGTGAAATGGATACCATGCTCGAAGCGATGTTGCCCAAGCAGTGCAAGACCGAGCGTTGGGCCGGCGCGATGGTGCCGCACGCCGGTTGGGTTTATTCGGGCAACCTGGCCGCCGACGTGCTCAGCCGGATCGAGTTCCCCTCCCGCGCGATCGTCTTCTGCCCGAAGCACAACGCGGCGGGCGTGGATTGGGCCGTGGCGCCCCATCGACGTTGGGTCCTGCCCGGCGGATACGTCGAGTCGGACCACGAGCTGGCCGAGCAGTTGGCCGCGGCGATCGACGGCCTGGAGCCCGACGGCGCGGCCCATCGGCCGGAACACGCCATCGAGGTCCAGCTGCCGATCATTGCGCGACTCGCGCCGGAGACTCGTGTGGTCGGCGTAGCCATGCACGGCGGTGAGTGGTCCGCGTTGGAGCGTTTCGCCGACCAATTGGCCGGGGTTCTGAAAGGGTTGCCCGAGCGGCCGCTCTTGATCGTCTCGACCGACATGAACCACTATGCCAACGACGAGGAGACCCGACGGCTGGACCGGCTGGCGCTGGACGCGATCCGTACGCGCGATCCGAAGCGGCTCCTGGACGTGGTCCGCGACAACCGTATCACCATGTGCGGCGTGGTCCCGGCCGTGGTCGTCATGGAGACGCTCCGCCGGTTGGGCTCGCTCGAGGAGTACCGGCTGGTGGGATACACGACCAGCGCCGAGCGCTCCGGGGACAAGAGTCGGGTAGTCGGCTACGCCGGCGTACTGTTCCGCTAGGCGCTACTTCAGCTTGACGCCTTCGCGGGCCGCCAGGTAGATCATGGCCGCCTTGAAGTACTGAAATTTGTGCCTGGTGCGTTTTGTTGCTTTCCAGAAGGCGATCGTAACACTCTTGCGCGACAGCCTGCCTTTGTTCATCAGGCCCACGACCCGCTCGACGAACCCCCGGTTTTCCTTCTCGGTGACCTGCAAAGCCCGTTTGATGGTCGGCACGTCGAGCCTGACGGCGGCCTGGGCAAGCTTCTCGGGCCGGGGAGCGAGGACCAGGCCCAAAAGGACAGCGATCAGCAGCGTTCTGCGATACATGGGCAGAGGCACTCCAAGCGAGGGGGTTCCAGCGATAGCTGCAAGATAAGGAGTGGGCTTATAGCCGGTTCGGCCGACCGCCGCAAGAGCGGTTTGGAACCTGCGAACAGACGGCTTCGCTCAACAGCCGAGTATCTTGGCCGTCACCAGCCAGCGGAGTTCGCCGGCTGCCGGCTCGGGCTCGTCGTCGAAACGGATGGCGGCCACGCCGCCCTTGGCCAGCCGGATCCAGGCGGCCTGGCCGATCAGTCTGGCCGTCATGCGGCCGACGTCCGGGGCGTGGCCTACCCAGGCTATCTCCTCATGCTCCTTCGCCTGCCCGACCGTCCACTTGACCAGCGCTTCGAGATCGCTGCCGGGCTGCAGCGCATCGAGTTCGACGAGCTGCGATTCGGAGCCCCTTGCCTCGGCCAGGCCGTCGGCCGTCTGCCGGCAGCGGACCAGCGGACTGGTGGCAATCATCGTGGGAACCATCCCACGCGCAACGAGCACGTCGGCCATGGCGGCAAAACGCTCTCGCCCCTCGGCCGAGAGCGGCCGCTGGAAATCATCGGGCCACTCGGGATCACCATAGTGGCCCGCCCATGCGTGACGCACGATGTAGAGAATCATGGGATTTGCTCCTTGGGGACTGTCCCGTTTTTCGGTCAACAGACGCTGTTTGCTGGAAAACGCTAGGCCGAAAACACGGGACTGTCCCCTTCCGCGGTCCGGTTGTTCTTCACCTGGCTCGCCATAGCATTTGATCTTCGATTCCCAAGGCTTCTTGACAGGTGGCGATTTCGCCCTTGAAACGTTTGGCGTCCAGGGGATAACCGGCCGTGGCTCGAAGGCCTTCGACGCGAGCCCTCCAGAATGCGTTCAGCGCGTGCATGGCCAGTTCACGCAGGTATTTTGACGCCATCGACGCCAGCGCGGTCGGCAACTGGGCTTCGGCACGGGCCGCAAACGTGATCTCGACGCGGCGCTCCGTCGGCCCGAACCGGTAGGTGCTGCGCTGGCGAGACTCGCCATGAATCTCAATCAGCCAGGGGGGAAAATGCTCAGCCAGCAGCCGTGCGTAACGGTTGCGCCCACCGTGTTTGTCGCAGAGAACGTGGATTGGCTCGTCGCCAAGCGGCCGGCACACGTCGGCCAGAAGATCGAGTGTCAGGTGGGACAGAGCAAGTCCTTTGGAATCGTGTTGCCTGCAGAGCTCGTTGAACTCGGCTGGAAAGACGGCCCGGCTCTGCAGCTCGACCAGGCGCACACCGGTGCGGTCGAAGGCTCTCCGCAACGAGGCGGCCAGCCGGTCGATCTCGTCGGCGCCGGCGGCCGTCGGCAGGCGACATTGATAATTGGCATACCACGGCAACGCCGCTCGGGCGTCGTGGGAGCGTCCGTCGAGTGCTGCCCAGGCACCCTGCCAGTCTTCCACCGTCCGGCCGAGCACCCTCAGCGCCGCGAGCAAGCCGCGCTGGAGGTGCCGCAGGTCCTTGCCCGAGCCGTAGAGCGCCTTGGAGTCGGCCATGGCTACCCGATCGACCGAAGCCAGCCGCGGCGTCGGTGTGATCGCCGCGGCCAGATGCTCGTAGAGCCGCCCCGCGTCGAGCGCCTCGGGCACGTGCCAGACCGTGGCCGAGACGACCAAAGGGCCCAAATTCGGGCCGTAGCCGGCTTCGTCAGTGCCAAGGCGGTAAGGCACGGGGTTGACGCCTTTCTGGGTTTTCTCAGACGTCGAAAACGGGCGACCACTCGCAAAGTCGTCATGGTAGCCTGCTACGGCGAGCAACGCCAGCACGCAGCCACCCAGCGCCGGGCTTGCTCAGAGGGCGCGCCCGCTGCGGCGACTAGCGGACGTGGCAAAGAAAAACCTTTCCTCTCGTCGAGAGAAAGGTTTTCTAGACTCGATTTCCCGGAGGCATGGGCCCAGAAGGGGGAATAGAGAGTGTTCGATCCCGCAACACGTGTTCAAATTTGCTGTAGCAAAATAAAACAGGCGAGTTGGGGATTGATCGGCAAGAGATCCCCAACCCGCCTTTTTCAACTCGGAAGCCGGTGCTTCCGACCCGTCGGGATGCCTACTTCTCTGGCTCCGGACGCTCTCTGTTCCGCTTAGAAGACACCAAAACTAGAGAATCACGACGGTCCGTCATGTATGCTACTACACGCACCTCTTCCGCTGATCGGCCCCAGTTGCAGAGTTCGGTGGCCTCTTCTCTGTTCCGGTTCGGCGACCCGAAGTGGGCCGCCGAACCGTCTGGGGGGGGTGAGTGCTGTGCCATCGGCACGCATCCACCTATAGGTGCAAATGGTGTGCCAATCTCCATTTTCGCGATGGATTCGCCGTGCCGACGCCCGTTAGGCACTCTGGCGAAGATCCAGGAACTGGATTTTGTGGAGCCGGCGATAGAGATCACACCGGCCGATCAGTTCCTCGTGCGTGCCCACGTCGAGTATCCGACCGGCCTCCATCACCACGATCCGATCCGCCAGTGTCAGGACGGCCAAACGGTGGGTGATGATCACCGCCGTGCGATCGCGAATAAAGGTCTCAAGTACTTTCTGAATCAGACGTTCGCTTTCCAGGTCCACCTGGCTGGTCGCCTCGTCGAGGATGAGAATGGCCGGGTCGTGGAGAATGGCTCGGGCCAAGGCAATCCGCTGGCGCTGCCCCCCGCTCAGCCGGCTGCCTCCGACGCCGACCACCGTCTGATAGCCGTTGGGCAGACTACTTTCGATGAACCCGTGGGCGTGGGCGGCCCGGGCCGCGCGGGTCACGTCCTCCCCGGTGGCATGCGGCGAGCCGTACCGAATATTGCCGAACACCGTGTCGTCAAAAAGCAACGTCTCCTGAGACACCAGGCCGATCTGAGACCGCAACTCGCGCAGCCGCACCTCGGTGAGTGAAATGCCGTCAATGTGGACCTCCCCTGAAGTAGGGTCGGCCAGTCGAGGAATCAGGTTCGCCAGCGTGCTCTTGCCGCATCCGTTCGGGCCGACCAGGGCGATCGTCTCACCGGCGCGGATCGTCAAGTTGATGTCCTGCAAGACCGGTTCGTCCGGGTGATAGGCAAACTCGACGTGGTCGAAGACCAGGTCGCGCCGGTGTCGCGGCAGCGGTTTGGGATTCTCGGGATCGCGGATCTTCGGCTCGCGATCGAGCATCGTGTAGATCCGGTCGCTGGCCGCGGCGGCTCGCTGCAGCCGGGTGAAGACGTCGGACAACTTGCGGAGCGGATCGGCCGTGCCGGCCAGGGCGCCGTAGAAGGTCAGCAACAGCGCCAGGCTCAACGGCCTGTCGCTCATGCGGATACCCAGCAGATGGGTCTCCTCGGACAGGACTAAATAGGCACCGGCCAACAACGCCAGGCAGATCGTCAACACGCCCATGATTTCCGTCGTTGGATGGGAAAGCGAATCGTAGCGGGCGATGCGCATGGCCTTCTTGAAATACTTTTTGCTGCTTTGGTGGAAACGCCATCGTTCGTAACGTTCGGTGGTGAAGGCCTTGACCAGCTTGATGCCGCGGAAAGTTTCCTCCAGACGGTCATAGAGTTGGGCCATGCCCTCCATGGCGCGGCGGTTTGCCCGCTTGAGCATCTTGGCCAACCAACGGATCGCAAGCGCGGCCAGCGGAGCGACCACCAACGAAAGAATCAACAATCGCCAGCAGATGCAAACCGCTAAGATCAGGCAAACGACGGCCTTGAGCGGCTCGCGGACCAGCTTGCCGAACAGGGCCGTCAGCCCCACCGCCAGGCTGTCCATATCGTGGGTAAACCGGCTCATCAAGTCGCTGGTTCCCTCGTTGTGAAAGGTGGCTAAATCCATCTGCAGCGTGCGGCGATAGAACAACTTGCGCAGGTCGAACGTGGCCAGCTGCGAAAGCCGCGCGACCAGGATCGTATTGGCAATGAGGAACAGATCCTTCAGCACCGTGCCCAGAAGCAGAATCCCCACGAGCAGCGCCACGGTGGCGAAGGGCGACTGCGGCAGATAGCGGATAATGTAGGGCCGCACGAGACGGTACCGCCAGATGGCCTTCTGCTCGGCCTTGATCCGATCTTCGGCCAGGCGTATCTTGTTGCGAATCGCCCGGTGATCGTCCGGCGGCGCTTGTTGCAACTCCACCTGAAGCCGTTCGATTTCGGCGGTTTGCTGCTTGATGGCTTCCAGCGAATTGGCGATTTCGCCGTCTACCCAGGGACCGAGCGACTGGTTCTGGAAGGCTACCTTCATGAACGGGTAGACCGTCCCGACGTTGGCTCCCCAGAGCACGCCGATCGCCAGCGCGGTGATCAACGAGAGCGCGAACGTGAGACGATATCGCAGCGCGAGGCGAGTGACCCTACCGAAGTTCTTCATCCTTGATGGGTCCTGGGTGGGGTTTGCTGATTCTTAGCGTGGAAGGAAGCCGGCACCGGCGAAACGACCCTTGTACCAGATTCGGGCGATATCACCAAGACCGATGCAGTTGGCCGCCGTTGCGCAGCTTGCCCAGACGTGGATTTCTTGGTCCTTGTCCGCATCAGCACCGAGCATCCCCGTCGGCGGGACCCGCCGTCGGAATCATCCCAGTTTCTGAATCCGCTCGACGATCTGATCTTGCGAGAGCTCCTGGCCGACCGGCAGCATGACGTAGCGGCCCTGATCGCTACAGCAGTCGAGGATGATCTGCGTGTCGTTCGGCACATCGAAACCCTCAGGACATGGCTCGTGACCGTTGATCACCACGCGCGCGTCGACCATTTCGGCGAATGCCCGCGCATTGTCCGGCTGATAGTCACGTCCCCAAACCAGGGCGAAAATGCTGGAATGCTCGTAGAGCTCGAGTGATCGGATTTCGCGGGTGAAAATGGTCTTGTCGAAGTCGCTGGCTTCGACGTTTTCGGGAATGCTGTGCGAGATGAAGATGCCGCCGGGCAGCCGAACGGCCAAAGGAGAGCTTTCGAGAAACGGCAGATACGATTGGCGGACTTTCTCGGTGGCCGGGCCGTACGTGTGCTGGAGTCCGAGCCGGAACATCAGATTGAGCATCTGCTTGTTCTTCTGGATCGGATACTCGGTCAATTCGGCCAATTCGTGGTTGCCCAGCAGGAAATGCACCTGGGCGGGGAATTGGGTCTTCAGCTTGGCCACGTCCTCGAGCAGGGTGTGCGACATGCACCCACCGCTGTCCGGGTAGTGCGGTCCGCCGTGGCAGACTTCCTGGAGGACCAGATGGCGGCGTGGATGGCTGGCCAGATCGGCGACGCGGCGAATCGTGTTGAAATTCTGGCGATGGCCGTGCAAATCGCCCGTGACCATCACCTCGTCGGCCAGTTCGGCCGTGAGCTGGACGACACCGTGGTGGCGGCCCGGTGTCTGTCGAGTGGCCTGGGCCGCCTGCTGGTAGGTGTCGATGATTCGCTCGATGTACTGAATCGACGCTACCATGGCTCTGTGCCGGTTCTCGCTCGAAACGGCGACCGCGTTGCGTGTTTCTCGTTGGCGAGCACCCGCGAATTCTGTCGGCATCGACGCGCTGTTTCGAACCGCCTCGGGTATGCTTCACCGTACCAGGGTGTCTTTCGGTCGTCCAGCAGGTGGGAATCAGGGCCTGGATTGCATTGTAACCGGCACCTCCCCCCTTGGGTAGGGGGTGGCGTCGGGTGGCGCGGGTCGTGCGGAAAACAACAGTTTTGACGATTTTCTGGACTCCGCAGGTTGCCCGGCCGATGTCATTCTCAAGGGGGATCGTCTCGAACCGGCTGCGGACCCGGCGCGAGCGGCGGACCCAACACGTGTGGAAAGGAATCTCCATAATGAAATCCGCTTCTGCTTTTCTGATGGTCGTCGTGGTCTTGGTCGGGCTGGGCGGTTGCTGCCGCACGGGTGGCTTTCTGTCGCCTCACGGCCGGTGTCTGGTCGACGGTTCGTGCGGCCAGTGCAGCGATTGCCCCGAAACCTGCGAGAGTTGCGACGCCGATGATTCGGGCGGCTCCTACTACGGCGCCTGTCGTGAGCGTTGCGGCTGCGGCGATGAGTGCTGCACGTACGATGAGCCGTATTGCCAAGATTACGCTGAGGAAGAGTGCCGCCTGATGGATCGGATCCGCGCGCAGCGCTGTGTCAACCCAGGCCCGCCGACCGGCGCGATCACCTATCCCTATTACACGGTTCGTGGGCCGCGCGATTTCCTCGCCAGCGGTCCCCGTGCCGTTGGACCATAGGCCGGTCGTCAAGAAACCGAGCCGCGACCGTAAGAAAGCGGTCGGCCGAGAAGCGGCCAACACCCGCTGCTCAGTTTCCGTAACGTCGCTTGTCGATATCGAAAAACACCCAACCGGGATTGCCCGAGCGGCGGTCCCGGTTGTTCCGTTCTTGGGGCGGTGCGAGCCGCTCGCTGGCGGTCGCGGTTCGGTAAGGGCCCGCGCTGGTCCGGAACCGTCGCCGGACCCGCAAGAACGACAAAACGCGTCTGCCGCTTGGAACGTGGAACGTGCCACGGCACGCTGGGTCCGCCACAACCGGCTGCTTCGGTTTTCGGGATCGTGCCGTTAGAAGATCCGGCTAGCGCCGGCCGGGGACCGAATCTTGACGTCA